>Ga0137433_1000232_pt1 | contig 33210 bp, 32 predicted proteins | sample EasRivERMZT840_2_FD_102335 | JGI IMG/M metagenome (GOLD analysis project Ga0137433, IMG submission 102335) | Soil microbial communities from meander-bound floodplain in the East River, Colorado, USA - East River MetaG ERMZT840_2 | ecosystem: Environmental > Terrestrial > Soil > Floodplain ...
CGGGAACGTCCGCAAGCGAGAAGCTGCCGTCGGCGCCGGTGACGGAGTAATAAGGATGCCCCGCCACGAAGACCCAGCCGCTCATCCAGGAGTGCACGTCGCACTTCATGTGAACCGGTCCGGTCTTGTCCATCGTCTTGGGCGTGCTCATCCCCTGCATCGGCTGGGCCAGGTTGAACAGGGTCTCTTTGTCGTTGTGGTACGCGTGGATGTTGTGGAGGATCGGGTCGCTGTTGACGATGTTGAGCGTGTCGCCCGCCTTGACGAGCTGGATGGCCGGCGTGTAGACGCAGTTTTTCTGATCGATCGTCCCGCCGTCCATGGAGCCCCAGTCCTTGCCGCTCGCGATCCCGTCGATCCAGACCACGGCGTTGCCGAGGCCGCCGCCGCTGACCTGCACCGTCTGGAACTGCTTCTCGGTGCCGCACACCGACGTGTCCTTGGTGATCTCGAGAGTCTCGGCCGCCGGTGCCTCGCCCGTGAAGGCGACCTTTCCGCTGACCGAGCCGCCGCCCGAGACGGCCGCGACGGTGTATCCCGCCGCTCCAGCCGCGGGCGCCGCGGCACCAGCTGCGCGCTGGCGCGGTGCGGACTTCTCCGCTCCGCCGCCGCAGGCGACGAGCGTGAGGATCGTGATGATCGCGAGGGGAGAAAATCGAATACGCATCTGAGTGTTGCCTCCTCAAGAAAAGTTGGGCGCGCAGTATACCCTACCGGGAGAAGCACCTCTCGGCTATAATCCGCCGTCAGTCGTACACGGAGGCACTCACAAATGACGATGACAACCCGCGCCACGGCCGGCCTGGCCGCGACGCTGCTCGTCCTGGGCCTGGCCGCGCCGGCCATCGCCCAGGAAGTCGATCTGACCGCTCTCTACAAGGATCTCGCCAGCAACAACAACTATCCCGTGGCGCAGGGTCTCAAGCGCGCCACGGCGGACGTCAGCTGCAACGTTATGCAGCAGGTGGTCGGGGCGTTCCCCGAGGCCGCCGGCGCGCCCGTCAAAGTGACCTACTCATGGTCGCGTCCCTCCGAAAGCGCCTGGCCGGAGAAGAAGCTCGAGGTGACGGGGATCCCCGCCGGCCTCGCGGACCTCTCCAAGCGCGCCGACATGATCTTCCAGGAGCCCAAGGACTTCGTCATCGAGGACCCCGTCTACTGGACGATCGCGCAGACCACGGCGACCGCCAAGCAGGACGGGGGCAAGATCACGGTCACGGGAGCCGGCGCCCAGATCACCAACCTGCGCGTCGATATCGATCAGGCGACCCACCAGGTTCAGAAGATCGTGATGAAGGTGGGGGACGCCGAGTACACCTTCGAGATGACGCGTGAGAAGGTGGGAAGCCGTTGGGGGGTGAAGTCGCTCGTCCTGACCAACCCGCAGGCCACCAGGCTGATCACCTACGAGTACGCCGAGGTGAACGGCTTCTGGCTCCCCAAGAAGATCTCGATCGAGTACAAGGGGACCACCGAGCCGACGTTCGTGTACGAGTTCACGAACTGGCGCGTCGAGGCCCAGCCGGTAGCCTCCTAGCCCCCGTTCGGGTCGGCGAACTTCACGTCGATCGGCTCGCTCTTACGTTTCTGCTCTTCGGCCTTGTCCGCGGCCAGCCCGCTGGCATACCATCCGAACGCAAAGACCAGCCTCACGATGAGCACCGCCACGACGATCGCTGCGGCGATCGCGAAGATCATGATCGCAGGGGAAGTTCGCGGATTGCGTATCAGCACGCCATCATTATGACCCGCAAGCGTCCGCTCACGCACGTCGACCGGGCGGGGAGAGCCCGCATGGTGGACGTGGGGGAAAAGCCCTCCACCGCCCGCGAGGCGGTCGCGACGGGCCGGGTCCGGCTGTCCGCCGAGGCCTTCGCCCGGGTCCGGGAGAACCGGCTCGCCAAGGGGGACGTCCTGACGGTGGCGCAGATCGCCGGGATCCAGGCCGCCAAGAAGACCTCCGAGCTGATCCCCCTGTGCCATCCGCTCCCCCTGGACGCCGTGGACGTCAGCCTGACGCTGGATGCGCAGGGTTCGTCGGTCCTCATCGAGGCCCGCGCCCGGTGCCGCGCCGCCACGGGGGTCGAAATGGAGGCCCTGACGGCCGTTGCCGTGGCCGGATTGGCCGTCTACGACATGGTCAAGGCGGTGGACCGGTCGGCCATTGTTACGGACATCAGGCTCGTCAGCAAGACGGGGGGGCGGTCAATACGGTCACGTTGACAGGCCGGGGGGGGATACCCTTATATTTCGTCATCCCATGGCGAATCCTCTCCCGCGAGCCCTCGCAAACGAGTGGCTGAAGGACCTCTGTCTGGGTCTGAGAAACCTCTCCCACTACGGGGTCGAGCACCCCCGGGGGAGGGAGTACCTCCAGCGCGCCCACGAGTCGCTCCTGAGACTGCTCGACGGGCGCCCCCACGTGCGCCTGACCCGGGACGACGGAAGGCTCCATCTCGGCCCGATCCTGCTGGACCAGGAGTTCGGGCTCGCCGATCGGCTTGCCGATGACCTCGCCCGCCACCGGATCAACAACATCGTGTTCCGCGAGTCGGTGACGGCCTCGGACCTGCTCGCCATGATGGCGTGCCTCCTGCAGGAGCCCCGCCGCGATCAGCGCGGAGATTTCGCCCGGAGACTGCGCAAGGAGGGGGCGCGTGGCATCCGCGTCAATCGCGTGCACCGCGACCACATGACCGACCCCGCACAGGGCGACCTCGTGGGGTTCGTCGAGGAGCTCGCGCGCGGCCGGTGCGAGATAGCGAGCGTCACGAGAGTGCTGCTGCGCGCCGGCGCGGCGCTGGCGCGGGCGATCGAGGAGGCCGCGGAGCGTCGTGAGCCCGAGCCGGTCGAAGGCGACGTCGGTCTCGCGGAGTTCACGGCGGAGATCCTCGACCGCGTCGCGGATCGCGCCATCGAGGAGCACGAGAGGAGCCGCGAGGAGGTGTTCGAGGCGATCGGGCGCTGTGCCGTGGCCACCCGGCCGTCGATCCACGAGATCCTGTTTCTCGACAAGGCCGGCCCGCGATCGGTGCGGAGGAACATCATCGCGGCCATCGAGTCGCTCCCTCCGGACGCCATCGGAACTCTGGTCGGGGCCCATCACCCGTCCCCCGGCGGCGACTACCGGCGCCTCGCCGCGATGCTGTCACGCACGCGCCCTTGGAGGGTGGACCGCGAGGCGTGCATCAGGGCCATCGAGGAGAGCCTGACGGCGGCGGGCGTGCCGTCCGACGCGATCCGGGACCTCGGCGATCGTCTTCAGTGGGGCGATCTTCCCGTCCAGAGGCGCCTCGAGCTGCTCTCCGAGTCGGACATGCTGTGGCAATCCGACTTCCCGCGGCTGCGCGACGCGCTCACCAAGCTGGTCGCGGGCGAGCGCATTGGAGAGGCGCGGACTTTGCTTGTGAAATACCTCGAAGGGCTCGGCGCCTCCGATCCCGTGCAGCGTCGCCGCGTGGCCGACAACGCGCGGCACGCGCTGGCTCTTCTCGAGAAGACGCCGCGGCTGCGGGCCGCGACCGGGCGCATCGCGGAGATCCTCTTCGCGCGCCTCGCATCGGAGAGCGATCCGGAAATCGCCTCACGGCTCGCGAGCGGTCTGGCCTTCCTCGTCGATCTGATGCTGCGCGAGCGCGAGGCCGGCCGCGCGCTCGCGCTCATGGTGCGCGCCGATGCGCTGAACGACCCGCGTCTGACGGAATCCCTCGAGCGCGTCGGCAACGATCGGACCTTCGAGCGGCTCACGGATCTTTTCCTGACGGGGGAGGATCGCGCGCCGGTGGATGCGGCCGAGCTGCTGCGGCGCTGCGGATCGCGGGCGGCGACCTACCTCATCGAGCGGCTGGCCCAGGAGGAGAGCCGCCCGCAGCGCGCCCGGCTCGTGGGGCTGCTGAAGGAGATGGGGGGCGGCTCGCCGGAGCCCTTCCTCGCGCGCCTGGATGATCCGCGCTGGTTCCTCGTGCGCAACGTCGTCGCCATCCTGGGTGACATCGGCGATCAGGCGATCGCAGGGCGCCTCGGGCGCGTGGCCGCTCATCCCGAGCCGCGCGTGCGGCAGGAGGTCATCAGCACGTGGAGGCGTCTCGGCACTCCGGAAGCCGCCGATCGGATCATCAAGGCTCTCGAGGACTCGGACGGCGGCGTGCAGCGCTCGGCCGTCGAGGCGCTGGCGCTGCTCGGTGGCGTGCGCGCCGTCCAGACGCTCGAGCGCATCGCCTCGCGTGAGGAGCCCTACGCCGATGCCCCCGCGGAGGTGCGTCTGGAGGCCGTGCTGAGCCTGGGCCGCATCGGGGGGGCGAAGGCCTTCGAGATCCTGCATGGGATCCTGACGCGCAGGAGTCTGCTCGGCCCGTCCGAGGCGGTCGAGGTGCGGGCGGCGGCCGCAAGGGCTCTGGGCGCGCTCGGCACTCCCAAGGCCCTCAGTCTCCTGACGGAGATGTCCCGCAAGGACCCGCGCCGGATCGTGCGCGACACGGCGCAGGAGATCCTCAAGCAGCGAAGCCAGGTGATCAGCGGGCGCCGTTAACAATCAGCGGGCGCTGAGCCGCTGCCAGATGGCCCGCTCGCGGGCGGCATTCTGGCCGTTTCCCAGGCGCTCCCACGCGGCCGCGAGCAGACGGTGCGGCTCGGGCATGAGGGGGTCGAGACGCGCCGCCTTCTCCAGGATCTCGATCGCCTCCTCGAAGCGCCCCCCCTTCGCCAGCAGCCGCCCCGCTTCGACCGCCACCGATGGGTCGCCGGGGTTGAGCTCGAACGACCGGCGGTACGCTCTCAGCGCCCCCACGTCGTCCCCGCTGCCATCGAGACACTGCCCGAGCAGGGCGTGGAGCCTCGGGTCGTCGGGACTGATGGCGATCGCCTCGCGCGCCGCGGCAACGGCCTCGCGCAAGGCGCCGCGCCCGAGCGCGGCGTCGATCTCGATCATCAGGAAGTAGGCGCGACGCTCGCTGCCGATGCGCTCCTCCTCGGCCCGCGTGGCGTCGGCGAAGCGCTCCATGGCGCGCGCCGCGTCTTCGGCCCGCCCCAGCCGGGCGAGGCAGTTGCCCAGTCCGTAGAGGGCCTTGCGATGATCGGGGCGCGCCCGCACCACCTCCTCGAACATCGGCACGGCAGCGCCGCAGTCGTCCCCCTGCATGAGGAGCATCCCCAGGTCGTAGCGCGAGTCCACGTCCGAGGCGTCCGCGGCGATCAATTCCCTCAGGATGCCGAGCGCCTCCGGCAGACGCCCGTCGCGCGCGAGCACCGTCGCCAGACCGCGTCGCGCCCGCGGCTCGGGGGACTTCGCTGCCGCCTCGCGGTAATGCCCTTCGGCCCGGTCGAGCCGTCCCGACGCGGACTCGATGGAGGCGAGATCGAGCAGCGCCCCGATGTGCCCGGGGGACAGGCGCAGCGTCTCTTCGAGCTGCGCCACCGCCGGCTGGTACTTCTGGTCGGCCCCCAGCGCGCGCCCCAGCGCGTAGTGCGCGGCAGGGTCCGACGGACGAAGGGCCACGGCCTTCTCGAACGCGTCCCGCGCGGTCACGTAGTCGCGCGCGCTCAACGCCGCCTCGCCGCGGGCCATGAGCGATGCGAAGTCGCCGGCGGCAGCGGCGGCCGCGAAGGCGGAGAGCAGGACGATGGTCGCGATCACCGGGGGCGCCCCTCTCCTTCGACGATCGTCACCACCCGCTCCACGGGATCGAGCGTCATGGTCTCGGTCAACCCGGAGGGCCATCGCAGAGTCAGGGTCCGCGGCCCCTGGCTGCGCGCCCCCAGACCAAAGTGCACGCGCAGGTCGGGTTGCGAGAGATAGCTGCCTCCGCTGCGCACCTCCTCGATGAGGGTGCCGTGGGGCCCGGCGATCGATGCGCGCGCGCCGATCGCCGAGCGGTTGGATGCCCGTCCCACCAGCCGTAGCGCGACCCACGATGCCTGTCCTTCCATCGCGTTGCGCAGCAGGCGGGGGGAGCCGCCGCATTCGGTGATCAGCATGTCCAGGTCGCCGTCGTTGTCGATGTCGCCGCTGGCGAGGCCGCGCCCCACCACCTGCTCCGTTAGCCCCCGTGTCATCCCCACCTCTTCCATCCGTCCCGCGCCGGCGCCGAGGAACAGGAAGGGGCGCTGCGCGTAGGTGGTCGCGTCGTTGAAGTAGGGGGCGTTGTCGAGGATGTGGCCGTTGGCGATTGCGAGGTCCATCCGGCCGTCGTTGTCCGCATCGAAGAAGTCGGCCCCGAACCCCACGAACGGCAGGCTCACTGTCCCGATCCCCGAGGGGAAGGCGACGTCCGAGAAGATCCCCGCGGTGTCGTTGCGATAGAGGTTGTTGTACTCGAAGTCGAGATTGGTGACGACGAGGTCGAGATCGCCGTCGCCGTCGTAGTCGCCGAAGTCGGTCCCCATCCCCGCCTGAGCTTCTCCTTCGAGGCTGTAGCCGACCCCGGCCTGCAGCGTGACGTCGGTGAACCTTCCTGCGTCGTTGCGGTAGAGGACGTTGGGGGTCTTGTCGTTGGCGACGTAGATGTCGACGTCACCGTCGTTGTCGTAGTCCCCGGTGGCCACCCCCAGCCCGTTGCCGCCGCCGGCCCCCAGTCCCAGCGCGGCCGCCGCCTCTACGAACGTGCCGTCCCCCTCGTTGCGGAAGAACGAATCGGGCTCACCCTTGTAGACGTTCGGATGGCAGTAGGCCCGGATTCCCGCCGCGTAGTCGCCGCAGTACTTGTTGTTGTCGGGCCGGAAGTCCACGTAGTTGGCCACGTACAGGTCGAGATCGCCGTCGCGGTCGTGGTCGATGAACGCGCAGCTGCTGCTCCAGTAGGGGTCGCCGATGCCGCTCGGCCTGGTGACGTCCTCGAAGCGGCCGCTCCCCAGGTTCCTGTAGAGAGCGTCGGGACCGAAGTTGGTCACGTAGAGGTCCGTGTAGCCGTCGTTGTCGTAGTCGCCGGCGCACATCCCCATCCCGTAGGCTCCGTCTTCCAGCCCCGAGCCCGGGGTGACGTCGGTGTAGCGTCCCTGCCCGTCGTTGCGGAACAGGGCGTCGGTGGGTTTTCCCGTCCCGCGGTAGCCGGGAAGCGGGGCGCCGTTGACCAGGAAAATGTCCAGATCGCCGTCGTTGTCGTAGTCGATGAAGCCCCCGCCCGAGCCCATCGTCTCGACCATCATCTTCTCGCCGGAGAGCCCCATGTCGTGGACGAAGGCCAGGCCCGATTCCCGGGCGACGTCGCGGTAGAGGGGAGCCGCGGCGAGCAGGACCGCCAGACCCGCGCTCAACACAAGCATCCAATGATTCTATAATCAGCCCCCATGGCGCGCTTCGGACTCGTCATCGTCAACACCGGCAACGGGAAGGGGAAGACCACCGCCGCGCTGGGCACGGCGCTGCGCGCCTGCGGCTACGGCCAGAAGGTCCTGATGATCCAGTTCGTCAAGGGCCCCTGGAAGAGCGGCGAGCAGCTGGCGGCCGGGAGACTCGCCCCGGAGTTCGAGCTGGTGAAGACCGGCAAGGGCTTCTTCAAGATCATGAATGACCGGCTCCCCGAGGAGGATCACAAGGAGGCGGCGCGGCTGGGGCTGGAGCTGGCGAAGGAGAAGGTTCTGTCGGGGGCCTACGACCTGATCATCCTGGACGAGATCAACAACGCCATCGCCGACGGCCTCCTGCCGGTGGAATCGCTGCTCGAGCTCCTCGACGTCAGGCCCGAGACGCTCCACATCATCATCACGGGCCGCAACGCGCATCCGAAGGTGATCGAGCGCGCCCACCTCGTGACCGAGATGACCGAGATCAAGCATCCCTACGCGCAGGGGATCCTCGCGCAGAAGGGAATCGACTTCTAGACTTCTGGGAAGTGCTAACATCCGCGCCATGGGTTTCTCGACCGACGCGGTCCACGCCGGACAGGAAGTCGACGCTGCGACAGGCGCGGTGTCGGTGCCGATCTACCAGACCTCCACCTACAAGCTGATCGAGCTGGGGAAAACCACGGGCTACGACTACGCGCGCACCATCAACCCCACGCGCAGCGCGCTGGAGCGCAGCATGGCCGCGCTCGAGAAGGGGAAGGCCGGCTTCGCTTTCGCCTCGGGCATGGCGGCCATCAACGCCATCTTCTCGATGCTCTCCTCGGGCGATCACGTGGTGCTCTCGCAGAACGTCTACGGCGGCACCTTCCGTCTGATCAACGGCGTCCTGAAGAACTTCTCGCTGGGATTCACCTTCGTCGACACCTCCGACATCAGGCAGATCGAGGAGGCGATGACCCCGGCCACCAAGATGGTGTTCGTCGAGACCCCCACCAATCCCGTGCTCTCGCTCACCGACATCCAGGCGGTCGCGGGGCTGTGCCGCGCGCGCTCCGCCGTGCTGGTGGTGGACAACACCTTCATGAGCCCATACCTCCAGAGCCCGATCCCGCTGGGAGCCGACATCGTCGTGCACAGCACGACGAAGTTCATCAACGGGCACTCCGACAGCATCGGTGGCGCCGTGGTCGCGGTGCGTGACGAGCACGTGGATCGGCTGCGGTTCATCCAGAAGTCGGCCGGCGCCGTGCTGTCGCCGTTCGACTCGTGGCTGGTGCTGCGCGGGATCAAGACGCTCGGCGTGCGCATGGACCGCCACGAGACCAACGCGCGGATGGTCGCCGACTTCCTGGATGGGCACTCCAGGGTGAAGCGCGTCCTCTATCCCGGCCTCGATTCCCACCCGCAGCACGAGCTGGCGCGCCGGCAGGGGAAGGGCTTCGGGGCGATGATCACGTTCGAGCTGGACGGCTACGCGGCGGTCAAGAGGTTCCTGGATTCCCTGACTGTGTGCACGCTGGCGGAGAGTCTCGGCGGCGTGGAGACCCTCATCAGCCACCCCGCCACGATGACGCACGCGTCGGTCCCCGCCGAGGAACGCAAGCGGATCGGCATCACGGATTCCATGGTGCGGATCGCCGTCGGCATCGAGGATGCCGAGGACCTCATCGCGGACCTGGATTCCGGCCTCACTGCGGTGGGGTCGAGCGCGGCTTGACGGAGGCGGCGATCCACTCGAGCGCCCTCTCCTCGCCCACCGCGATTGGCAGCGCGATCACCTCGGGAAGGTCGTAGGTGTGAAGCTCGCGGATGGTGTCGCGGACCTCGTTGAAGAGATGCTGCGACGTCTTGATGAAGAGCATGTATTCGCGATCACGGCAGACTTTCTCCTTCCAGCGATAGATGGAGATGCCGAGAGGGACCACGTTCACGCAGGCCGCCAGCTTCCGCTCGACGAGCGCCGTGGCGATGGCGTCGGCCTTTTCTTCCTTGTCGATCGTCGTGAGGATCACGACCTTGTCCGTCATCATGGCCACCTCGCAAGCCAAGTATAGAGCATGATCGCGTTCGGCACATCGGGCTGGCGCGCGATCATCGCCGAAGGCTTCACCTTCGAGAACGTCCGGCGCGTCACCGACGCCATCGCGCGCTCGGTCCTCGCGGGCGAGCGCGCCGGCCTCAACCGCGCCGTGGCGATCGGGTACGACACGCGCTTCCATTCGGAGGCCTTCGCGCGGGAGGCGGCGGGGGTGCTCGCGACGCACGGCATCAAGAGCGTCATCTCTCCCACGCCCATCCCCACGCCGGCGGTCGCGCACGCGATCCGTCACCACGGCTATGCCGGCGCCATCAACATCACGGCCAGCCACAACCCGGCGGAATACAACGGCCTGAAGTTCTCGACCGAGAGGGGAGCCCCGGCCCCACCCGAGACCACGCGCGCCATCGAAGCCGCCATCGCGGAACGGTGGACTCAGGCGCAGCCTCGCGTGCAGGGCGCATCGCCTCTCATCGAGGAGCGCGACTTCCGGGATATCTACTTCGAACAGCTCGCGTCGCTGGTGCGGCTCGACAAGGTGCGCGAAGCCGGCATCCGCCTGGCCCTCGATCTGAGATGGGGGGCGGCGATAGGCTGGCTCGACGGCATTCTCGCCCGGCGGGGCATCCCGGCGACGGCCATCCATGACCAGCGCGACGTGACCTACGGCGGCGAGGGGCCCGACGTTTCAGAGCGCAACCTCAAGGAGCTGGGAAATCTCGTGGCGTCGGGAGGCTTCACCCTGGGGCTCGCGTGCGACGGAGACGCGGACCGGTTCGGCGTGGTGGATGCCGACGGCACATGGATCAGCCCGAACCTCCTTCTCGCGCTCCTGGCGGATTACCTCGCCGAGACGCGAGGCTTCCGGCAGGGGCTCGGACGCAGCTACGCGACCACGGCGCTGATCGACGCCGTCGCGAAGCACTACGGAATCCCCGTGCTGCAGACGCCGGTGGGTTTCAAGTATCTGGGGGAGCACATCCTCAACAATCGCGTCTTTCTGGCGGGGGAGGAGAGCGCCGGCATGTCCATGGCGGGGCACCTGCCGGAGAAGGACGGCCTGCTCGCGGGGCTGCTCGCGGCCGAGATGGTGGCCACGCGCGGAGCGAGCCTGTCCGCGCAGCGGGATGCGCTCTTCGCCAAGGTCGGCGCCCTCTACAGCGCCCGGCGCGACCTGCGGGTGACCGAGCAGCAACAGGCGCGCCTGCGCGCCCACATGGCATCGCCCCCTGCGCGCATCGGCCCGTGGCGCGTCGCGAAGCACACCGTGCTCGACGGTCTGAGGCTCGACTTCGACGACACGTCCTGGCTGCTGATGCGCCCCAGCGGCACCGAGCCGGTGGTGCGTCTCTACGCCGAGGCGCCCACGCCGGAAGCCCTCGTCGGCCTCATCGACGCCGGCCGGGCGGACCTGATCGGAGACACGGCATGAGCGGCATCGAGCGCGTCTTCGCGCGGGAGATCCTCGACTCGCGCGGCAACCCGACCATCGAAGTCGAGGTCGAGACCGAGATGGGCGGCATCGGGAGGGCGGGCATCCCCTCGGGCGCCTCCACGGGGGCGCGCGAAGCGGTGGAGCTGCGTGACGGCGACGCGTCGCGGTATCTCGGGCGCGGCGTCACCAAGGCAGTCCGCAACGTGAACGAGGTGATCGCGCGGTCGGTCTCCGAGCTGGAAGCGCAGGACCAGGAGACCATCGATCGTCACCTGGTCGATCTCGACGGCACGCCGGACAAGTCACGTCTCGGAGCCAATGCCATCCTCGGCGTCAGCCTGGCGGTGGCGCGCGCCGCCGCCGACGAGGATGGCGCACCGTTGTACCGCCACATCGGCGGGGACAAGGCGCGCGAGCTCCCCGTGCCGATGCTCAACATCCTCAACGGCGGCGCTCATGCCGACAACAATGTCGACATCCAGGAGTTCATGGTGATGCCCGTGGGGGCGAAGAGCTTCCGCGAAGCGCTGCGGATGGGGGCCGAGATCTTCCACGCCCTGCGCAAGGTCCTGAAGGGGCGCCGCCTCGCGACGGGCGTTGGCGACGAAGGAGGGTTCGCCCCCGACCTGGCCTCCAACGAGGAAGCCCTCGCCGCCGTCGTGGAGGCGATCCAGGCGGCGGGGTATCGCCCGGGGACGGACGCCGCCATCGCGCTGGACGTTGCCGCCAGCTCCTTCTTCGAGAAGGATGGCTACGCGCTGGGGGCCGAAGGCAGGCGCGGCGTCACGTCGCGCGAGATGGTCGCTCTCTACGCGGATCTCTGCGCCAAGTACCCGATCGTCTCGATCGAGGACGGCCTCGACGAGAACGACTGGGCCGGATGGAAGGATCTGACCACGACGCTGGGCTCGAAGGTCCAGCTCGTCGGAGATGACCTCTTCGTGACGAACCCGGAGCTTCTGAAGAAGGGCATCCAGGAGCACGTCGCCAATTCGATCCTGATCAAGCTCAACCAGATCGGCACCGTGACCGAGACGATCCAGACGATCCGCGCCGCCAGGGCCGCGGGCTACACTTGCATCATGTCGCACCGCTCCGGCGAAACGGAAGACACGTCGATCGCCGACTTCGCCGTCGCGCTCGGCCTGGGCATGATCAAGACCGGCGCCCCCTCGCGCGGCGAGCGCGTCGCGAAGTACAACCGCCTCCTGCGCATCGAGGAGGAGCTCGAAGACGCGGCGCTCTACCGGGGCGCGGCCGTCCTTCACGGAAGCGCGCCATGATCCCCATCGGCCGGCGTGTGCTGCTGCTCGTGGTTGCGATGGGGGTGCTGGCCCTGCTGATCAGCGCCGCCACCGGAGATCGCGGTTTGCTCGAGATGCGCCGTCGTCGCGCCGCCTACCACGAGCTCAAGCAGGACGTCGAGCGTCTCAAGATGCAGAACGCCGCGCTGGCGCACCACATCGACGCCTTGAGAAAGGATCCCTACGTGATCGAGAAGCTCGCCAGAGAGAAGCTCGGCTACAGCCGGCCCGACGAGATGATCTTCATGTTCCCGCCGGAGCCGATCCCCGAACAGGATAGTGCGCGTTGACCCGTACGCCTCACTAGTGGTAGCCTCTGGAACTCATTGACGCGGGGTGGAGCAGTCTGGTAGCTCGTTGGGCTCATAACCCAAAGGTCGCAGGTTCAAATCCTGCCCCCGCTACCAACGCCGACAGAACTCCCGGTCGCCTCCCGGCGGCCGGGAGTTTTTTCATCTCCGCACAACCACGCGGCATTTCCCCGGCCGGGTCCGGCTTTCAAGCGGCAGGGAAGCGGCGGTTTTTCCGCCGAAGAGCGCGCCTTGGCCCCCCTAGCGGAGGTGAGCAGATTGCTGCCTGCATCTTGAAAGCACGAGGGTTACGGGAACGGCGAGCTTGCGCCTGGTCGCGGCGGGGGGCGGTTTCCGCGAAACCGATGCCGTGTCCGGGGCCGTTTTCCCCGAGGCGATGCTGCATAAAAGGCACCGACCCGAGGGGCAAGCCGCATAAACCGCCCCGGCCGGTGGGGTGATGCCCCATAAAGGGCCCTTGCCGGAAGGGCGATGCCGCGTCCTTGGGCGCTTCGCGAGCGACCGCGGTCGCGGTTCGTTCCGCAGTGTCACCGGCCTGGGCAGCGCTGACCTCGGTCCCGGCTGCGTTTACACCAATCCGGGGGATGAGGAACTCGCGGCAGGGGTCACGGACCTGCCGTGCTAGAATCCGACTACGCTCGGTAACCGTAGGAGGTGCTGGCAATGGAAGTAGGGAAAATCAAGAAGCTGGTAGACCGTGGGTTTGGCTTTATCATGGCCAGTGACGGGAAAGAAGTGTTCTTTCACCGTAGCGAGTGCCAGGAGGTGGAGTTCGATTCCCTGAACGAAGCACAGGAGGTCACCTTCGACCGCGAGTCTGACGCCAAGGGTCCGCGAGCGCGCAACGTCCGTCTGAAGATATCCATCTAGAGTAGATTCACCGCGCCCGCTGGTTCGCGAGACACCCCTCGCCACCAACGACGATTGCAGAACAACTGAATTCGTCAGCGGACTCGGCTATTCTGGTGGCGAAGGGTTTGGCGATGTAGCTGGGCAGGCCGTGTGGGGAATGATGACTTGCTGGAGCTCTTGATCCATCAGCCGATTTTCATCGGGTTCAAAGCGGATAGCAGCCTGCGGCAGCTGCTCGAATCCCTGAGCGATTCTGACAAGAAGCTCATCTCCGCCGAGGATTCGACCTTCCTGCGGATCTGCCGGGTGGGCGAAGACATCTATGTGGGCAAGATCATTCACGAAAGCCTGACGACCGACCGGGTGGATGACATCCGTCGTAACGTCTTGAGCATCATGCGAAGGCTTAGGCGTGAGGGACCGCTGCCAAGCGATCTGAAGATCCTTGCCTGCAGCGCGGTGGATGCCGATTATCTCCCCACAGGCGGCAGGCCTGTCGAGTGACTGGCGGCCAGGTCAGCTCCGCTCGCCGCGCTCGGCGGTCATAAACGTCTACCGGGCCTCGGGGAACCTCTTCCTCGCGCAGCGGTTCGCACGGCATGCATCGCCGCTCACCACGATCATCTACACCCACCCTTCCGACGAGGAGTTGTACGCGGGGATCAGGGACCTGCCGTGTTGACTTTCATGCGGCTCAGAAGGATCTCCTGTCGCCGCCTCTTCCTCGACTAGGCACGGGGTCGAGACTCGTTGACGCTCAGCATCCGCCCTTTCAGCTCTTTGCCGTTCAGACCCCTGATGGCGGCCTGGGCCTCAGCCTAGTCTGGCATCTCGACGAATCCGAATCCTCTCGGCTCGCCGCTGATCTTGTCCTTGATGACCGTGGCCGATGTGACTTGGCCATAGGCTTGGAACGCCTGAAGCAGATCAGCGTCCGTGACATCGTTTGAGAGACTGCCGACGTAGATGTTCATGGCGACCTCCTCCGAACGCTTCAGCATACTGTCGGAACGCCGACTGGCAATGGGCATCGGAGATGAGCAGTCATCATCGCAGGCGCGACCAAGGCGACCTCTCAGTCGAAGCGGTTCACTGAGGTGCTGAGGAAGCCGAGCCGAGTTCTCCTCGACCAGCACAAAGCTGGCACTTCCCCGTGCCGTCGCATGCCTGACAAGGTGTGAGGCGCTCGAAGCGAAACCAACGACGTCGGACGGGGCGGATTCCCGTCCCCTGGCACCGATTGCACCGCCCGGTTCCCTCACAGAACGGGCACGATCTTGGTTGACTTTCCGTAGCCTCTCCCTTCCCACCGAGGATGCGGGAAGGCCAGTCCACTGCCGCGTGAATATTCTACTACCGAAATGCAAGACGGGCGCAGCGGTTCGCGATGCATGCGAGCCCCTGACGATGATCGTCTTCACGCACCCGGCGGATGAGGAGCTCGCGGAGGGGGTCAGGGACCTGACGTGCTAGACTTCCGCATCCACCCGAAGAACTGACAGAGTTTTTCTCGACGACAGCGGGAAGACTTCTAGTGCGCAGTTCCCCAGACATCCTCTCCACGGCTTGCGATCCTCTCGCCTCGACCAGGAGATCGCCAGCGTCCGCAACGGGGTCGTTCATCACCCGGTTTACGCGCGGATCGGCGAGCTCTCTGCGCTCCGCGTTTTCATGACCTCCCACGTGTTCGCGGTCTGGGACTTCATGAGCCTGGTCAAGACCCTTCAGCGCCGCCTCACGTGCGTTGACGTTCCTTGGCTTCCACCGGCGGACCCCCTGGCGGCGCGCCTGGTGAATGAAATCGTGCTTGGAGAGGAGACCGACGAGGTCGCTCCCGGGCGCTACACAAGTCACTACGCCCTCTACCTGGCCTCGATGGAAGAGATCGGCGCGGACACCGGACCGATCCGGACTTTCGTGGGCTCGTTGGCACGGGGCGTCACGGCAGAAAGGGCGCTTGCCGGCCTGCCCGTGCCGGTTTCGACGAAGAGATTGGTGCGGAGCACGCTGCGGACCTGCCGTGCCGGGACGCTGGAGGTCGCCGCGTCGTTCCTGCTGGGCCGCGAGGACCTTGTGCCAGACATGTTCCGCGAGATCATCGCCGAACTCGAGAGTCGCGGCATCTACTGCGCATCCTTCCGTTCCTACTTGAGCCGCCACGTTCACCTAGACGAAGAGCGGCACGGGCCAATGGCCAAGGAGCTGCTTCGGCGTCTGTGCGGGGACGACCCGCAGAAATGGCACAGGGCCACGGAGGTTGCGCTGAGGGCACTGCAAGCGCGGCGCGAGCTCTGGGATGGCGTGCTCGAGGCGATCGCGACGTGTTGACGCGGGCCCGCTGGCGACCGGCACGCGAAGTCCGCTTGCGACGATCTCCCATAAGCATCCCGCCGATGAGGCGGGTCATGGGCGATGCCGCAGTCGGCTTTCGCGTCCATTCGGGCTGGGCCACGGCGGTCCTACTCGCGGGGCCTGCGGCGGGCCCGGAGGTCGCCGACAGACGGGTAGTCCAGCTCGCGGATCCCGAGGTCCCCGACTCCCGCCAGCCGTATCATGCAGGGCTCGATCTACCAAAGGGGGAAGCCGCAAGGATCGTGGCTCGGCTGGTGAGATCGGTCGAGCAGTTCGCGAGGCGTTCACTCATCGATCTGTTCAAGAGCTACCGCGTGGGTGGCCATCGCCTCCTCGCCGCCGGGATTGTGGTGGGCAGCAACGTGGACCCGGCGATGATCAAGAACGATCACATCCGGGCGCACGCAGAGGAGGGACAGCTCTTTCGGGTCGTCATTCAAGACGCCGTACAGAGTCGTGGTCTGGCCCTGCCGGTGACGGTGACGGTCGAGAAGGAGCTCTTTGTCACGGCATCGAGGAAGCTGGGCATCCCCGAGCGCCGACTGAAGGAGAAGGTCGGCGCTCTCGGACGGCAGCTGGACGGTCCCTGGCGGGCGGAGGAGAGGGCAGCGGCCCTGGCGGCGTGGGTAGTGCTTCTCCGGCGTCGGTGAAACCAGCCGCGGGCAGCGACACACGTACATGTGGCAGGGGCGCCGGGCTAAAGGTGGGCCTGGTCGCACCAGCGTGCAAGGTTCGACCGTAGCTCCGACTTCGAACGTGTACCGATCACCGAGGGATCTGTTCCTCGCCCAGCGGTTCGCGACTCATGCGAGTCCGCTGGTGACGATCGTCTACACCCACCCGGCGGATGAGGAACTTGCGGCGGGGGTCAGGGACCTGCCGTGCTGAGCAGTTCAGAATGTGTTCGCACCTCTTGCTCCTCGATTCCTCCGAGAGGGGCGTGGCTCCTTCCGAAGATGACGAACTCGGGCGGTGGCCCAGCGAAGACGATACATGCGCTGACGTCCGGCGACAGCTGGTTCCCGCACCCCACAAGCCGGACTTGTCTTCCCCCGAGGTTCGTTGTCGTCTCGAGCGAGATCTGACGGATGAAGCCGATCGCGCCGCCACCGGATGGCCCTGATCCCCAAGCCAGCACCGAGCAACCACTTGGAACAGCGAACCTCCAGTAGCTGATGCCCCCGAATCGAGGACGGACCTCTACAGCCGTATTCTCACTGTCGCCACCGTACCCCTTGTGAAGCCTCCAGACGTACCTGGTCTTCAACTCTTTCGCACGCTTCGGTGGACGGCTTTCAAGACCTGCCAAGATCTCTTCCTTCCAATCAGGGCTGGCCAGGCTGACGCAGAGCCTGACCCGAAGCGCCGGCGGGACTTCGTCAATTGGAACTCTATGCAGGAGGCCGAGCAGCGGGAATTCCTTGCCCTTCTCCTTGAGTGCCCTGTCGAGAGCGTAGGCGAGCTCCTCTCTACAGGGCTGGCTCTCTAGGCTTCTCGGGGTCAGGAGGTAGGCCCAGCCGGACAGGGGAGAGTTCAAGATCCGATCGCCGATCTGCTCCCAGAGTCGGCGTCCAGGGATGAGCGCGACCCTGTCGTAGGTCGCTTCGACGCCGACCGTCTTCAGTTCCTCAACCAAGTAGCTGAAGTCGCCTTCGGCATCATCCGCCCACGAGTACGTAATCCAGAGAGGCTTCGTGGTCATCTCGGTTCGTCAGTCTCCACCCACTACCTTGACCGGCTTCCAACCCCCTCCTCGCGCCCAGCATGCTAGGCAGGTCTCGGGGGTCAGGGCCTCTCGGAGGACGGTGCGGCCGTCGGGGGAGTTGTCGATGAGGAGGATGGGCACGGGCAAACTCAGTCGCCTAGCCCTCCCACTTCTCGACAGCATTCTCTTGCTTGCCAGCTGGATCGGTCGCGAGTACGCGGATCATGTGTTGCTGACCAGGACCCGCCAATCCCTTCTTGGTCCAGCTGCGCCCATACTGGTTCGCGGGCGGCTCAAGCTGATCGTCCCCGAGCTGGGAGGAATCGTATTCAGTAATCACTCGAGCTATCCGTTGACCATTCTCTCCCGTCACCGTCACCGTGATGTCGTGACCTCTGGCCGCCTTCTCATGCTCGATGGCGAATTGCATGGCTCCTCCGAGCTCCTCTGGTTCTAATCTGTCTACACCCGGGGCTCGCTGGCGCGGACGGCTCTTGTGCGGCATCGGGCTCTCAGACCTTGACGAGAACATCGTCGCCTTCGACCTTCGTCTCGTAGCAGGCGAGCCCGACATCGGGATTCATGGTGGCCTTCCCCGTCGTGATGTCGTACCGCCACCCGTGCCACGGGCAGGTGACGATCGTTCCCTCAAGGGTTCCTTCTCCAATGGGGCCGCCCCGATGGAGGCAGGTGTTGTCCAGGGCGTAGAATCCTGCCCCCACGTTGAACAGGGCGAGAGTCCTCCCGCCGGCTTCAACGACTTTGCAGCGCCCCTGCGCGAGATCTCCTACCTTCGCCGCTTTCACGAAATCCGACATGATGAGCCTCCTCTTGCTGGGCGTATTCGGCGTGACGAATCACGTGCCGTCATCACGGACACACCCGGCAGCGCCGCCGCGTTCCTCCCCCTGCAGCACTTCGTTCACGGACGCCCGTCCCTGCCCGTCGCCTATTCCGCCATCCTCCTCGCCTCCGCGATCGCGGCCCTGATCCCCTTCGCAGCACGAACACGCTTGACCTTCGCCCGCTGACGCGGCTTCAGCCCGCGCATCGTGTGCCCATGTAGCGGCCCTGGAGCTTGAGGGCGGCGCGCTGGGGTCGCGGAGAGGGGAGGCTTGCGGCGGCCGGTGCCGTTCTCAGAGTGCGACGGAGCTGTCGTCTGCTTGACGAGCGCGGGGGCAATCCGCGAAAACGACGCGGAGAGTTCACGGAACGTTCGGATGCAGGTCGATCGCGCGGTCGAAGCTGTCGAGCGCTTATTCGAGGCGGCCGCCGTTCATGAGGTCGATGCCGCGGTTGTACCATGCGACGAGGATTCGCTCAGCGTTCCCGAGCATCCGAGCGCCTGCGATGACACAGCCTAACCGCGTGACCGGACCGTCCACGGGTTATGCGGAGCGTTGCCATCAAGAGGAACGACTTGTCGAGCCTGGTGTACGGGCGTAGGATTGAAGCATGAGCAGCCCAGCCATCGCAGAGAACGCATGGTCCACGCCAGCCCGGCCCGCGGGTCATGCTGTGCGCACACATGGGAGATCCCAATGCGAGTTACCATTCGGCGTTGCAGTTATTGAATCTCCGGCATTCAGGCCACCCGGGTGGTGGCATCGCTGAGACGCGACCTTCACCTCGAGGTGGAGACGGTGGAGGGACACTACGGGGAGTTCACCGTCCTTGTGGATGGTGAAAAGATCATTGGCGGCGGTCTGCTGGGCTTTGTCGGTGTGCTGCCCTCTGTGCGAAAGGTCCGAGAGCTGGTCGAGCGAAGGTTGCTCGCACCTCAACGAGCCGAGCCGCCACGACCAAAAGAGGTTGAATGAAAGTGGACCGTCTTGTTGGGGTTCCTGGCCTCGATCTTGGCGGCTACGCTGATGGCACTCATGACTCACGGGGGTGCTTTGAGCGTGGTCGGTTGGGCGATCTTCTTTGAATCACTGCAGCTACCGATGATCGCCGCGGCGCGACGAGGTCGCCCCGATCCTTGCACCGCGTGGCTTCGGCGCGTTCTTGCCGAAAAGCACGATGGCGCCTCCTAAGAAACTGGCCCTGAAACGAGGGTTCGCTGCGGAGCTTGCGCGGTTATTTAGGCCGTCGGTCCGGAGTGAGGTCGGCGGCATTGTCGCGGCGCGCCTACTTGAAGCGGGCGCTGCTGAGGCCGTCCTAGTAGCACTGAGCTTTCACCCAGAGAATCTATCGGCCCCTCACGCTTGAGCGCCTTCAGACGGGATCAGTACATCCCGCCACCGGACGGCATCCCCGGATTCTTCGACTTCTCCTCCTCGGGCACCTCACTGATCAGGGCCTCGGTGGTCAGCATCAGCGCCGCGATGCTGGCGGCGTTCTGCAGAGCGCAGCGTGCCACCTTGGTCGGGTCGATGATGCCGGCGTCGAACATGTCCACCCACTTCTCCTGGTAGGCGTCGAAGCCCTCGCTCTTCTTGCGGTTCTTCGCCTCGTTGACGATGACCGAGCCTTCCAGGCCGGCGTTGTGGGCGATCTGCCGCAGCGGCTCCTCGAGCGCCCTCTTCACGATATTGATTCCGGTCTGGATGTCGTCGATCTCGCCCTTCTGTCTCTCCAGCGCCGGGATGGCCCGCAGGTACGCGATCCCGCCGCCGGGGACGATGCCCTCTTCAACGGCCGCCTTGGTGGCGTGCATGGCGTCCTCGACGCGAGCCTTCTTCTCCTTCATCTCGGTCTCGGTGGCCGCGCCGACCTTGATCACCGCCACGCCGCCGACCAGCTTCGCGAGCCGCTCCTGCAGCTTCTCGCGGTCGTAGTCGGAGGTCGTCTCGTCTATCTGGGCGCGGATCTGCTTCACCCGGCCTTGGATCTCACTGCCTTTGCCCTTGCCCTCGACGATGGTGGTGTTCTCCTTGTCGATTGAGATCTTCTTGGCACGGCCGAGATCCTCAACGCGGATGTTCTCCAGCTTGATGCCCAGATCCTCGGTGATGCACTTGCCACCGGTCAGGATCCCAATGTCCTCGAGCATCGCTTTGCGGCGATCGCCGAAGCCCGGCGCCTTGACCGCGGCCGCCTGGAGCGTCCCGCGCAGCTTGTTCACCACCAGGGTCGCCAGGGCCTCGCCCTCGACATCCTCGGAGATGATCATCAGTGGCCGGCCCATCTTTGACACCTGCTCCAGGATCGGGAGCAGGTCCTTCATACTGCTGAGTTTCTTTTCGTGGATCAGGATGTAGGCGTCCTCGAGGATGCACTCCATCCTCTCCGGGTCGGTCACGAAATAGGGCGACAGATAGCCCCGGTCGAACTGCATGCCCTCCACCACCTCGAGGGAGGTCTCCATGCTCTTGGCCTCCTCGACGGTGATGACGCCGTCCTTGCCAACCTTCTCCATCGCCTGGGCGATGATCGCGCCGATGGTCTCGTCGTTGTTCGCGGAGATCGTCCCGACCTGCGCGATGTCCTTGCCGGCCACCGGCTTGGACAGCTTCTTGATCTCCTCCACAACAACCTCGACAGCCTTCTCGATGCCCCTCTTCAGGTCCATCGGGTTTGCGCCGGCGGTCACGCTCTTGACGCCTTCGCGGATGATCGCCTGCGCGAGCACCGTGGCGGTCGTGGTGCCGTCACCCGCCACGTCCGATGTCTTGCTCGCAACCTCGCGGACGACCTGCGCCCCCATGTTTTCCTTGGGGTCGGCCAGCTCGATCTCCTTGGCCACGGTCACGCCATCCTTGGTGCTCGACGGCGAGCCGAACTTCTTATCAATCAGAACGTTGCGGCCCCTCGGACCAAGCGTCACCTTGACCGCGTCGGCCAGCTTGTTGACCCCTTTGAGGACGCTTCGACGGCAATCCTCAGCGTAGGTGATTTCCTTGGCTGCCACTTGGGTAAAACCTCCTTGCCTGTGCTTGTTGTTCTCGAGTTACCAGATTTACTGGATGATCCCAAGGATCTCGTCTTCCTTCAGGATGATGTGCTCCTCGTCGTTGATCTTGATCTCCGTGCCGGCGTACTTGCCGAACAGGATCCGATCGCCCGCCTTCACTTCCATCGGGACCCTCTTGCCGTCATCGTCGAGACGACCGGCGCCAACAGCGATGACCTTCCCCTCCATCGGCTTTTCCTTGGCTGTGTCGGGGATGATGATCCCGCCCTTCATCTTCTCAGCAGTTTCCACACGCTTGATCAACACTCGATCAAGCAGGGGTCTCACCTTCGTTTTCATTTAGCCCCCTTCTGTGAGCCTTTGTTAGAGGTAAGTGGCGGAAAAACGCGGCTCAGTTCGTTCGCTCGATCGTGAACGTTTCAAAGCCAAATCCAAAGTCCACGCCACGACCGGTACCGGCGAGCACCAGCGAGATTCGTCCCTTTGTCAGCACCTGGACGGCGGCGGACCTGCCTGTGCCAGCAAACACCTCAGCTTGGACATACGACCCGAACAGCTCATCAATGGTGCGGGCTTCGGAGAACTCCCCGGTGCCGTCGACAACCTCGGACCTCCCGAACGTCATGCCGCCGCCGATGGCCCTGATGCTGAGCTTCGCCATCTGACCGTTGTTGCACGTGATGGTGCCTGCCCCACTCGCCGTCTCGTAGAAGGCTGACCTACCCTTGAGATCGAACTTCATCTCGCAGTCCAACAGTCTCTTGTTCCCCTCCTTGTCCGGCGTCTCCGCAGTGTAAGCGGTGGCGATAGCACCGGCCAAGACCAGCAAAGCGCAAAGAACCGTCCTCGTGGCAACGTGGGTAGGCTTCATGGCTTTCTCCTGCGACATGACTGAACCGAGCATGTTCATCCGCCCGGTTCCCAGTTCGGCGGAACAACCGAGGGAGCGGACTTAGCCGCCCCCTCGGAACGATAGGCACCCAGCCTCACTACTGTCCGGTCAGAACCGGCTCTAGACAGTTACTGCAGCGGCGATCTTGTGGAAGGTGGAGTTGGCAACCTGGTAGGTCTCCACCTGAGGGGTTCCCTCAACGAACCTCGACAGGGTCTTCACGATCTGTGGGTAGGTTTCGCGGTTGTAGGCTTCTGCATTCTCTGTCCGGTCCCACAGGCTGATGGCGATCGCTTCCTTGCCGCCTGTGGTAGTGAACGTGATTTCGTCCTGAAACCCGTTCTGTTTTCGAAGCAGGGGAATGATTTCATTCTCCAGCCTCTCGGTGAACTCCGTAACGCAGTTGGGTTTCAGATGCATGGCGACTCTGCGTGCGAACATGAGAACCTCCTCGGTTGTGGCCACAGGGGGAATTTCAGAGAACCCAAGAAGGTGAAGATAATCTGAAGAGACCCTAAGTAACATAACCAACATAGAGTAATTAACTTTACCTGTCAAGCCAAACGTTACTTATTTAATCCAATGCGGTTAAGTCCACATGGGGCACCTGAGAAGTCCTGAAGAGCGGTCCGGCTGGCAATCTGATTGGAGGTGGGGGCATGGACGTTTGTGCGGTGCTCCGAGACAGCGGCTCGAAGAGTTAGGGCTTGGGCAGAAGGACCTGGCGGCTGCGGCCAAGGTCACCGAGTCCTACATCTCACAACTGCTGACTCGGAAGAAGTCCCCGCCGGCATCCAGCCGAACGGATGTCTATAAGATGGAGGGTCTCGCGGAAGCCCTTCACGCGACACGCGATAGCCAGAGGAACCCGCCACCCCCTGGGGTCACATCATGTTGACGCCCGCCCCCGCTACCAAGTCCAAAAGACATCCCGGCTCCAAGGGCCGCAAGGCCGGTGGGGCCGGGAGTTTTTTTTCCGATTTATGATGGACGCCATGGCGTCCGATCGGGCTGGCCGCATCCCGGCGGCCCTGCTGCTTCTCGCAGCCCTGCTGCTCTTCCTGTCGGCCCTGCTCTACAACGAGCTGATCCTGGGTCTGGTCGATCCCTCTCCACCGCTGGACGCCGAGACGGTGACGCTGATCCGCGTGACGCAGGCCTGGTTCGCCGGGGCCGGCGCGCTGCTCCTCGCGCTCAGCCTCATTCACTCCCGATTCCGGCGTGCAGGCATCGCCATGGACCGCAGGTTCCCGATGCACGCGTTGATGGTGGTCCTCTCGACCGGCGTGCCGCTGTTCGTCCTGGAGCTGTCGCTGCGCCCCTTCCGCACGTTGGAACACGAGGCGACGTCGATCTTCATGAGGGACGAGGCGCTCGGCTGGAGAATGCGCCCCGGCGTCGAGGATGTCTGGTTGGGCGTTCCCGTTACGATCAATGCCAAGGGGCTCCGCGGTCCCGAGGTTGACTACGTCAAGCCCGCAGGAGTCACACGGATCCTGTATCTCGGCGATTCGGTCACGTTCGGCTTCAAGCTCCGCGGCCACGACGAAGCCTTCCCTTACCAGGTCGAGACTCTTCTCGAGGCGAGGGGCCATCGCATCCAGTCCATCAACGCCGGCGTGGACGGCTACTCACCGTGGCAGGAGTATGCCTATCTCGAGGCGGAGGGGCTCAAGTACGATCCGGACCTCGTGGTGGTCGCGTTCGTGCTGAACGACGTCACCGAGAGACTCCTGCTGGCGCGGTACGGGGGAGAGGGGGAAGGCTTCCAGTTGCAACACACCGCGTCGAACCGCTTCATGCGCTTGCTCGGCGAAAGCAGCATCGTCGCGTTCGGCCGGCAGATCGCGGCGCGGATCCGGTTCGGGGCCGACGTCCGCGAGGGGGCCCGCAGGCAGGAGGAGCTGGAAGCGATTACCGTGGCCAAATACCCCGACCGGCCGGACATCATGGAGGCGTGGCGCGGGACGCTGGCCGATCTCGAGAAGCTCTTCGCGCTGTGCCGGCAACGGGGCATCCCGGCCGCGCTGGTGGTCTTCCCCTACACGTTCCAGTTCCACGATCCGGCCACGCTGGACGCGCCGCAACGGACGTTGGCCGCGTTCGCCGATGATCAGGGAGTCCCGATGCTCGACCTGCTCCCTCGGCTCCTCTCGATCCGGAAAGAGGGCGACCCTTCCCTCCAGGAACTCTTCTTCGACGGGAACCACCCGAACGCCGAGGGGCACCGCGTCGTGGCCAGCATCATCGCCGCGTGGCTGGAGACTGCCGGGCTTTCCTAATCGCTGTCGAGGCCGCTCCAGGCCGAGCTCCCTGCATCGTTATCATCGGAATCGAGGTCCGAAGGGACCCCGTCGACGTCATGATCCACGATCCCGAGGCGACAGGCGTCCCCGGCGCCGGGCGCGTCACCGCCGGGATTCCCCAGGGTCCCGACGCCGCAGACGTTCTCGGCGTGCACCAGGTAGTACCAGGCGTCACCGAGGGGCGGTGCCTGACGTGCGTCCGGCCACGGAGCCGTGGCGACACAGGGGACCAGGCAGAACATCTCCTGAAGCGACCGCGTGGCGATGACTCTCTTGAGAAGCCCCGAGTGGACTGCGTGGCAGGTTCCCGGGCCTGCGGCCTGTGGTTCAAAGAACACGTCGGTCGGCCCGGAGCCCTCGACTCTCAGGTTCGTGACCTCTCCCGGAAGGGCGAAGGCGGTAGCGTCCAGAGGTGCGCAATCGGCGACGTCCTCCACTCCGTCGCCGTCTCCGTCGTCCGCGGGCCGGATCCGGATGTCGTACGAGCCGTGAGGGGTCAGCACGATCAGATCATTCTTGACCTCGACGAAGTAGGTGCCGTTGGCCGGTGCCGTCCATTCGATGAACGAGGAGAGATCCCCCGGGCTCCTGTCGTCGTTGGTCGCCTGGAGCGCGTGTGCGCTGTTGTAGAGCCGAAGGCGCGTGTCGGCGCCGGACCATAGATTGAGCGTCTCGATCAGATAGACCTTCCCCCCGATGGCGGGGAAGGAGAACCAGTCCACGTCGCTTAGGTCATCTCCCGATCCGTCACCGTCGGGGTCACTGAAGAACGTGGCGTGGGTCGGGCTGCCGTCGGCGGGGATGCTCACCGCGGCATTCAGTTGCTCGTTGGGCTCGTAGACGTCCTCGAAATACTCGATCTCGACGCCGAGGGCGAAGATGGAGATCAACTGTGGGAGGAATCCGTTTGAGATCGGGGGCTCGATCCACGCGTCCCAGTAGTCCTCCGCGCTGATGTAGAACCGTTCTGGAAGGCCGTCCGTCATGACTTCCCAGTGCTCCACGTCGGGCCGCTCGAGCTGGTCCAACGGCGTATCCTCGATGCCGGGGGTGAAATCCGGGACCGAGGGACCGTCCACGACATCCCAGAGTGCCGTGAACACCGACACCTCGCTGGTGCTGCCGCTGCACTCGAACTCCGTCTCCGTCTCCAGGTCCGCGTAGAGGCGCAGGTGCCCCGGCCCCAGTCCCCCCAGCGTCGCCACGTAGATGTGAGGCAGGGGCATACCGAAGTGCCGGCGCACGGCGCTGCCGAAGAAGGTGGCATGCCCTTCGTCGAAGGCGAGCGAAGCACTCTGGTCGCATTCCGCGAAGGAGTGGCTTCCACCGGGGCTGTCGCTCCCCGAGTAGTTCAGCACCGCGTAATGCCCGAACTCGTGAAGCACGACGCTGTCATCGTGGCCGGCCGCGTCCCGCAGCTCGATGACCTCCGTCGAGGCGCCGGAGCTCATCTGGCCGCGGTTGGCCTCCCACTTGATGGTCAGGGAGGCGCCGGCCCCCGGCCGGCTTCCCATGAGATGGGCGAGGTAGTCCATGCCCGACACGCCCATGTCATACAGATTGAACGCCTCCCCCCCTTGCTGTATCTCGGCGACCAGCGTGCCCATGTCGAGGTCCTCACCGGGAAGGTGGTTCGCGATGACCGGTCCCGCTATCGCATAGGGGATGGAAGCGCCGGTGGTGACCTTGAGATAGAGATCCGCCGTGTTGTTCGATCGGGTCAGGACTCTGACGTAGACGTTTCGAATCTGGGTATCGATGACCGGGATGGAAAAGCCGCCGTCGGTTGCCGTGGAACCTGTCGCGAGCACGGAGCCGGTCGAGTCGTCGAGGACCTCCACGTCCGCGTACCGGATGGGCAGCAACGGCTCTTCACCCGTGAAGCCGGTCCCGTCGAAGGATCGATCCCGGTAGAGGACCGTCCCGGTGGCGTCCCAGGCCGCGCGGAGGTCGGTGGAGGAGAGGAGAAGGCCGAGCAGCAGGAGCGCCCCGGCTCCTGGTGTGGTGAGTCGGGAACTCGTCGAAGCACCGAGGCCACCGGAGCGCATCATTCGCGCTCTCGAGCAGGAGCCGCGGAGAATTCGATGGCGCCGTGACGATGGGTCCCCTTGCGTGACGGGCGGCCGCACAGGATCCCAGCCGCTTCGCGAATCTCACGCCCATCGGCCCGTCTGGCCGTCACGATGAAGGAGGCTATGCCGCTTTCCGCACGAGGCGGCGCCTCGCCTACCGCGCGAGGCGGCGCCACTTCCAGATCGACGCGCCGGGGATCGTGTGGGTCGAGGTCGCCGATCTCCAGCCTGATGGAGTCGGAGAATTCGGACGATGGCGACGCGATCTTCGCATCCCAGGAGGATGTAACGACCCGCGCAGGAGCGTCCGGTGGGAACTCGGCCGTCACAACGAGCCCGGTCAGGGGAACGACAGCCTCGACCGTGAGTCCGAGAATCCTGCTTCGATCGCCGACTCTGGTGCCGGGGGCTCTAGATTCGACCCAGGACAGCCTCAGCCGGACATGACCGTCCGGTTCGGTGGCGCCGGCGTGGGGGCCGGTCAGGATTAAGCAGGACGCGAAAAACGCGACCCACCGCGCTGCCCTCGGAGACTTGAAGTCGGAGATCATCTCGTCTCTTCCCGCCGGCGGGCGGTGGAGTGACAACTGAAGCATTGAGTATATGCCGAATCGACATATCATACGAGTGTTATTTTTTCCGCTTTCGAAAATCTCGGATGCCATCACCTCGAAGTGGTCGACAGGTACATCAGCGCGCGCAGCGGGGCTCAGTCCCGGCTCATCGGTCGAAAACGCCGGTGGGCCGGGAGTTTTCTTCGTGAGGTTCCGTCGCTGTTCTCACGGTAAGATGACGGCCTGACCGACACTGTTTGGGGTGGGCAGGCCGTGATCTCCCTCGAGCGTCTTGCATGGGATGATGTCCCGTGGAGGGAGTTGGACCGCTTTCATGATCGCAACGTCTTCCAGACGCTGCCCTGGCTGAACTTCGTGGCGAGCACCCAGGGCGCGGAGCCCATGGTCGCGGCCGTGAAGCAGGACGGCGCCGTCGTCGGATACTTCACCGGACTGCTGGTCCGCAAGTTCGGCCTCACAATCATGGGGAGTCCCTTCAGAGGGTGGACCACCGTCTGCATGGGCTTCAACCTTCCTCCCGGCTTCCCCCGCCATAGTGCGCTCGCGGCTCTCTGCTCGTTCGCGTTCAAGAAGCTCGGCTGCCAGCACCTCGAGGTGGTCGACAGGTATCTCGACAAGTCAGCCTGCACGATAATGGGCTACGAGGCGCGCACGCTCCAGACCTATGAGGTCGATCTGACCTCGACCGAGAACGAGATGTTCATGAGGATAACCGGCGCCTGCCGGCGTGCCATCCGCAAGGCGGCGAGGGTGGGGGTCGTCATCGAGGAGGCCACCGACCCGGGCTTCGCCGACGAGTATCACGCCCAGCTCAACGATGTCTTCAACAAGCAGTCGCTGGTGCCCACGTATGATGTCGCGCGCGTCCGCGAGCTCATCCGATGCCTCCATCCCAGCGGCAACCTGCTCCTGCTGCGCGCCAGGGACGCATCCGGGGCGAGCATGGCCACCGGGATTTTCCCCGCGTTCAACGACAGCATGTATTACTGGGGCGGGGCAAGCTGGCGGCAGCACCAGATCCTGCGCCCCAACGAGCCGCTGATGTGGCACGCGATGATGTACTGGAAAGGACGGGGCATGAAGCGATTCGACATGCTGGGCGCAGGAAGGCGGGCCGACAGCTACAAGATGAGATATGGCGCGGTTCTCACGCCATCCGGAACCCACATGATGAGCTCCAAGTACGCCCTGCTCACTCCCTTGAGGAACATCGCGCGGGGGATCTTCGAGCTGCGCCAGGCTGTCTCGGGACGGTTGGGGTCGGCCGCGCGCACACGTGAATGATCTGCCGGCGGATGGTCATCGTCCCTTCAGCTCCTGCATCAGCCGCAGGGCGTCCACCTGAGTCGGGAACTCCGCGAGGATCGTCTCCAGCTCGGCGACCGCTTCGGCCGTCCGTCCCGCGCTGGCCAGCACGGCGCTGAGCATGAAGCGGATCGAAGCGGCATGCTCCGCGCTGTCGGCGCTGTTGATGCCGCTCCGCAGCTCCTGGATGGCGCCGGTCACGTCGGAGCGTGCCATCAGAACGCGCGCCAGCCCGACGCGCGCGTCGCGTGATTGGGGGTCGAGAGCCAGCGCCGCGCGGTAGGAGGTCTCGGCCTCCGTTGCGTTGCCGCGAGCGAGCGCGATGTTGCCCAGACCGGCATAGCCGGGAGCGAGCGCGGGGTCGCATGTGAGCGCCGCGCGGTACTCCCTCTCGGCCTCCGCGAGATCCTTCGACGCGGTCAGCGTCTCGGCAAGCACGAGGTGCGCGCGCGGCAGATGGGGGTCGTCCGCAACAGACTGCCGCGCCAGCGAGGAAGCCCGTTCGTTGCGCCCCATCGAGAGATAGAGATGGGAGAGGGCGGCCTTGAACTCTCCTTTTTCGGGAGCGTGGGCCACGAGCGTCTCGAGCACCCCGCGCGCCTCCTGGGGGCGATCCTGCTTCTCGTAGTAGCCGGCCAGCAGCCGCAGCGCTTCCACGTCACTGGTATTACCTGAAGCGAGCGGCTCGAGCAGCGAAGCCCCCACCTGCAGGGGGCCGACATCCTTCTCGTAGCGCGCGAACAGCATGTTCGCCACCCCCGCGTCGCGCGGGTTCCCCTTGTCGCCTTCCAGGAAGTTGACCAGAACGACCGCCTCGTCTTCCTTCTTCTCGTGGCCATCGGGCGCTCCGGGGGGCTCGGGCACGCGCGCGATCAGATGGTCCGTGAAGACCGTGTGAGGCGCGTCGGACGGCGGCCGCTTGGTCATGTGACAACCGACGCAGTTGCGGAATTCCTCGGTGGCGGCGTGCGGGCCATTGTCCTTGTGGCAGGTGAGGCAGGCCGCGCGGAACTGCTGCACGGCGTCCTCGCCACGGGGCGTGCGGTGCGGGTCGTGACACGTCAGACAGCCGAGGCTCTCGCCGCTTTCCTTCCAGCAGCGGCTGGCGCGCAGCCGCTCGACATGGCCCACGACCTTGAATACACCCGAAGCGCCGCCTGCCGAGGATCGGCGCGCGTGGAACACCGCGAAATAGTCCGACAACGGGAGCCCCGGGCGGAAGGCGTAGAGCGGATGCTCGGCCTTGACGACGCGCATGTCGCCCTGGAGATGACACTGGAAGCAGACGTTGTCGCGCAGCGTGTCGGGGAGCAGGGCCGGATTGACGATCGTCGGAGCGTTCCCCGGAAGCGCGAGTGGGTCGTTGCGCCGCTCGGCGACGTGCAGCGCCCCCGGGCCGTGGCACCGTTCGCATCCGATGGCGAGCCCGTCGAAGATCGGCTCGCGGTACCGGTTGGTCGATGTCTGCACGAACGCGGCGCGGTTGGCATGGCAGAAGAGGCACGCCCCCGGGACGTTGCGGCTGAAGTGGATCTGGTTTTCGACGTCGTAGCCGGCCGCCATCCCCCAGCCGTCGCGGTGGGGTCTGTAGGCTACCGGTGACTGGTAGAGCCGGTCGCCCTGCTGCAGGAGAAAGGTCCGGGCCCGGTCGCCCGAGCCCAGAGCGTAGATGACGGGGCGGGTGTCGACGAAGATGTCCCGCCCCTGGTCGTCCAGCCGGATTTCCGAGTGCTTGAGAGCCCCGTCCTCCACGAAGATGCGGTAGCGCGTGTTGCTCTTCTTGTGGAGGAAGGACGCCCCCTCCGGGGGGAGGTTCAGGGAGCCGTCCTTCAGAAGATCGGACACCAGGGCGAAGGATCGCCCCATGGCCGTGTCCCTGTAGCTCCGGGCTTCCTTGGAGTGGCACTGGGCGCAGACGGAATCGCCCACATAGGCGACGTCGGAACCCAGGTTGCGAGGAGCGTAAGCCCCAGCCACGGCGGGAACGAGCAACGCCAGGACCGCCATGGTCGCGCTCATTCCGCGGATATTAGTACGGCCCCCGCGCGGGCCGCCATGACCGGGGCGCGCGTCCTAGCGTTGGAAGCGGCGATTCTTGCCTTCGAGCACCACGACGATCGGCTCCTGCAGCGTCACAGGCACGATCGTCCCCTCGGCGAAGGTCACGGGGTCGGCCTTGTTGGTCGCGGCGATCGTCGTACCGGCCGCGGCGCCGACCACCGCTCCGATGGCCGTCCCTTTCTGCTTGTCCCCCGCGAGCACGCGGCCGAGAAGAGCGCCCCCCGCGGTCGAGCCGCCGATGGTGGCGGCGTCCTTCGTGGTCTGCTTCTTCCCTTCGGTGATCAGCGTGGCTGCGAGTGCCGTGCTCTGACCTGAAGCCAGCGAGAGAGTCTCGAACGCGAGAGCCAGGCGGGCCTGTCCGCCGATCTTCTTGGTCGCGACCGCCTCGGTGACGGTTCCGGTCAACTCGGCGCCTGCGGGGACGGCCACGCGGTTCTCGATCATGATGTCCTTGGTGAGGCGCGCCGAGAACGAGTCACCGGGGTGGCTCGTCTCGCTGCTGACCTGCGTCGTGAACTCGACTTCGATCTGGGTGGCGGCGGGGACGGTCAGCCGGACCGCGGTGGGCGCCGGTGCCGTCGCGCGCGCGGGTTCCTTGAGAGCCGGTATCGGCGTCGGCAAGGAGTCGCTCGCCAGGTCTGCGTCGTCCTGATCCGGTATCGGTTCTGGCGCATCGGCGGCCTGCGCCTGCGCCTCCTTGAGTCCCTCGGTGCCACATGCGGGCAATGCAAGCAGTCCGGCGAGCAGGATCATCGTCTGTGCTTTCATGACCAACCTCCCAGTTCAAGGGCCTCACGGGCCGGGTTTCGTTTGAACTTATGTCCTGGCCGTCGCGGGGTCGAGGCATGGAACTTCCGGCCGCTGCTGCTGTCTATTTCCCAAGGCCCACCACCGAGGCCGCAAGGGAGATACGCCATGACGACAACCGCAGCACGCACCCTCTTCGTTTTCCTGACTTTCGTGTCAGTTCTCATCGCCAGCCCGGGGCCCGCGACATCTGATGATGTGCGCTCCACCCCTCCTCCCGCGGGCTACTCGATGGAGATCCTCGTTGACGGTGTTCCTCTCGAGCGGCACGTGTCCCGAGGGAGAACCTACGTCGAAGCGCTCCCCGGCAGGGAATACTCCATCCGGCTGCGCAACCACACCGACCGCCGCACAGCGTTCGCTTTGAGTGTCGACGGCCTCAACACCATCGACGCGAAAACGACCTCTGCCCGCACGGCCTCCAAGTGGATCCTGGACCCCTGGCAGGAGATCACCATCGACGGCTGGCAGACCAGCGCCTCCAAGGCGCGGCGGTTCTTCTTCACCACCGAGGAATCCTCCTACGGCGCATGGCTCGGCAAGACGGCGAACCTGGGGGTCATTGCAGCCGCTGTGTTCCGTGAGAAACGGATAAAGCCGGCGCCGATGAGCCAGGAGGAGAAAAGGAAAGACAGCCCTGTGCAGGCTCCGTCCCGTGGGGCCATGGAAGCCGAACCGCGCTCCATGGATCTGTCCGATGATTCCGCCGCGACAGGAATCGGTGAGGAGGTTGGGCACGACGTGGTGCGCGTCCCCTTCGACGCGGAGAGCGCGCCGGCCGCAATGCTCGAGGTCCGCTACGAGTACCACGACGCCCTGGTCCGGCTCGGCGTTCTGCGGCAAGAGCCTTGCGATCCGCTCTGCCGCCGCGAACGCGCGCGCGGCTTCGAGGGAATGGAGTTCGCCCCGGACCCCTATCGCTGAATAGCGCCTCTGGGATCGATGGTGCGGCTCCGCTCGAACGCCGCCTGCGCGTCGTCGGGCAAGCCACGGCCACGGTAGATCAGGCCGAGGTTGTAGAACAGCACGTCGTTGTCTGGCGCCGCCCGCGAGGCCATGTCGAACTCCCTCCGGGCGGCGCCCCAGTTGTCCCGCGCGGCCGTCACGCCGCGCATGTAGTGGAAGTGGCCGATCAGATTCCGCGTCAGGTCGTCCTTCGGCACGCGCGGGTCGTCCTCTCCGGCGAGGGTCTCCGGGAATCGCAAGCTTACGGGCGCGGCGCTGCCTGCGCGCCGCGCCTGGAACAGCAGCCCCACGGGCTCGATGGCGATCTGTGGCAGGGTCCAGTTCGGATGGTGCGTCAGGAACAGCGGCTCGATGTCCGGATCGAAGCGCAGGGGAGGTGGTCCCGCCCCGACTCCCTGCATGACGAGGTTCACGTCGGGGCGGACCCCCTCGACGTGATGCAGGTAGATCAGCGGGAAAAGAATGTTGTCGTCGGAAGCCAGCAGATGCGACCCCGGCGGCAACGCCTCGAGAAGACTGCGAGAGTAGTGATCGGCGATGCGGTACCGGCTTCGATCCGTCGCGCTCCATCCCGCGGCGAGAAGGAACAGCGGAACGATTGCCACCACGGTGCGCGCCGCCGCAGGGAGTCTCCTCAGAGCTTCATGACAGCCGGCCCCCGCCAGCAGCGCCACCATCGCATAGGAAGGGATGTAGTAGCGATGCCATAGGAAGAGATCCTCACGCGAGCCATGGGCCGCGAGGACGACGACATTGGCCGCCATCGTGAGCAACGCGAACGCGAGCATCCCCCTTGCCGCGCCATCCGCGGTCCGCCGCCTCAGCAGCGTGACGCACCCGAGAACAGCCAGGGCGGCCCCCGCCCACGCCGTCTCGGCGCCGAGGCTCCACAGATAATCCCCTGCGACGGCAAGCAGGTCGGCCGGGCCCTCGATCCATGCACGTCCCCAATAGTCGCGCCGCACCATGACGGCAGCCAGACCCGAAAGCGTCTCGGGGTTTCCCCAGTCGAGCGGCGGGTCGAAGCGCGATCGCAGAGGCAGGTAGAGATAGGGGAGCATGCCCACCGCGAAGGCCGCGAGGGGCAGGACG
>Ga0137433_1000233_pt1 | contig 33167 bp, 30 predicted proteins | sample EasRivERMZT840_2_FD_102335 | JGI IMG/M metagenome (GOLD analysis project Ga0137433, IMG submission 102335) | Soil microbial communities from meander-bound floodplain in the East River, Colorado, USA - East River MetaG ERMZT840_2 | ecosystem: Environmental > Terrestrial > Soil > Floodplain ...
CACCGTGCTCTTCCCCAACTCGTTCATGCCGCTGGCGGTGGCGCGCGCGAGCTCCGTCAAGCTCATCGACGAGGCGATTGCGGGCGGCAAGCTGATCGGCGTGTTTGCTCAGGTCGATCCGACGAAGGAAGATCCGGGGCAGGCCGACCTCTATCCGATCGGCACGCTCACGCACATTCACAAGATGTTCAAGCTGCCCGACGGCAGCCTGCGACTGATCGTCCAGGGGCTCGCGCGCATCCGCCTGGAGCGGCTCGCCGTCACCACCCCGTACCTGCGCGGCGAAGTGATCGAGGCGGCGGACATCGTGCGCGAAGAGGACGCCATCGAAATTGACGCGCTCGAGCGCAACATCCGGTCGACCTTCCAGCAGGTCGTGCAGCTCTCGCCCGTGCTCTCGGACGATCTGGCGACCCTTGCGGCGAACGTGACCGGGTCGAGCCGTCTCGCGGACTTCCTCGCCTCGAACCTCGGGTCCATCCCGACGAGCGCCCGCCAGGAACTGCTGGCGGCCGTGGACGTCCGCGCGCGCCTCGCCGAGCTCAACCGGCTCCTCGCCAAGGAGCTCGAGGTGCTCGAGCTCGGCTCGAAGATTCAGTCCGAGGTCCAGTCGGAGGTCGGCCGCAACCAGCGCGAGTACCTGCTGCGCGAGCAGATGAAGGCCATCCAGAAGGAGCTCGGGGAAGGCGACGACCAGACGCGCGAGATCAACGAGCTGCGCGAGAAGATCGAAGCGGCCGGCATGCCCGACGACGTCAAGAAGGAAGCGGTGCGGGAGCTCGACCGGCTGGCCAAGATTCCGGCGGCGGCGGCCGAGTACACCGTCGCTCGCACCTATCTCGACTGGCTGGTGGCCGTGCCGTGGTCGAAGCGGACGGAGGAGGACATCGATCTCGCGCGGGCGAAGAGCCAGCTCGACGCCGATCACTCGGGCCTCGAACGCGCGAAGGATCGCATCCTCGAGTACCTCGCCGTCCGCAAGCTCAAGCCCGACGTGAAAGGTCCGATCCTGTGCTTCGTCGGCCCTCCGGGCGTCGGCAAGACCTCGCTCGCCCGGTCGATTGCGACGTCGGTGGGGCGCAAGTTCGTCCGCATCTCGCTCGGCGGCATGCGTGACGAGGCCGAGATTCGCGGCCACCGCCGCACGTACATCGGCGCGCTGCCCGGGCAGATCATTCAGGGGCTGCGCCGCGCGGAGTCGCGCAACCCGGTCTTCATCCTCGACGAGGTGGACAAGCTCGGCGCCGATTTCCGCGGCGACCCGGCGTCGGCGCTCCTCGAGGTGCTGGACCCCGAACAGAACCACGTGTTCCGCGATCACTACCTCGACGTGCCGTTCGACCTGTCGGAAGTGCTGTTCATCACGACCGCGAACGTCCTCGACACGATCCCGGCGCCGCTGCGCGACCGCATGGAAGTGCTCGAGGTCGCGGGCTACACGGAGGAAGAGAAGCTCCGCATCGCCCGCGAGCATCTCGTGGATCGCCAGATTGCGAATCACGGGCTTCCGGCGGCGGAAGTGGCGTTCGAAGCGGATGCACTCTCGGCGCTGATCCGCGGCTACACGCGGGAGGCCGGCGTCCGGAATCTCGAGCGCGAAATTGGCGCCATCTGCCGCAAGATCGCGCGCCGGCGGCTGGAGAACCCGGCGGGGGGCGCGATCGTCGTGACGCGCGCGCTCGTCGAGGAATTGCTCGGCGCGCCGCGGCACCTCGACGAGGAGATGCGCGACCGCACGCGCGAGCCCGGCGTCGCCATCGGCCTGGCGTGGACGCCAGTCGGCGGCGACGTGCTGTTCATCGAGGCCTCGCGCATGTCCGGCAGCAGCCAGCTCACGCTGACCGGGCAGCTCGGCGACGTGATGAAGGAATCGGCCCGCATCGCGCTGTCCTGGTTCCGCGCCCACGCGCCGAACTACGGCGTCGACCCGTTGTTCTACAAGGACAGCGAGATCCACCTGCACGTCCCGGCTGGCGCCATCCCCAAAGATGGCCCCTCGGCGGGCATCACGATCGTCGCCGCGCTGGCCTCGGCGCTCTCGGGCCGGCCCGTGCGCGGCAACATCGCGATGACCGGCGAGATCACGCTGTCGGGCCGCGTGTTGCCCGTGGGCGGCATCAAGGAGAAGGTGCTCGCCGCGCGGCGGGCCGGCATCCACAGCGTCATCCTGCCGCGGCAGAACGAGAAGAACGTCCGGGAGGACCTGACGGAGGAGCTTCGCCGCGGTCTCACCGTCCATTACGTCGACGAGATGGACGAGGTGCTGACGCTCGCCCTAGTGCCACGCAAGGCGGACGTCACGCGGGTGGACGATCCGCGGCGGCTGAACCTCGCTTAGATCAGCGTCAGTCCCACAACGGTCTTCATGTCCTGCGCGCGCTGCTTCGCGACGAAGCGGCGCGCCTCGGCGACGGTGAAGACGCGCGGCTCGATGATTTCGTCCGGATCGGCGGCGACGGGCCCGCGCGGGCGGACGAGATCCGTACACCGGTAGAAGATCATCAGCTCATCGCAGAAGCCCGGCGTCGGATAGCAGGCCGCGAGGCGCCGCAGCCGCCGCGGCGTGAACCCGATCTCCTCTTCGCACTCGCGCCGGGCCGCGTGGGCCGGCGACTCGCGCGGGTCGAGCGAGCCCGCGGGCAGCTCCCAGATCCACGCGCCAATCGCGTGTCGATACTGCCGGATCAGAATGACCTCGCGCGGGGTCGGCTGGGGAATCAGCACCACCGACCGGCGATGCCGCACGATGTCCTGAATCACGACGCGCCCGTTCGGCAGATGCACCCGGTCGCGCTCCACCTCGAAGACACGGCCTCGAAAGACGACGCGGCTGGCGACTCGTCGGGGGGCGGTCATATGCGCGCAACGGCGACTGCCTGGTCTCGGAGCCGGGTCAGCACCGTCTCCAGATCCGAGGGCAGCGGCGCCTCGAACGTCAGCGTCCGGCGGTCAACCGGATGCTGGAAGCTGAGTCGCGCGGCGTGCAGGAACGGACGCTCGAGCGCCGAGACCGCCGACAACTTCGCCGGCACCCGCCGCCGCACGCCTCCGTACAGCTCGTCGCCCACGATCGGATGACCGGCTTCGCTGAGGTGCACCCGAATCTGGTGGGTGCGTCCCGTACCGAGCGACACCCGCACGAGCGAGACGCCGCCGAGCGGTTCAGCGTGCAGGATGCGGGTCGTGGCGGGGCGCGCGCGCCGTGCGCGGCTCGACATGCGACGGCGGTGCCGCGGATCGCGGCCGATGGGCTTGTCGAAGACCCGGCTGCCCCGCACCGTGCCCCAGACGAGCGCGACATATTCCTTGCCGACTTCCCGGTCGTGGAACTGCCGCGCCAGCGACTGGTGCGCGCGATCGTGCTTGGCGACGACCATCACGCCCGAGGTCCCGCGATCGAGCCGGTGGACAATCCCCGGCCGCTCGCGGCCGCCGATGCCGCTCAATCCTGAGACGTGATGCAGCAGCGCATTGACCATCGTCCCGCGCGCGTGGCCCGCCGCCGGATGCACCACCATCCCCGCCGGCTTGTTCACCACCACGAGATCTTCGTCGTCGTAGAGCACGGCGAGCGGAAGCGGCTCGGCTTCGACCGACGGCGGTCCGGCCGGCGGCACGTCCACATCGGCGACCAGGCCGGCCCACACTTCGAGAGACGGTTCGGCGGTGCCTCGCGACACGCGCACATGGCCGGACTTGATCAGCTGCTGAATCCGCGATCGCGACAGGACCGGCAGCCGTCGCGCGAGAAAGCGATCGAGCCGATCGCCGGCGTCCTCCGTGCCGGCCGCCACGCGAGTCGGTCGTGACGTGCCGGCCACCGGGTTATGCCGTCGCAGGTACGGCTGGACGCGCCCGGAGCCGCATCAGCATGACGAGGGCGAGCGGCACGATCAGGATCGACACGAACTGGGACGTGGACATGCCCCAGACCATCCCGCGCGGATCGCCGCGATAGATCTCGACGACGTAGCGCGAGATGGCGTAGAGCAGCATGTACAGCCAGAACGTGCGTCCCGCGAAGCCGCGTCCGCGCCGCTCGAGGACGAGGAGCACGGCCAGGATGATGAGCTCGGCTCCGGCGTCATAGAGCTGCGTCGGGTGGAGCGGCAGGCCGAGGGGCGTGCCGACGTTCGCGGCCGCCACGGGATGCGTGAAGGTGATGCCCCACGGCGCGTCGGTCGGCTGGCCGTAGCAGCAGCCGGCCAGCAGGCAGCCGAGGCGCCCGACGACGTGGCCGAGGGCGATGCCCGGCGCGAACAGATCGGCGGTGGTCCAGACGGGAAGGTCGTACCGCCGGACCAGCCAGAGGCCCACGGCCAGGGCGCCCAGGAGCCCGCCGTAGAAGACGCCGCCGGCACGGACGAGTGAGAGCAGCTCGCGCGGCTGCGTGCGGAAGTAGTCGAAGTCCACCGCGACCAGCATCAGCTTGGCGCCGACGAGCGCCGCGATGATGAGGTAGATCCCGAAGTCCATCACCTTCGTGGCGTTGAGCCCCCAGCGCCGCGCGCGGATGACCGCCAGCTGCAGGCCGGCGAGGTACGCCAGTGCGAGCAGCACGCCGTAGGAGTAGACGGGCCAGCTTCCTATCTCAAACAGGATCGGATGCATGTCGCCTCACGAAGAGCAGATCGAGAAAGACCAGCACAGCGCCGACGTTGATGGCCGCGTCGGCGACATTGAACGCCCAGAAATGCCACGTCCCGGAATACACGTCCACGAAATCCACCACGTAGCCGATGAACAGCCGGTCGAGCAGGTTGCCGAGCGCGCCGCCCAGGATGAGCGACAGCCCGGCTCGAGCCGCCCGCTCCTCCGGTCTGAGATGTCGCGCGTAATACACGATGCCGAACAGCGCCAGCGCGGCCAGGCCCGACGTCAGCAGCCACTTGTACTCGATGTTCGAGGAATTCAGCAGTCCGAACGCCATGCCTTCGTTGCGCACGTGCACCAGGTTCAGGAATCCCGGGATGACCTCGCGGCTGTCGTAGAGGGGAATCGCCGCACGAACCAGCGCCTTCGTGATCTGATCCGCCACGATGACCGCCGCGCCGAGCCACCAGAGCAGCGGGGCGCCGGTCGCCGCCGGCGTCGCGACGAGCGGCGCCTCGGGTGACGGCGCGGCCGCGCCGTCCGGCGTCGGGGCGGCGCTATCGGGCGGATACAAGCGAGCCTCCGACGGCGTTGACGCACCGCATGCACAGCCCCGTCATCTCGCCGTCGGTCGCCGTCTCCGTGACGTAGCGCCAGCAGCGCGGGCACTTCTGTCCATCCGCGCGCGCCACGGACACCGCCAGCTCGCCTGAGCCGCGGCGCTCCAGGGCCACGGCCGACGTCATGAACAGCATCGGCAGGTCGGCGGCATGGCGCTCCAGCAGATCCATCAGGTCCCCGGAGGCCGCCACGGTCACCTGCGCCTGCAGCGCGGTGCCGATGGCTTTCTGCTGGCGCGCCTCTTCGAGCGCGGCGTTGACCGTCGATCGCGCCTCGAGCAGGCGGCTCCAGTCGGCGATCAGCCCGTCATCGCGCCAGGCGTCGGCGTCCGCGGGGAAGACGGCCAGGTGGACCGACGCCTCGCGCGCGCCCGGGAGGTGCCGCCAGATTTCATCCGCGGTGACGGACAGAATCGGCGCGATGAGCCGCGTGAGTCCGTCGGCGATGACGTACTGCGCTGTCTGCGCCGACCGTCGCTCGCGCGCGCCCGCCGCGAAGGTGTAGAGCCGATCCTTGCTGACGTCCAGGTAGAACGCGCTCAGGTCCACCGTCATGAACTCGTTGATCGCGTGGAACACCGCCTGAAAGTCGTACGCGTCGTAGGCCTGCCGGATCCCCGCCGCGAGCGCGGAGTATCGTGCCAGCGCGAAGCGGTCGACCTCCTGAAGCTGCCCGCGCGAGAGCTGGTCACGCGCCGGGTCGAAGTCGGCGAGCGTGGACAGGAGATAACGGAAGGTGTTGCGGATCTTCCGGTACGCCTCGATGGTCCGCGTGAGCACCGCCTTGCCGAGCCGCACCTCGTCGCTGTAGTCCACCATCGAGACCCACAGCCGCAGCACCTCGGCGCCGCTGTCCTTGATCACCTGCTGCGGCGCGATGCCGCCGCCGCGCGACTTGGACATCTTGTGACCCTGTTCGTCGACCACGAAGCCGTGCGTGAGGACCGACCGGTACGGCGCACGGTCCCTCGTGCCGACGCCGACGAGCAAAGAGGACTGGAACCAGCCGCGATGCTGGTCGGTGCCCTCGAGGTAGAGATCGGCGGGCCACGAGAGATCCTCGCGCTTCGCGAGCACGGCGGCCTGGCTCGATCCGGAATCGAACCAGACGTCGAGGATGTCTCGCTCGCGCTCGAACGTCGTGCCCTGGCACTTCTCGCATGTGAGTCCGTCCGGCACGAAGGCGGACGTCGGCAGCTCGAACCAGGCATCGGCGCTGGTCTGCTCGAACAGCCGGGCCGCCTGCTCGATGATCGCCGGCGTCAGCAGCGAGTCTCCGCATGTCCGGCAGCCGAGTGCCGGAATCGGCACGCCCCAGGCGCGCTGGCGCGAGATGCACCAATCCGGCCGGCTGACGACGTAGCCGGTCATGCGCTCGCGGCCCCACGCGGGAATCCACCGGACGGCGTTGGCTTCGGCGAGCGCCGTCTCGCGGATGCCGTCCATGCTGACGAACCACTGCGACGTGGCCAGGAAGATCACCGGCTGATGGCAGCGCCAGCAGTGCGGGTACGAGTGCGAGAAGTCCGTGCGGAACCACAGCCGGCCTCGCTCGCGCAGCGCCGCCTCGACGACCGGATTGGCCTCGAACACCTTGAGGCCGGCCACGACGCCGACATCGGGCAGGAACCGGCCGTTCGTGCCGATCGGCGCGTAGATTTCGAGTCCGTACCGCACGCCGGTGGCAAAGTCGTCCGCGCCGTGGCCTGGCGCCGTGTGCACGGCGCCCGTGCCCTGCTCGAGCGTGACGTAATCGCCCAGCACGCCGAGCGACGTCCGGTCGTAGAGCGGATGCTGGAACCGAAGGCGCTCCATCGTCGTGCCCGGGAACGTCGCCAACGGGGCGCCGAGCGGCCGGCTCGTCTCTTCACCCACGCGCCCCGCGAGCGCGGAGGCGACGATGACGGCTCGGCCGTCGACATCGTACGCGCCGTATTCGATGTCCGGATGAAACGCGATCCCAAGGTTCGCCGGAATCGTCCATGGCGTCGTGGTCCAGATGAGGACCGAAACCTGGCGCCCTTTGAGCGCCGGCGCACTTGACGCCAGCGTGCCGGCGTCGTCCGCCGCAAGCGGGAACTCGACGTAGATCGACGGCGACGTGTGCGACTCGTACTCGACTTCGGCCTCCGCCAGTGCCGTGCGACATCGCAGGCACCAGTGCACCGGCTTCTTGCCCTTGTACACGAGGCCGCGCGCGACGAACCCGCCAAGCGCGCGCACGATGGTCGCCTGAAATGCCGGCGCCATCGTGAGATACGGGGCACCCCAGTCGCCGAGGATGCCGAGCCGCTTGAAGTCCTCACGCTGCGAGTCGACGAAGACCTCCGCAAAGGCCCGGCACGCGCGGCGGAACTCGAGCGGCGACTTGTCCTTGTCGGGCGCGCTGCGCTCGCGCTCCACGTTCAGCTCGATGGGCAGGCCGTGGCAGTCCCAACCCGGGACGTACGGGGCGTCGAAGCCCGCCATCGAGCGGGACTTCACGCAGAGGTCCTTCAGGATCTTGTTGAGCGCATGACCGATGTGGATCTGGCCGTTGGCGTACGGCGGGCCGTCGTGCAGCACGTAGCGCGGCGCGTGGCGGCGCGCGGCGCGCAGGCGGCCGTACAGATCCATCTCCTCCCATCGGGCGATCGTCGCCGGCTCCGTCGCCGGGAGATTCGCTTTCATGGGGAAGTCGGTCCGCGGGAGGTTGAGTGTGTCTTTCCAGTCGCGCATCACGGCGAGGTGACATTCTATAATTGCTGCCGGTGGCCCGCACTGCGGCCGTATTCTTCGACGTCGACTTCACGCTGATTCATCCCGGCCCTCGGTTCCAGGGCATCGGGTACCAGGCCAACTGCGCCCGGCACGGCATCGTGGTGGACTCCGCACGGTTCGAGGCCGCCGTGGCCGGCGCCGCCTCGGTGCTCGACTCGCTCGACTCGGCGGACAAGCCGTATGACGCGAGGCTGTACCTGCTGTACACGCGGCGCATCATCGAGCTGATGGGCGGCGCAGGCCCGGCGGTCGAGGTGGTCGCCCAGGAGATGTACGACGACTGGGCGGAACACCAGCACTTCTCGCTCTACGACGACGTGCCGGACGCGCTGCGAGCGCTGGCGGGCGCCGGCGTCCGGCTGGGCCTGATCTCCAACTCGCACCGGTGCCTCGCGTCGTTTCAGGCGCATTTCGAGCTGGAGGGCCTGATCTCCGCCACCGTGTCGTCGTCCGATCACGGGTTCATGAAGCCGCATCCGAGCATTTTCCGGGCGGCCCTCGCGCTGCTCGACGTCGCGGCCGGGGACGCGGCGATGGTCGGCGACAGCTTGTCGCACGACGCTCTTGGCGGCGCGCGGGCCGGGCTTCGAGGCGTGTGGCTGGCGCGTGGCGAGTCCGACCCGCCGGCGCGGCCCGTGCCCGCCGGCGTGGACGTCATTCGATCGCTGTCGGAGCTGCCGGCGCTCGTCCTGACGGGCGACGTGTCCGGCGCCGCGTGATTCTCCGAGACATCACCGATCTGGCCGGCTGCCGCGCTGCGGTGGCCCTGCAGGAACAGGTCTGGGGGCAGGGCAGCGAGATCGTGCCGGCCTCGGTGCTGCTGGTCTCGGCCAAGCGCGGCGGCATCCTCATCGGCGCGTTTGACGAGGCCGGGCTGGCCGGGTTCGTCTGGTCCATGCCCGGCGTGCGCGACGGCGTCCGGACGCACTGGTCTCACATGCTCGGCGTCCGGCCGGATGCTCGCGGGGGAGGGGTCGGAGTCCAACTGAAGCTCGCTCAACGCGAGCGGGCCCTAACGCAGGGCGTCGATCTCATCGAGTGGACCTTCGATCCGCTGCAGGCGCCCAACGCGCATCTGAATTTCGCCGCACTGGGCTGCGTTGCGACCACTTACCTTGTCGACGTGTACGGCGACATGGCCGGCCCGCTTCACCGAGGCACTCCGACGGACCGCCTGGTAGCAGAATGGAATCTCCGCACGCCTCACGTCGAGCGGCGGGTGAGTCTTCTCGGACATCCGGGCCCCGGACCAATCCGGAGCGCAGAAATACTCTCAGCACCCCGCGCGATCGCCACGACGGTAACGGGCGAGTGGACCAGGGTTGGGAACGTCGATCTGACCCTGGAGGCGCGACGGATCATCGTTCCGATTCCGCCGCGATTCACGGACATGCAGGCGACTGCTCCCGAGCTGGCGCGTGTCTGGCGCGCGACGTCGCGCGATGTCTTCCAGACCTTCTTCGCGCGCGGCTTCCGGGTCGTCGATTTTTATCTCGATCGAGCCTCCGGCGGCGGTGACTACGTCCTGGCTCTGCCGTCGGGGGCCGCGCCGTGAGCGAGGGCGGAGAGTTCCTCAACCAGGCGGCCACGCGAACGTGCGCCCGCCGAGGACGTGCAGGTGCAGATGGAACACCGTCTGGCCTGCGTCGGCGTTGCAGTTGAACACCGTTCTGAACCCGCGCGCCGCGTAGCCGCGTTCGGCGGCGATCGCGGCACCACGTCTCACCATCTCGCCGACCAACACGTCGTGCTCCGGATTGAGATCGTTCAGCGTCGCGACGTGCGTGCGCGGCACCACGAGCACATGCATCGGCGCCTGCGGATTGATGTCGTTGAACGCGACCAGGCGTTCGTCTTCATAGACCTTGGCGGCCGGAATCTCGCCGGCGACGATCCGACAGAATAGGCACATGGCGTGAGACTAACTCGAACGGGGGAACTGGGGAACGGAGGAACTGGGGAAGTACTACCGCCGGCGTGCGACGACGACGCGCGGGATGTCCTGGAGATCGCGACGAGTGTGGTGCAGGGCGAACGCGCCGGTTTCCTGGAGGAGTGCGCTGACCTCGTCGGCCTGGCCCGCGCCGATTTCCATGACCAGCCAACCGCTGGGACGAAGCGCCGCGGCGGCTTCCGGCACGAGCGCGCGGATCACGCGAAGGCCGTCGGGGCCGCCGAAGAGCGCCTGCGCCGGCTCGAAGCCGCGCACCTCGATCGGCAGCTGCTCGCGGTCGCGCTCGGCGACGTATGGCGGATTGGCAACCACCAGATCGAGGGGCGGCACGCCGCGCGGCAGGAACGCGCCGCGCCAGAACTCGATGCGGCTTCCGGCGCCGAGCGCGCGCGCGTTCTCATACGCGATCCGCAGCGCCGCTTCGGAGATGTCAATCGCCAGCACGTGCGCATTCGGGCGCTCGAGGGCGATGGTGACCGCGAGACAGCCGCTGCCGGCTCCGACGTCGGCCACGCGCGGCGCGGCCGGTCCCGGCGTCGGCGTGAGCGCCGCGAGAAGCGCCAGCGCCTCTTCGACGACCAGCTCTGTTTCCGGCCTCGGAATCAGGACATCGGGAGTGACGCGGAAGCTGCGGCCGTAGAACTCACGCGTGCCGGTGATGTACGCGATGGGCTCGCGATTGGCGCGGCGGCGGATCGCCAGCTGATACGTGTCCGCGACAGTCTCTGCGGGCGTCTCTCGATGACGAGCGAGCCACTCGGCCTGGCTCCAGCCGAGGGTCCATCGCGCCAGCAGTGCCGCCTCCTGGCGGCTGTCATCCGGCGCGTGGCCCGCGGCCGCGAGCGTGCGGGCACCCTCGGCAGCGAGCTCGGCCAGCGTCACGAGGCCTGGACGGTCGCCGCCTCGGTGGCCGCCTTCAACTTGTCGGCTTCGGACCGCGCCTCCATCTGTCCGATCAATTCGTCGAGGTCGCCTTCCAGCGCATCCTGAAGCTGGTGCATCGTGAAGTTGACCCGGTGATCCGTGATGCGGTTTTCCTTGAAGTTGTACGTGCGGATCTTCTCGGATCGCTCGCCGCTTCCCACCTGGCCGCGGCGTTCCTTCGCAATCGCGTCCTGCTGCCGGCGCAGCTCGGCCTCGTAGAGCCTGGACCGCAGCACTTTCATGGCCTTCGCGCGGTTCTTGACCTGCGACTTCTCATCCTGCTGCGAGACGACGACGCCCGTGGGCAGATGGGTGATGCGCACGGCGGAGTAGGTCGTGTTCACGCTCTGGCCGCCAGGGCCGCTCGAGCAGAACGTGTCGACGCGCAGGTCCTTGAGATCGATGTGGATGTCCACCTCTTCCGCTTCCGGCAGCACGGCGACGGTGGCTGTGGAGGTGTGAATCCGGCCGCTGGCTTCAGTCGCCGGAACACGCTGCACGCGGTGCACGCCGCTCTCGTGCTTGAGGCGCCGGTACACGCCCTTGCCTTCGACCGTTGCGATGACTTCCTTGAGGCCGCCGGTGCCGGTCTCGTTGCTCGAGAGCACCTCGACCTTCCAGCGCTGGCGTTCCGCGAAGCGCGAGTACATGCGGAACAGATCGCTCGCAAACAGCGCGGCCTCGTCGCCGCCCGTGCCCGCGCGGATTTCCAGCACCACGTTGCGGTCGTCGTTGGGATCCTTCGGAATGAGGAGCACCCTGGCCTGCTCTTCGAGGTCCGTAAGCTTGCGCTGCAGCGCGGGCATCTCGTCTTCCGCCAGCGCGCGGAGCTCGGCGTCGCCGGACGCCGCGACGTCGCGCGCGTCGGCCAGCTCGCGCTCGGCTTTCTCGTATTCGCGAAGGCACTCGACGAGCGGCTCGGCTTCCGCCAGCGCCTTCGCGTGCGTGCGATAGGTGGGCTGATCGGCCTGAACCGCCGGATCGCTGATCAGGCGGCTCAGCTCGTCGTAGCGCGCGGCGACCGCGCGCAGCTTGTCACGCACTTGCGAAGTCATGATCTCAACACGCGCCCCCGGACACCGGGGGCAGGAAAGCGACGGCATCGCCGTCGCGAACGGCCGCGCTCATCGGCGCGAAGTCCTCGTTGACGGCACACGACACCGACCGGCCGAACGGCGCCAGCGCCGCATGCCGCCGGCAGAGCGCCTGCCAGACGGCGGCGACCGACGCGCCATCGGGCACGTCACAATCGCATTCGGACTGGCCGGTCACCTCGCGTAATCGCGCGAAGAGCTGCACCTTCACACGCACGCCCGGCTCCTCGCCTCACCCCGGGCCGCCTCGTCGTCGGGCGCCGCGGTGGCGCCCTCCACCCAGGCGTCGCCGTCGGTGAAGAACTCATGCTTCCAGATCGGCGCGATCTGTTTCACGCGTTCGATCGCGTACCGGCACGCCTCGAAGGCCTCCGCGCGATGCGCCGCGGAGGCGACGACGACCACGCTCGCCTGGCCGACGTCGAGGCGCCCGATGCGGTGGTGAATCGCCACGCGCGCGGCGGGCCATTCGGCGTCGATCTCGCCGGCGATCCGTTCGAAGGCCTTCACGGCCAGCGGCTCGAACGCTTCGTATTCCAGGTAGCGGACCCGGCGCCCGGCGTGTGTGGCTCGCACGACGCCGACGAACGTGCACAATGCGCCGCACCCCTCGCCGAGGGCCCGGCCTTCGGCTTCGAGCAGCGCGGCGAGCGGCTCGACCGCGAGCGGCTCCCGTGTCACGGCCAGCCGCGGGATCGACATTGACCCAGTATACCTACTGGCCTGTACCGGCCGTTTTCAGGCCCCGGTGGGGAAGTGCTGCACCGGTCCGTGCCCGTGCCCGAGCGACGGTGCCTGCGCGATGGCCAGCGTGACGTACGCCTTCGCCCGCCGGACCGCGTCCGGCAAATCGTCGCCCAGCGCGAGACGCGCGGTGATCGCGGCCGACAACGTGCAGCCCGTGCCGTGCGTGTTGCGGCCCGGCACGCGCTCCGCCACGAGCTCGAACGCGGTCGATCCATCCCAGAACGCATCGGTGGCCGGACCATCAAGATGTCCGCCCTTGACGAGCGCCGCGCGCGCGCCCAGCTCGACCAGCCGTCGAGCGGCGATGGCCAGATCGGCCGCTGTTTCGATGCGAAGGCCCGTCAGGATCTCGGCTTCTGCGACGTTCGGTGTGATCACCATCGCGAGCGGCAGCAGCCGAGTGCGCATGGTGTGGACCGCGGCCTCGTCCAGCAAACGGGCGCCGCTCGTCGCCACCATGACCGGATCGACCACGAGGCGGCGCAGCGCGAGCCGTTCGACGGCGTCCGCCACGGCGGCCGTGACCGCGGCATTGCCGAGCATGCCGGTCTTGGCCGCGTCCGCGCCCAGGTCGCTGATGACGGCGTCAATCTGCGCGGTCACGAGGGCCGGCGGCATGATCGCGACGTCCGAGACGCCGGTCGTGTTCTGGGCGGTGACGGCGGTGATCGCCGACAGGCCGAACACGCCGTGGGCGGCAAACGTTTTCAGATCCGCCTGAATCCCGGCGCCGCCGCTCGAGTCGCTGCCCGCAATTGTCAGTGCGAGTTTCATTCAGATAGAATCCTCATCGATGAGCGCACACGCTTCGGCCGACACGCTGCTCGCTCGATCGATTGACGGCCTGGCCGCGCGCACGCTCGTGCGCGCCGCGGCTGTGCTGCTGGCCGTGGGACTGACCGCGGCCGCGGCCCAGTTTACGCTCGTGCTGCCGGGCACCGCGGTGCCATTCACGCTCACGCCGCTCGTGGTGATGCTCACGGGCGCGGCGCTGGGCTCGCGGCTCGGGTTCGTGGCCCAGGCGATGTACCTGGCGGCCGGGGCCGCCGGTGCGCCGGTCTTCGCGCCCTCGCCCCTGCTGCCCCCCGGCCCGCTGCGGCTGATTGGGCCCACGGGCGGGTACCTCATGGCGTATCCGATCGCCGCGTTCGTCACCGGCTGGCTGGCCGAGCGCGGCTGGGATCGACGATACGTCACGTCGTTCGCCAGCATGCTGGCGGGGCTCGCGATCATTTTTTCCGGCGGCGTGTCCTGGATGGTGATCGGACTCCAGGTGGCGCCGGCCGTCGCGTTCGTTGACGGCTTCGCCCGCTTCATCCTTGCCGACGTGCTGAAGGCCGGGCTGGCGGCGATGATTCTGCCGCAAGCGTGGAAGCTCATCGATGACCCGCGCGCGCATCGCGCGCGCGAGGGCCGCAGCTACCGCACGTAGCCCAGGCTTCGCATCCGCTCGATCATCTCGCGATCCAGACCCTGACCCGTTCGCGCGCGCGCGGCGCTCCCGCGAGGGCCGTAGGTGTCCATCAGCCGGACCGGGTAGCGCGCGACGAACGCCGGATCGAAGAGCTCCGTCGCCGGACCGGCCGCGAGGTCGCGCGCGATCGGCAGGCCTAACGCGTAGAGCAGCGTCGGCGCGATGGCGGTTGAGGCCAGCGTCACGCGTGTCGATTGGACGACGGGACCCTGGAGCGCGAGTCGCCCGAGCGTCGCCGGAGCCGCGGCGCGTCCGGGTTGCATCATGAGAACGACCAATCGATCCTTCACCGGTATCGCGGTGACGATCTCCGCGAGCAGGCCGTCGATAAACTCGTAGTAGCGCTCGAGCGCGGGTCCGCGCTCGGCCGCCGCCGCCGGCGTCAGGCCTCTGCCCGCAGCGCCGGACAGCGCCGATTGCGCGATGTCGAGGCCGGGCAAGTACACCGTCAGCAGATCCAGCGTGCCATCCGACGTCTCGAGCGCGAGGCCCGCGATGGTCGCGTCGAGCTCGGCCGACCGGCGGAGCGCCGCTGCGGTTTCAGCCGAGACGCCGCTGATGTTCAGGCGCTCCGCGCGTGCGATGGCCTTGGCGCGTCGATCAGGCCAGCTGGCTTGAAGCCGCTCGTACAGAGCGGCCGGCGCGATTTCGGCGTCGAGCGCGCCCGGATGCTCGAGACGGAGGATGGCGCGGTCGGACACGACGATCCCGCTGTGGGGCGGCGCGGGCCAGGTCGCCCACCAGTGCACGGCGGCGCTCCGAAACCCCGCCCGCGCCGCGACTTCCCAGAACGTCGGAATCAGCCGCTCGTCGCCCGACGCAATCGCCGGCCGCGTGAGCCGCAGTACGTCAGTCGCGCCCGCGAGCAGTGCCCATCCGGACGAGTCGGCTCGGAGCCGTCCAGCCAGGCCCGCGACCTCGCGTGATTCCAGCGCGCGAATCCCGTGGCGATCCGGTGGTTGCCCCGTCGCGATCGTCGTCCACACGCGCGCAGGATCGCGGTCGGCATCAGCCGCAATCGTTGCGACGCCCTGGCCGAGCAGGCTGGTGAATGTGGGCACGCGGCCCGCACCCGACAGCCGGTCGATGATCTCGGGATCCGCGCCGTCAACGGCCAGGACGACGCTGCGGAGCCCGCTCGGCACGACTGTCAGGCGCGGAGGCTCGGGCGGCTCGACCGTGCCGGGTCCCGCCGCCAGCAACAACCCGAACGCGCCGGCGAGCGCGACGAGTCCCAGCGGCACGGTCGATCGCAGCGAGGACATCGGCAGGTCGCGCACTTCGGGCGCGAGGCCGAGCCGCACGAGACACGCGAGAATCGTGACCGCGACCGCATGGCCGAGCAGCAGACTGATCGTGACGGCGACCGTGATCGCGGCGAGCGATGAGGCGATCGACGTCCCACCCGCCAGGCCGGACGCCGTGCGCCACCACAGCGTGAGGTACGCGAGGCACGCAAGACCCACCAGCACGCCCGTCGCTGCCGCCGCACGCCGGTGGCGTCGTGGTCGAGTCGTGTCCGAGCCAGGACGCCGAGCGATTGCCGATCCGGCGAGGATGGCGAGACCCGAGAGGATGGAAGCGGCGATCCCGAACAGCACGCCGAGGTAGACGGACAGCACCGCGGCATCCAGCGCGTTCGTGACAAGTCCCGGCGCGCGGGACCTCAGACCGATCGCGGCCGCCGGGCCCAGAAGCACGCCGGCGAGCAGTCCGATGCGGATGCTGGCGGCCGCGGCCACGCCGAGCGGCCGTTCCCGCCGCGCAGCCGCGCCGAGCACAAATCGATCGACGCGCGCGTCGAGATAGCCCCGCGCGCGAAGCTCTTCACGCAGTTCGTCGAGAGGTCTATCGCTCACAGGCGGCGCGCCGCCACGAACCGCGCCAGCTCGGTGAGTCCGGTGGCGCGGCTGCCGAAGGGCGCGAGGGCGGCAATTGCCGTGTCGCACAACTCGCCCGCCAGCTGCCGTGCGCCCGCGACCCCGCTGAAAGAGACGAAGGTGGTCTTGCGTGCGTCCGTGCGCGTCGCCTTGCCGGTCTCGGCGGGATCGCCGGTGACGTCGAGCAGGTCGTCGACGATCTGGAAGGCCAGGCCGAGGTTCTTCGCGTACGCGGACAGCGCCGCCAGCTCGTACTCGTTGCCGCCGGCGGTCATGCCGCCCGCCACGGCCGCCGCGCCGAACAGCGCGCCGGTCTTGCGCCGATGAATCCGTTCGAGCGTGTCGAAGTTGATCGACGCGTCCGTGGCGAGCACGTCTTCGGCCTGACCCGCGACCAGGCCGTCGAGGCCGATGGCGTCCCCGGCGACACCGGCGAGCCGCGCCGCCAGCGGCGGCTCGTAGCTCTTCGCGAGACTCGCGAACGCGGCATTCAGCAGCCCGAACGCCGCCAGAACCGTGACCGCCTCGCCAAAGACGATGTGCGCCGCAGGCCGGCCACGCCTGAGCGGCGCATTGTCCATCGAAGGCAGGTCGTCCAGCATGAGCGACGCCGCATGGATGGCTTCAATCGCGCACGCGGCCGCGCGCGCGCGCCCGGCGCCACCGGCCGAACACACGTCCGCGGCGAACATCGCCAGGATCGCCCGAACGCGCTTGGACGGGGCGAGCAGGGTGTAGCGCATCGCCAGGACGACGCGCGATCCCGGGGCGTCAGGGACGAACGTCTCGAGCGCGCGGCTGACCTCCGCCTGGCAGGGCTCAAACCGCGCCGGAAGCGACGCCATGCGCGCTATTTCCCGAAGACGAGGAGGTACTGATACCGCAGGAACGTCTCGTGCCGCCGGAGCTTGAGCCCGGCCGTCCCGGCGTCGCGGACGATCACGCGCGGGTCGAGCCGTTCTTCTTTCGGCGGCCCGGGGCCGCCGCCGCCGTCCGGCTTGAAATCCACCACGCCAAGCGTGCCGTTGGGCGAGAGCGCCTTCGCCACGTTTTTCAGCAGCCCGATCGGATTCTGGAGCTGCGGGTACGTGTCCACCATCAGCACGGCATGAAGACCCTCGGGCAGCCGGGGATCGTCCGCCGTGCCGAGAATCGGCCTCACGTTGGTCAGGGATCGGCTGGTCTTCCGCCGCATGATCGCGTCGATCATCGCCGGCTGGATGTCTTCGGCGAAGACGATGCCGTTCGGCCCGACGCGCTGCGCGAGCCGCTCGGTAAACCAGCCGCCGCCGGCGCCGAGGTCCGCGACGTGAGAGCCGTCGGCGATCCCGAGCGCGTCCATCACGCGGTCCGGCTGCTGCCACTCGTCCCGGTCGGGTCCTTCGAGGAGGTTCAGCTGTTCCGGCGGAAACAGGCGGGCGTGTGCGGTCGGCGTCTGTGCGAGCGGCGCGGCCGCAAGTGCCGCCGCGGCGATGAGGATGGGGAGAGCTGCGCGCACGAGCCCATCGTAATGCATCAGACGCTCAGCCAGTTGTGAGGCTCGTGATCGCCCGTTCGAGGACGCCTTCGAGATCCGCGGGCGCCGTCTCGAAGTGGCAGTGCACCACGTCGCGGCCCGCGGCGACGAGCGCTTCGAAATCACCCAGCGCCTGCGCGTACTTGAGCGAGCTGAACGAGTACTGCTGGTCGGGCACCTGCGTGCGCGTCGCGTCGACGCCCGTGATGAGCACGAACAACCCGGTGTTGGGACCGCCTTTGTGGTACTGGCCCGTCGAGTGCAGGTAGCGCGGGCCCACGCCATGCGTGGTCGCGTGTCCGGTCGCCCGGCGATGGTTGACCCGCAGGCGCGCGATGACATCGGCGCGATCCACGCTGGCGGGCAGGTAGTCGAGCAGCGCGAGGTACCGCGGGCCGGGCTGCCGCGGCCTGTTCGATCGCGACATCCGCATCAGACATCCGGTCCGGCGCTCGAGTGGCGGATCGATACGGAAGTTCCCGGCCTCCCCGCGTTGCGTCAGCTGCGCCCCGGTCCTGGTCTTCGCGTCCCGTACGTTGGGCTCGTCGAAGGGGTTCACGCGGAGCGAGGTCCCGAGCACGGCGGTCGCAAATTCCCACCGGAAGAACTCGCCGCCGAGCTCCGCGGGCGGCATCGCGAGGCGGAGCACGCGCCGGCCGGCGTCTTCGAGCCGCCGCGCCTGCGCCTCGGTCGCGTCGTCGCCGGGCGGCAGCAGCGCGACGAATGCGCGATCCGCGCCGTACTCGGCCGGCTCCCCGAACGGCTCTCCGACAACCGGGAGCACGCCGCGCCCTTCCTTCCCGGAGCTCTCAGCGACCAGTTGCTCGATCCACGACGCGAACGACTGCAGGTCACGGGAGGCGAGCAGCGTGAGCTTGTCGCGGCCGCCGAGGACCTCGGCCGAAAGAAACGCGCCGAGGGCGAGGCCGGGATTGTCGGAGGAGTCGCGGCCGCAGGCGGTGGCCATGCGCTGACCGCTGCCCACCAGCGTGCGAAGGTCCCATCCGAGGAGTCCGGCGGGGACCAGCCCGAACAGGGAGAGGGCGGAATACCGGCCGCCGATGTCCGGGCGATTCAGGAACGTCCGCCGATATCCCTTTCGAGCGGCGAGCTCGGCGAGCGTCGTCTCGGGATCGGTGATGGCGATGAACTGGGTGCCGACGCCCCCGCGGCGCGACGACAGGAGCGACCAGAAATGCTGCTCGAGCGAGGCGACTTCAATCGTCGAGCCGCTCTTGCTCGCGACCACGAAAAGGGTGCGCTCGGGCGCGAGCCGGCTCGAGACGTCGCGGATGGTGGCCTCGTCGGTGGTGTCGAGCACGGTGAGCCGGGCGCCTGACGGCCGCGGCGCCGGCGCATCGCGCAGAACTTCCGCGGCGAGGGAACTGCCGCCCATGCCGAGCAGCACGACATCGGTGAAGCCCTCGCGCCGCACGGCGCTGACGAACAGATCCACGTCGGCGACCTGGCGCGCCGAGTCCGCCGGCGCGTCCAGCCAGCCGAGCCGTTGCTCAATCGCCTCGAATTGGACCGGTGACGCCATCGCCGGCAGGAAGATGGACGGGCGGCGCCGCCAGATATTCGAGGCGATTCTCTGGCTGGCCATGGCGCCAAGCAGGTCGTCGGGCGGGATTGGGGCCGGGGGGCGAGCCGTCACGGTGGATAGTCTAAGGGGGCGGTAGCCGTATAATCGAATCATGATCAACGTCACGGAAATGGCGGCCGGCAAGATTCAGGAGCTTCTCACCGAGGAAAACCGGCTGGGCGCGGGCCTGCGGGTGTTCGTTCAGGGCGGGGGCTGCTCCGGGTTCCAGTACGGCCTCATGATCGATGAGGGTCAGGGTGACGAGGCTGCGGACCAGGTGTTCGAGGTGAATGGCGTCCGCCTGCTGGTCGATCCGATCAGCCTGCGGTACCTGAAAGGCGCCGAGGTCGACTTCGTCGACAACTCGATGGGCGGCGGCTTCACCATCAAGAATCCCAACGCCAAGTCGACCTGCGGCTGCGGGTCGTCGTTCAACGTCTAGTTCCAGGCCCCCGCGACGGTCCGCCCGAACGGGCGCGTCGTTCGTGGCGCCGGGAAGCGTCCGGCACATGCAATCGGCCTCCGAGTTCGTCGAACAATTGCGGCCGCCCGGCGGCCGCCGCTCCGGCAAGCGCGACGCCATCGTCCGCCTGTTTCTCGGACAGGACGGCCACTTCAGCGCTGAGCACTTCGTGGACCTCGTCCGCCGATCGGATGCGCGCATCAGCCGCGCAACCGTCTACCGGACCCTGCAGTGGATGGTGGACGCGGGCATGGCCCGCCGCGTGGACTTCGGCGGCGGCCGGTTCCGCTTCGAGCACGCCTACCGGCATCCCCGGCACTTCCATTTCATCTGCCGCTCGTGCAATCAGTCGTCCGAGTTTCTGAGCTCGGACATCGAATCGCTCGTCGAGGAGATTGCGACCGCGCGCGGCTTCGCGCCGCGCCAGAGCGTGCTGCAGATCTACGGCACGTGTGGGGCCTGCCAGCGGGGCCAGCCGCAGGCGGCGCCGGCATCGGCCGTGCCGACCGATGCGGTCTTCGCGCGCGATGCGCTGCGCATTGCCATCGCGACCGAACGCAGCGGCCTGGACTTCTACGCGCGCGCCGCGAAGCGGACGAAGGACGCGCGCGGACGCCGCGTGTTCGAGAAACTGGCCGAGGAGGAGAAGGAGCATCTCGGCAAGCTCGAGGCGCGCTACCGCGAGCTGCTGGCCGCCGACCGGACGCTCGAGTCGCAGCCGACGTTCCTCTTCTTCAAGGGCGCGGCCAACGGGTTGTTCGCGGCGGGCAGCGAGGAGCTGAAGAAGGGCGTGGACGATCGGCGCGCGCTGCTCATCGGCATCCGCTGCGAGCGCGGGTCGCATGCGTTTTTCAAACGGTACGGCGAGCGGTTCGAGGAATCCGAGGGCAAGCGCATCTTCCTGGAATTCGCGGACGAAGAGCGCGTGCACCTCGATCTGCTCACCCGCGAGTACCGGGCGCTCGTCGCGCGACAGGGCCGCCGTCCCCGCGACGGCCGCCGCCGGCAGTCCGCGTGATCGATCTGCACCTCCACACGACGGCCTCCGACGGGCTGTCGACGCCGGACGCGCTCGTCGCCCGTACCGCGGCCGCGGGTCTCACCACGATTGCCGTGACGGACCACGACACGCTGGCGGCCATCCCGGCGGTGCGGCAGGCCGCCGCGCAAGCCGGCATTCGCGTCATTCCGGGGCTCGAGATCACCGCAGTTCAGAACGGGCAGGACGTGCACGTGCTCGGCTACTTCGTCGAGCCCGGCGATCCCGAGCTCGAGCGATTTCTGAACGCCCAGCGCGCGGACCGGCGGCGGCGGGTCGAAGAGATCCTGGAGCGCCTCGCCGGGATGGGCATGCCCGTCGAGTCGAATCTGGGCGGGGACGCGGCCGAGGCCGCTGGACGCGCCCTGGGACGGCCCATCGTCGCGCGGGCCCTGGTCGAGGCGGGGCACGCCCGCGACATCGCCGATGCATTTGAGCGATTCCTCGCGCACGGCCGTCCGGCGTTTGTCGCCCGGCGCGGCGCTTCACCGGCTGAAGTGATCGGCGTCCTGAACCGGGCCGGCGGCCTGGCCTCCTTCGCGCATCCCGGCAAACTGGGCCTCGACGGGCTGATTGGCGAGCTCGCCGCCGCCGGACTCGCGGCCATCGAGGCGTTTCACCCCGATCACGCGGCGAAGGACGTCGCAAAGTACCGGCGCCTGGCCGCCGATCTGGGCCTGGCGGTGACGGGCGGATCCGACTTTCACGGACCCGGCGCCGGCCGTGTCGACGCCCTCGGCGACGTCGTGCTGCCCGCCGAGGAGCTGGCCGCGTTCGAAGCGCGTCGCGGGCGGACGTGATGTCCGTGCCGCTCATCGACCTCGCCGGGGTGGTGAAGAGCGGGCCCGGACTCGGGCCGCTGCGCATCGAGAAGCTCGCCGTGCATCGCGGCGACCGAATCACGCTGGAGGGCCTCGACGCCATCGCCGCCGAGGTCGTCCTGAATCTCATCACCGGCGCCGCGCTCGCCGATGAGGGCGTCGTCAGCGTCGCCGGCGCCGACACGCGATCGATCGCGACCGACACCGAGTGGCTGAAGTCGCTCGATCGGTTCGGCATCGTCACCGATCGCGCGGTGCTCATCGGCGCAATGTCCGTGGCGGCGAACATCGCGCTGCCAATCACATTGTCGATTGATCCGTTGTCGGATGACGTTCGAGGTCAGGTGGAGCAGTTCGCCGCCGACGCGGGCCTGCCGGCCTCGCGCCTGGGCGACGCCGCCGGCTCCCTCGACGCCGCGTCACGCGCGCGCGTGCATCTGGCGCGGGCGATTGCGACGAAGCCGGAGGTGCTGCTCCTCGAGCATCCGACGTCGCAGTTTGCCGGCTCCGCCGCCGCACGAGATCTGGGCCTCACGCTCGCGCGGCTCGCGGATGCGCGCCGACTCGGCTGGGTGGCTCTGACCAACGACGTCACATTCGCGCAGGCGTCGGGCGGTGTTCGCCTCACCGTGGATGGCGCCAGCGGGCGCGTGCGCCGAACCGTCGCCTGGTGGCAGCGGCTGTTCGCCGGTTGAGCGCGCTTACTGTTTTCTGACGACGCCGCAGGCGGCGCGCGGTCCGCCGCTCAGCCCGGCTTTGCTCTCGGCCGTCACGCCCTGGTCTGCATTCGCGTGAACGATGACGGCGGTGCCGTCCGTGTCGAACACCGAGAGGGGACCAGGACCAAGCGTCACGCGAGTGGTGATTGCCTTGAGCGTGGCTTTGCCGCCGGCATCGGCGACGAGGTTCGGCAGGTCGCCCATGTGGAACGGATGATTCGCGTCAGGGTCGCCATTGCCGCTCGGGCCGGGATCGAAATGTCCGCCGGCGCTGGTGAATCCCGGCGCCTCGCACGTGCCGACCGCGTGCAGGTGGAACCCGTGGGCGCCTGGCTTGAGGCCGGTGACCGTAGCCGTGACCTCGACGCCGGTCGCGCCGGTCATGAACTTCATGTCGTGGCCGCCGTCGAGTTGAGCCGGCACTTCCCGGAAGGTCACCTCGCCGGTAATGCCGTCGCCTTTGATCGTCGCCACAGCCCGCAGGCCCTGTCGTCCATCAACGGCGGAGGCGAGCACGAACACTGCACCAACGACGACGAGCCCTGCCATACGAGCGCGCATGATTCCTCCCGGTTGTGATCCTGATCAAGGATTGTAGATCGACGGATGTCGCGACCCGCGTCCTGGATCGTCCTCTTCGACATTGACGGCACCCTGGTGCTCACCGGCCGTGCGGGCCTGCGCGGCATGACGTCCGCCTTCTCGCGGCTCTACGGATCCACTGCAGCGCTGGAGGGCATTCCGGTGGCCGGCCGGACCGATCGCGCGATCGTGTCGGACGCGCTGCGGGCCGCCGGCCGGGACGTCACCTCCGCGGAGATTCGCCGCCTGCGCGACGCGTACATCGCCGATCTGCGAGTCGAGATCGGCCGGCCCGTGGCAGATTTCAGCGGCGTGCTGCCGGGCGTCGAGGCCCTGCTGGACGAGCTGGCCGGGCAACCTGGCGTGTCGGTGGGTCTGCTCACCGGCAACTTCGAGGCCGGCGCCCGCATCAAGCTGGGCCATTTCGACTTGTGGGATCGGTTTCCATTCGGCGCATTCGGGGACGATCACGACGATCGCAATGCGCTGGTCCCGGTCGCGCTCTCCAGCGCTCGCGAAGCGGGCATTCCCGAACCACCCCCGGACCGCGTGGTCGTGATCGGCGATACGCCGCTCGATATCGCGTGCGCGCGCGCCCATGGCGCCAAGGCGGTGGCCGTCGCGACCGGTTCTTATTCCCGTGACGAGCTGCGCGAAGCCGGTGCGGACGTGGTCGTGGACACGCTCGTCGAGGCGAAAGCGCTCATGTCCAGGGGGTCGTACCTCGACCTGTGGAAAACTCGGGGGAGTTAGCTGATCGATCTCCCCCGAGTTTTCCACAGATCGAGGTACGACCCCTTCTTTGGCGGAAGCCCGTGGGAGTCGAACCCACCCTTCCGGCTTTTCAGCCGGAAGCGGCCGGTTTTGAAGACCGGGAGGGCCACCGGACCCCGGAGGCTTCCGGTGGGTTAGCTGTCGAGTAAACGCACGTCCGCGGCGCGCGGGCCCTTGGGCGAGTCTTCCTGGCTGAATTCGACGCGTTGGCCTTCGCGAAGCAGCTCGAACACGGCGCTCCGGACGGCCGAACGATGAAAGAAGTGCTCCACTCCGCTTTCGTCGCGGATGAACCCGAACCCTTTGTCGATGAGCAAACGAGCTATCGTGCCGCTGGGCATGACCGATCCTTTTTCCGAGAGGCCACGCCCCCCGAATGTGGTCCAGAAATACTGGTTCGCTGGCCAGTTTAGGAAGGGAATGGACGGCAAGTCAATACAGGGTCGGGTCGCCCGTCAGCGGACCTCTCCCGTTGGACTCACTTGGAACAGCCCTGCCGTGAAGTTGCAGAGGTGGGACGCGTACAGATTCGTTGGGCGGACGACGCTCTGGTTCAGCACGGAGATGCCATCGGCCACCTCGTACGAGGCAGAACAGACGCCTGGCATCTTCGGTACCGAGTTTGGTCGAGCCGGATCTCTCACGTATACCCAGTACTCCCTTGCTGCCTCAACGGTGACCGGCATGTCGCACACAAACCTGGCGCCCTCCCAACGCATCGGGCACTCGAATACGAAGCCAGCCAGGGGCAGAGGGCTCGGTTCTCGCCGGCCGATCCTAACCACGAGTCCTGATACCACGTCCTGCGCCGTGGGCCTGACGTACGTCAGGCCCCCGGCTGGCAGCGTAACCTTAAGCTTAAGCAGCCAAGGCGTTCCGGGCGTTGGCGAGGTTCGATCACTGCAGGCCGGATGCGACATCAGGCAGCAGGCCCCGAGAGCGCCGGCGAGCGATCGCACCAGGAGATTGGCCATGACCGAGCCAGAAAAGTGGTTCGCTGGTCAGTTTAGGAAGGGAACGGAAGGCGAGTCAATACAGCGGTTCAACAACCGCCGCCGCGTTATCGGAAATGACGAATCGGATAGAATCGAACGTTCGTGGGCCAGTAGCGCAGTTGGGAGCGCGCATGAATGGCATTCATGAGGTCACCGGTTCGATCCCGGTCTGGTCCACCAACCTTCGCTTTCCCGTGACCAGGCGAACGTGGGCCCGTCTCTACTTTTCGTGCCGCCGTGGCAGCTTGAACACGTGAATTGACTGGTCGGTCTTCCGGTGCCGTTTCTTGTGCTCGCGCTTCGAGAGGTCCGAGACGCACACGAACGACCGGTTCGTTAGCCAGCACAGCCCCTCGAGCGTCGCGTACTTGATCTTGCCTTTTTTCGTTCGCGGAAACTCGTACGTCGTTCCGTCGTCAGCAATAGCCCAGTCGCCGAAGCGAAGCGTACCGATCCAGAGCCGCGAGGATTGTTGAGAGAGGACCGCGAGGCGGCGCCCTCGCAGGGAGACCGCTGAGTAATCTTCGAAGGCGGCGGTTCGTGGCAGCTTGATGCGAGCGACGGGTTTCCAGAGCTGGGCTGAGCGCTGAAGCAAGTGGAGGCGTCCTCCACCCGGCTTTCGTCCCGCTCGGCCGGCGCGGCACCGGTTCCCCTCGCAGAGCGCGAGCAGAAAGTCCTGCCCGCGCCACCGCAAGGCGCACAGCCCTTCGAAACCGGTGTTTCGCCTGTCGAACGCAAAATCGACCCACCGCCGCAGCTTGTAGTGTGCGGACTCGTCGCACTCGTCGATGAGCGCCTTATAGGTGCCGTCTGGATGTTTCTCCCCCTCGATCAGCAGGTAGAAGCGGCGCGTGTGTCGGCTGAAGGCGATGTCCTCGTATCCTTCCCCGTCCCGCTTCGGCCCGAACCACGAATGTCTCTTTGATCCGGGCTCGAGACTGCGATGGATCCTCCCGATCCGCCTGACGTTGTCGAAGATGACGTAATAGTCCGCGCCTTTGGCGATCACTCCACTTGCCTCGAGCACTCCGCCGGGAGTGGGCGGGCTGATGAAATCGGCCAGCTTGCGCTCCGCGACGAGGACCATCACCCGGTGCGAGTGGTGCGCCATTGTCCCGATTCTATTTCCTGTGACCGTGCGTCTTCGAGGGCAGGCCGCAGCGTGTATTCGTCACTCAGCGACACGCGGACGAGGTCGAGTTAGTACTCCCGGAACATCCGCCGCACCTCGTTGCTGTCGCTCGTCGTCGCGAGCGCCAGCATGAGCAGGATGCGGGCTTTGACGGGCTGAAGATCGTCGCCGCTGGCTCGTCCCGTCGGGCCGCCGCGCCCGGTGCCTCCGCCGCCGACGGTGCCGCCGCCGGTGCGCGTCGTCGTCACCACGAACGCACCCTTGCTGACCGCGTAGCTGGCGGCCTGGCTCTGCGAGCCGCTCATTGCGCCCGCGCCGGCGCCTGCCACGACGATGCCCTTGGCGCCGGCATCGACGGCGGCTTGAATCAGGTCGCCCGGCGCGCCCTGGTAGGAGAGGATGACGTCGACGCGGGGCAGAGACGTGATCTTGGTCACGTCGAACTCGCTCGCGGCGGTGTGCCGCTTGACCGGCTTCCTGGAGTACGCGACGCGATCCAGCACGGTGCCAAGCACGCCGTAGTCACGCGACGTGAAGGTGTTGAGCAGCCGCGCGTCGGTCTTGGTCGCTTCCCGAGCGGAGTTGATCTCGTCGTTCAGGACGACCAGTACGCCCATGTCGCGCGAGGCCGGGTCGGCCGCCACGCGAAACGCGTCCTCGAGGTTCGCCGCGCCCTCGTAGCCGAGCGTGCTCGGGTTCCTCATGGAGCCGACCACCACGACGGGACGTGAGTCGCGAACTGTAAGGTGAAGAAAATAGGCGAGTTCCTCGAGCGTGTCGGTGCCGCTCGTGACGACCACGCCGGCGAGTTCGCCGTCTTTCTTGTAGCGGTCGTTGATGCGGCGCGAGAGGTCCAGCCATTGATCCAGCGTGATCTCGCCGCTCGAGACGTTGGCGAACTGCTCGCCTTCGGCGCGAACCAGTCGATCGAGATTCGGGATGGACTTGATGAGCTCGTCGACCGTCAGACGGCCGCCAGCCCGGTTGGAGATGGTGCCGCCCGTCCCGAGGAGCAGCACTTTTGGCAGCTGAGCTGCGGGAGGCGCCGGAGGAGCTTGCTGGGCGAACGACGTTGCGACGGCCAGGCACGCGAAGGCGAGACCTGCCGTCAGCCTTCTGGCGATGTGCATAAGCCCGGTACTATACCGGTACACGGAAGCACTTGACTTGACGTGGTATTCAAAAAGGCGGTGTTCCTACCACGTCAAGTCAAGTGCTTCCGGGACTTGTCGGCCGGCTGGCGCGCCTCAGCCATCCGGCCAGCTGCCGGGCCGCCTCGTCCGGCGTGCCGCCGTAGAAGGGCATCAGGGCCGTGGGAGCGCCTGCTCGCGCCAGGAAGGCCCGCCACCGATCCACACCGACGGACTGCACCTCAATCTCGTAGGATCGACCGTTGATGGTTTCGCTGAACCGGAGCGGATTCACGATGGGCAGATGCACGGAATTTCCCACGAAGCGAGCGCCGATTGTGGGGGAGCCCGCCGGTGGACGCAAGCGAAGCCTGGTGCGAAAGCTGCACCTCGCTGAGGCGGACTCGGCTCTTTCCCCAATGGAAGCCCGGAAAATATTTTTCAGGTGACAGCGGGTGCACAGCCCTTCCACGTTTCTTCAACAGGTTTTCAACAGCGCGGGCCGTTTGCCGCACAATAGGGGCGTCATGCCGCGCCGATCGGGCCGGTTGCTGGTCCTCCTCAGCTTGTTGGCTGTTGCGGTCGCGCTCACCGGCGCGCAGGGCAGCGATGCCGGTTCGATCTTCCGCGTCTTTCTGTCCGACGGGCGCGCGATTCCGAGCTACGGCGAATCCGCGGTGGTCGGCGATCGGCTCGTGTTCACGCTGCTCGTGTCCGCGACCGCGGGGCCGCCCGCGCTGCAGTTGATGAGCCTGCCACTGCCAAGCGTGGATCTGCCGCGTACGCAACGGTATGCGACGTCGCTGCGTGCGTCGCACTACGCGGCCACGCGCGGCGAGGCCGACTACGCCGCGATGACCGCCGAGGTGCAGCGCGCGCTCGACCAGATCACGTCGATCGCCGATACGAAGCAGCGCCTGGACGTCGCCGAAGAAGCCAAACGTCGCCTGCTCGCGTGGTCGGCGGAGCATTACTACTTCCGGGCGGCCGACATCCGCGAGCTGGCCGGACTGTTCGATCAGGTCATTGCCGAGCTGCGCGCCGCGGCGGGCGAATCGCGGTTCTCGCTCGATCTCCGGACGGGCTTCGCCGCGCCGGTGTCCGAGCCGCTGCTGGGGGCGCCGAGCGTCCGGGAATCCGTGACGCTCGCCCGCGCCGCCGCAGCCGCCTCCGACGTCGTCGAGGAACGTCTGGCGGTTCTGCGGACCGCCTCCGCGGTGCTCAGCCGTGAATCGGACGTCGACGACCTCAGGGCTGGCGTCGCCCGGGACCTCGAAGCGGAAGCGGCGGCCGACGCCGCCTACAAGGCTCTGGCGGAAGACCTCGCCGCGAAAGCCGACGCCGCGCTGCGCCGCGGGGACGTCGAAGGCGTGCAGGGCCTGCGCGCGGTGCTCGCGGAACGCGACCAGGCGCTCGGGGCCCGGCGACCGGCGCACGCCGCGGCCATTGCCGCGCTGCTCGACACGAAGCTCGAAGCCGTGCGGATTCACCGGAAGGCGCTCGACCATTACGCCGCCGTGCGCAAAGGCCTGCTCGAGTACGAGCGCCGGGTGCGAACCGTGATGTCCGGCCTCGACGGGCTGGCGCCAATCCTGGCCCATATCCGCGACGGCAAGTATTCGTCCTACGACAGGCTTGTCCGCGCCGCCGCGCGTATTTCGGAGCTCTCGCATGAAATCGGGTCGATCCAGGCGCCCGCCGACCTGGCCGATGTGCACGCGACCCTGCGCAGCGCCATTCACATGGCCGCCGAGGCCTGCTCCCGTCGCCGTCTCGCGGTGACGACGACGAGCGACGATCTGCAGCGCGAGGCGTCGGCGGCCGCGGCCGGTTCGATTCTCTTGACCGGTCATTCCCGCGACCAGCTGGTCGTCCGCCTGTTTCCTCCCAAGATCCAGTGATCGACCGGGAACGTCCATGCAGCGTCGCACGCTGATCCGCGCGGGCGACCTCGCCGCATTTCGCAGGGTTCTCTCCAGCCGGGCGCTGGCCGGGCCGCTTTTGTCCGCGCGCCGGCGCGTCGTGCTCGTGCCCACGCGCGCCGCCGCCGAGCTCCTGCGCCAGACGCTCGAGACGGCAGCGATAAGGAACGCCGGCGACGCGCTGATCCTGCCCGACCTCGTCACGCGCGAAGAGTGGCTCGATCGCCTGCGCGCGGCGTTTCCCGACGCGCCGCCGCTCCTTTCGCGGCTCGCGCGGGAGCGGCTGCTCGCGCATGCCGCGCACGCTGCCGCCGCACGCCGCAGCGTCGGGGGCTCGCCGTTCGAGCTGCGGCCCGGCCTGATCGCGGCGATGCTCGATCTCTACGACGAGCTGAAGCGCCGGCAGCAGACGGTGCGACGGTTCACTCGGGCGCTGTTTGCCGAGTTGGACACCGTGAAGGGCACCGACCGCGGCAGCGAAGGCCTCATCCATCAGACGACCTTTCTCGGGCTGGCCTTCCTCGGTTACGAACGGCGCGTCGACGCAAGCGGCTCGTGGGACGAGCACCTGCTGCGCCGCGAGTTGCTCACGCGGCAGCCGCGCCTGCCATTCGACGACGTCATCGTCGCCGTGGCGGACCATCCGGCGGATCCCAAAGGCCTGTGGCCGGCCGACTTCGACCTGCTCGGCCGGCTGACCGCGGTCGCGACGATCGATGTCGTCGTGACCGACGAGCTGCACGACGCCGGCTTCCGCGAGCGCATCGAGCGGGAGTTGCCGGAGATAGCCGAGGAGCGCCACGTGCGCGAGGGCACGCGGCCTGTCATCGAGCGACCCGCTGGTGGCCAGTCAATCTGCTGGATCAGCCGGGATCGTGAAGCAGAGATGCGCGACGTCGCGCGCCTGATTCGCGCGCGTGCCCGTCCTGGCGCATCCGGGCCTGAGCTGCGCGAACCAACGGCGATTATCTTCCGCAGGCCGTTGCCGTATCTCTACCTGGCGCAGCAGGTCCTCGCCGACGCGCATGTGCCGTATCAGGCGTTCGACGCGCTGCCGCTCGCGGCGGAGCCGTACGCGGCGGTGGTGGATCTCGTGATGACGGCGGCACGAACCGGCGGCACGCGCGAAGCGATCGTGGCGCTGCTGCGGTCGTCGCTCCTCGGCTTTGTCGAGGCCGGCGCGCCGGTCGGACATGGCGAGGCGTCGGCGCTCAACGCCGCGCTGACCGAGCGACGCGCCACCGGCGAGGCCGATACCTATCCCGCGGTCGTCGACGAGTACTTCGACGACGCGGAGACGCGCCGGAAGGATCGGCATGCGCCGGCGCGACGCGCGGCGCGCGTCGCGGCGAAGATTCGAGACGAACTCTCGCCGTATCGCGCGGGTCCCACGGCGGATCGGATTCGGGCCGTGACGTCGTTCCTCCGGCGTCATGAGCGACTCCCGGCCGCGGAGGCGCCTGGACGGGAGCGCTATCTGCGCGCGCGGGCGGCCATTCTCGGCACGCTCGACGCGCTCGCTGCGGCCTGTGACACCGCGGACGATCCCGCCGAGGACCCGACGGCGTGGATCCGGCACGCCATCGAAGCCCGCACGTTCGCGCCGCGCCGGGGCGCCGGCGGCGTGCACCTCGTCGACGCGCTGGCGGCGCAATTCGGCGAGTTCGATCACGTCCATCTGGTCGGACTGGTCGAGACCGACTGGCCGGAACGGCCGGGTCGAAGCGTGTTCTACACGAGCGGGCTGCTCGAGCCGCTGGGCTGGAGCGCGCGCCAGGCGCACGCCGCGGCCGAGCTGGCGGCGTTCCGCGACCTGCTCGACCTCGCGCGCCGCACGACGACGCTCCACGCGTTCAATCTCGACGGTGATGCGATCGTCGCGCGTTCGCCGGTCGTGGAGCTGGCGTCGTCCTTGCCGGCCCGTGACGCGGCGGCAGCCGACGAGCGGCTTGTGTTCGCCGATGAAGTGCTCACGAGCGGGGCGGCCGTCGAGGGGCTCGATCCGGTCGCGAGTGTGTGGCTCGAGCGGCGGCGTCTGCGTCCCGGCCCGGCCGATCGAACGTACCGCGGGCACGTGGATCCCAGGGCCGCGCAGGTGTACCGCGTGAATGGCGTGGAGCGCTACGCCATCTGTCCGTTCAAGTACTTCGCGGAATCGGTGCTGAGGTTGCCGGAGGAGCGCGAAGAGTCCGAGGGACTGACGCCGCTCGAGCGAGGCAACCTTCTGCACCGGCTGCTGGAGCAGTTCTATCGCGACTGGCAGGGGACCGGGGCGAAGGCGATTACGCGCGCGAATCTCGGCGACGCCGTCGCGCTCTTCGAGCGGCTCGCCCGTGCGGCGTTATCGCGACTGCCGGCGGGCGATCGCGCGCTGGAAGAAGCGAGGCTGCTCGGTTCGCTCGTGACGCCGGGCCTGGCGAGGCGCGTCTTCGACCTGGAGCTCAGTACCGGCGAGAGCATCTCGGAGCGGCTCATCGAGGCCGCTCTCGACGGCACGTATGTCTTCCCGCAGATGTCCGGGCTCAAGTCGCGCGCGATCGGCATCAAGGCCAAAGCCGATCGCGTCGACGTGTTCGCGGATGGCTCGCTGCGAGTGATCGACTACAAACTGGGGCGCCCGCCCGATCGCGATTCCACGCTCCAGGTCTGGGTGTACGCGCATGCCGCGCAGGCGCAGCTCTCGGCGCGGGACGGACGGCCGCACCCGATTCGTGACGCGCGCTACCTGGCGTTCGGCGAACGCGAGAACCGGAGCCGCGAGGCCAACGCCGCCGAGGTGGTGGCGGGGCGCGTCTCCGCGTTTGCGGATGCCGTCGAGGGCATCGAGGCCGGGCGGTTCCCGGCTCGTCCCGTGGATGTCGTCAAGTGCGGATACTGCGGGTTTGCCGGGATGTGCCGGAAAGAGTACTGGTCGGAGGCCGATGAGTCAGCCGAGCTTGTTTGACGCGCTCAACGAGCCCGAGCGGCCGCCCGATCAGGCCGCGCGGGACTTTGCCGTCGATCCGGCCAACGACGTCGTCCTCGAGGCGTCGGCCGGAACGGGCAAGACGCGCGTCCTCGTCGACCGCTATCTGCGCCTGCTCGAGACGGGCGTGGATCCCCGCCACATCCTGGCGATCACCTTCACGCGGAAAGCCGCGGCCGAAATGCGGGATCGCGTGCTCACGGATCTGGGCCGGCGGATGACGGATCCCGCGCTCGCCGACGGCGTGTGGCGCGCATTGCGGGACCGCGTCGCCGACATCCAGATCTCGACGGTGGATGCCTTCTGCTTTTCGTTGCTGCGCGAATTCCCCCTCGAAGCCGGCGTCGATCCGGGATTCGAGATCGCGGACGAGACCGAGATGGAGCGGTTCGCCAACGAGGCGATGGATCTGACGCTCCGCGTGGCGCATGGGCAGCTGTCTGAGGTGGAGCCGCTGCGGTTGCTGTTCGCGCGCCTGAACACCATCGTGCTGGGCAACACCATCCGGGAACTGCTCGACCGACGCCACGTGGCGATGCCGGCGGTCGGCAGCTTCGTGAAGCGCCTGTCCGGGCCGGTGACGAGCGAGGCGGTCGCGCGCGCGTTCCTCGACCGCCTGCACGACGCTCTGGCCGGCTCGCCGCACCGGCAGGCGCTGCTCGAAGACCGGCCCACGCCGGCGGAGTACGACTGGCTCGACGCGCTGGGCCGGCTGGACGATGTGCCGGCGGGGGATGGTGCCGAGGCGCAGCGCCTCCGGCTGCGCCTGGAGGACCACTTCCTGACGTCGAACAAGCCGCGGCGGCAGCTCGCGCGCCATCTCAAACGCGAACTGTTCGCGTCGCCGGAAGGGCGCAAGCGTCACGAGGCGGCCGTTCAGGGGCTTGCCCCGATGGTGGCGGAGATCCTTGACCGCCTCGACATCGAGATCGACGGCCTGCTGGCGCGTGGATTCCAGCGCCTGCTGGCCATCGCGGTGGACAAGTACGAGCGTCTGCTCGACGAGCACGGGCTGCTGGACTTTGCCGGCATGCTGTTTCACGCCGTCCGCCTGCTCGAGCGGCAGGAAGAGTTTGCCCGGAGCCGCCTCAAGCTCCAGGCACGCTACAAGCATCTGTTGATCGACGAGTTTCAGGACACCAGCCGCCTGCAGTGGCGGCTCATCGAGCTGCTCATCGACTCCTGGGGCGAAGGCGAGGGCGTCGCCGACGAGCCGACGTCGGTCTTCGTCGTCGGCGATCGGAAGCAGTCGATCTACCGGTTCCGGCACGCGGAGGTCACGCTGCTCGACGAGGCGGCCCGCAAGATCGCCGCGCTCCGCCCGCATCGCCAGCCGCGGCGGGCGATGACGAAGAGCTTTCGGGCGGGGCCGGAGCTGCTGGCGTTCTTCAACGCACTCGGCGCCGCCTTGCAGCAGCAGTCCGACCTCGACGAGCGATTCACCTACGACGAGCGCGACCGGTTCCCGGTGCCCGATC
>Ga0137433_1000235_pt1 | contig 33091 bp, 33 predicted proteins | sample EasRivERMZT840_2_FD_102335 | JGI IMG/M metagenome (GOLD analysis project Ga0137433, IMG submission 102335) | Soil microbial communities from meander-bound floodplain in the East River, Colorado, USA - East River MetaG ERMZT840_2 | ecosystem: Environmental > Terrestrial > Soil > Floodplain ...
CCCTCGCCGTTCTCGCGCTGACCGCGGCCCGGCCGGCGGCCAGTCCCGAAGCAACCGGGACGTTGTAGAGTGATGCGCGGGTGCGGGACACAACGCCATTCTATCGGCTGCGCCGCCGCGGCGCTGGCCTGGTTGTTGTCGGGCTCGCCACGTGCCTGACGCTGGCGCTGACGCCGCCCGACGAGGGCTGGGTCATCGAACGGTTTGCGTCGCAGATCACCATCCAGCCCGACGGCACCTTCGACACGCTCGAAGCGATCGACGTCGACTTCCGCCGCCTCTCCCGCCGCGGGATCTTCCGCGACTTGGACTACAAGTTCACGTACGACGAAGCCAGCGATCGCGAGTACGAATACTCCCTCGGATCGGTGACGGCGGCCGACGGGCGCCGTCACCAGGTGCTGGAACAGACCGAAGGCCCTGTGCGGCGAATTCGGATTGGCGATCCCAAGCGGACGCTGTCTGGCAAGCAGACCTACCGCATCGCCTATCGGACGGCATACGGGCTGAACGGCTTTGCGGACCACGACGAGCTGTTCTGGAACGCCACCGGCACGTGGCCGGTCACGATAGCCAGGACGACGGTCGAGGTCACCGCACCGCCCAAGGCGATCACCAAGGTCGCCTGTTTTCAAGGGCCGCACAACTCCAAGGAGACCTGCAAGGCGACGTTCTCGGAGACGAAGGCCACCTTCACGGCAACGCGTCCGCTCACCGAAGGCGAGCAGATGACGATCCTGGCCGGGTTGAAGAAAGGCGCGGTCGCCAATCCCGTACCCAAACTCGTGCCCCGACCCCGAGCCCGAACCCGAACCCAGCCTTCCGTATCGCCCGCCGAGCTCGGCCGGATGTTCTTTGAGCCGACGTCCCGGTACCTGGCGCTGATGCTCGCCGCGTTCGGCGCGGTCGTCGCGGCGCTCGGCACGCTCTGGTGGAGGGTCGGCCGTGATCGGCAGGCCGTGGTCCTTCACCAGGCCGGAACCGACGCCGGACCGGAAGGCCGCGTCCCGCTGTTCGGCGCGACGCCGATTGGCGTCGAGTTCCAGCCGCCGGACAACATCCGGCCGGCGCAGATGGGCCTGCTCATCGACGAGCGGGCGGACACGCTCGACGTCACGGCCACCATCATCGATCTCGCGGTGCGCGGGTACCTGTCGATCGCCGAGTTGCCGAAGACCGGCTGGTTCGGCAAGACGGACTGGCGACTCAGGCGGCTGAAGGCGCCCGACGCCAGCCTCCTGGAGTACGAGCGCACGGTCATGGAGGGCCTGTTCGCGTCGGGCCTGCCGTCAGGCCTGGAAGTGGATCTCTCCGACCTCAAGAACAAGTTCTACCGGGAGCTCGACAAGGCGAAGTCTGCGCTGTGCAAGGACGCCGTCGCGCGGAAGTGGTTTCCGCGGAATCCGAACTCGGTGCGGACCGTCGCGCGCGTCGGTGGCCTGCTCGGCATAGTCGCCGGAATCGGCGTCACGATCTATCTCGCCCAGTTTGGAGCCGGTCTGGTTGGTCTGCCGTTTGTGGCCGGCGGATTGCTGCTCGCCCTGATCGCCGGCGCGATGCCTCGTCGTACGGCGCAGGGCACGCACATGATGCGGCGCACGCTCGGCTTCGCGAAGTACATCAGGACCGGAGAGACCCACCAGCAGGCGTTTGCGGAACGCGCGAATCTCTTCACCGCGTACCTCCCGCACGCCATCGTCTTCCGGTGCGTGGACAAGTGGGCCGCGGCGTTCAAGGACATCGACATGCGGCAGGCGACCGGCGGCTGGTACAGCGGCGCCACCGCGTTCAACGCCTCGTCGTTTTCCTCGAGCGTCGGCAGCTTCTCGTCCTCGATGTCGAGCGCCATTGCGTCAACGCCCGGTGGTTCGGGCAGCAGCGGCTTCAGCGGCGGCGGCTCATCAGGTGGCGGTGGCGGCGGCGGCGGGGGAGGCAGCTGGTGACGCTCTGGCCCGGCATCGCGCTCGTCGTCCTGCTCATCGCCGTGGGCATCATTCTGTACAACCGCCTCGTCGGAGCGCGGCAGCGCGTCCGCGAGGCGTGGAGCTCGATCGACGTACAGCTCCAGCGGCGCGCTTCGCTGATTCCGAATCTCGTCCAGGCCGTCAAAGGCTACGCCGAGTACGAGCGAGGCACGCTCGAGAAGGTCGTTCAGGCGCGCACGGCGCTCGGGACCGCGAGCGGTCCCCGTGCGTCCGCGCAGGCCAACGCCGAGCTCTCGGCCGCGCTGACGACGTTTTTCGCGGTGGCCGAGGCCTACCCGGATCTCAAGGCGACCGAACGCTTTGCGCAGCTTCAGACCGACCTGTCGGATACGGAGAACAAGGTCGCGTACGCGCGCAACTACTACAACGGCGCCGTGGAGCTCTACAACACGCGCGTGCAGACGGTGCCCGGCGTCCTGGTCGCCCGGCCGTTCGGGTTCGCGCCCGCCGAGTTCTTTTCCGCCGAGCCGGGCGCTAAGCTATCCGCATGACGACGGCCACGGGCGTCCGCACCCGCACGGAAACCGACAGCTTCGGGGAGATCGCGGTACCGGCCGACCGGTACTGGGGCGCCCAGACGCAGCGGTCGCTGCATCACTTCAGCATCGGCGAAGAGCACTTTTCCCGGCCGCTCATCCGCGCCTTCGGCGTGCTGAAGAAGGCGGCGGCGGAGGTCAATGCCGAGCTGGGCGGGCTGCCCGCGCCCGTCGCGAAGCTGATTGTTGCCGCGGCGGACGAGGTGATTGACGGCAAGCTCGACGATCACTTCCCGCTGTTCGTCTGGCAGACGGGCAGCGGCACGCAGACCAACATGAACGCCAACGAGGTCATCGCCAACCGTGCGATCGAGCTTGGCGGCGGCACGATTGGGAGCAAGAAGCCGGTTCACCCGAACGACCACGTCAATCGCGGACAGTCGTCGAACGACACGTTCCCGACCGCGATGCACATCGCCGCCGTCGAGGAAACAGTCCGGCTCCTGCTGCCTGCCGTCCGCGCGCTGCGCGAGACGTTGCAGGCCAAGTCGCTCGCCTACGCCGACATCGTCAAGATCGGCCGCACGCACCTGCAGGACGCCACGCCGCTGACGCTGGGGCAGGAGATCTCGGGTTGGGTCGCGCAGCTCGACATCGCCCGCGCGGCTGTCGAGGGGGCGCTGCCCGCGGTGTTCGAGCTGGCGATCGGCGGAACCGCCGTGGGCACCGGGCTCAACACGCACCCGGAGTTTGGCGAGCGTGCGGCCCGCCGCATCGCCGCAATCACCGGATTGCGCTTCACGAGCGCGGCGAACAAGTTCGCGGCGCTGGCTGGGCACGAGCCGCTCGTGATCCTGCATGGCGCCGTCAAGACCGTCGCGGTGGCCATGACCAAGATCGCCAACGACGTCCGCTGGCTGGCGTCAGGTCCGCGATCAGGTCTGTGCGAAATCACGATTCCCGAAAACGAGCCCGGCAGCTCGATCATGCCCGGCAAAGTCAACCCCACGCAGTCGGAAGCCGTGACCATGGTCGGCGTGCAGGTGATGGGGAACGACGTGGCGGTCACCATGGGTGCCGCAGCGGGCAACTTCGAGCTGAACGTGTACAAGCCCGTGATCATTCACAACGTGTTGCAGAGCATTCGCCTGCTCGGCGATGCCGCCACCAACTTCGATAAATTCTGCGCGCAAGGCATCGAGCCGAACACGCCCAGGCTGCAGGAGAACCTCGAGCGCAGCCTGATGCTGGTGACGGCGCTCAATCCCCACATCGGCTACGACAACGCCGCGAAGATCGCGAAGAAGGCGCACAAGGACGGCACATCGCTCAAGGACGCGGCGGTGGCGCTCGGCCTGGTCACGGCCGCGGACTTCGATCGCTGGGTGGATCCGAAGGCGATGACGAAGCCTGGGGAGTGAGGTAATTCAGGAACTGGGGAGCTGGGGAACAGGTGAACTGGTGAACTGGGTTCTGGGAATTGGCGTCATTCCGCTCATTGGCGTCGCAGTCGGCGTAATTGCTGAACGCGTGCCGATGCCGGATCTGGTGCGCAGCGTGGCGTCCGTTTTCGTATCGTGGGTCCTGACTACGATCCTCCTGATCTGGTTGACTATCCGATTTCGACTCATGGGTCCGGACACCATTGTTAGCATCGGCCTCGAAAACGCAGCGGCACCCGTGGTCGCGTGCGTCGTGGTCGCGATTCTTCACGTCGTGCTCGGCTACGCTGCATCAGCCCTGCCGTTGGTGGTTCAGCACCGTCCAATCGTCCTCGCCGGTTCAATCGGCCTCTACCTTGGTGTGACGCACGTGCGCATAGTGTCGGTACTGGCAAAGCTTCCGCCGATGACTGAGCTCTAGTCCGTGGCCGACATCTTTCACGACTTCCCGATCAAGACATCAACGCGCCGGGTGTTCGACGCGATCAGCACGCCCGCTGGGCTCGACCACTGGTGGGCTGAGCGATCGGGAGGGACGCCGGGGCCGGATGCGATTTACGACCTGGGCTTCGGGCCCGGGTATCAGTGGCGCGCGCGAGTGACTCGATACACACCGGAGTCTGACTTCGAGCTGGAGTTCATCACCGCCGACGACGACTGGACCGGCACCCGCGTCGGGTTTCACCTCGAACCGCGCGGCGATGCCACCTGGATGCAGTTCAGCCACACGGGCTGGCCGAGCACGAACGAGCACTATCGGATCTCCTGCAATTGCTGGGCGCTGTATCTGCGAGTGCTGCGCCGTTTCCTCGAACACGGGGAGACCGTGCCGTACGATCAACGGCTCGACGTGTGACCCGTGGGCCGGACGGCACAGTCGCCTCGGGCGTCCAAGACCAGGCTGACTGAGGCGGTCCGTGCGCTCGACCTAGAATCCGTGCGCGAGCAGTTGAACGCGAAGCCATCGTTGCTCGGCGTCACGGATCGACAGGGTCGCAACCTGCTCCACGTGGCCGCCGGCACATCCTCCGAACGCCTGCACGTCTCCGCAACGCTTGCGGCGCGCGTGGTCGATTTGCTCCTCGATCGCGGGATGGCGATTGACGCGCCGTACGGCCGTGACAAGTGCACGGCGCTGTTCGAAGCCGTCGCGCGCGGACGGAATCCGACACTCGTCAGGCGCCTTGTTGCGCGCGGCGCCAAGGTCGCGTCCGCGCCAGGCGGCGGCTTGTTCGCCGCCGGCTGGTGGGACGACGTCGAGAACCTCGAGATCCTGCTCGACCACGGCGCCCGCATCGACATCGTGGTCGGCGTCACGCCATTTCTGGCGTCCTGGATGTGGCGTCGCTTCAAGGCCGCGAAAGCGCTGGCGCTTCGCGGCGCGAACGTGAACTATCAGGATAAGAAGGGCAAGACGGCGCTGCATCACGGCGTCGAGCGCGAGTACGATCCGGCGCTGCTCCGGTGGCTGGTCGAGCACGGCGCCTCGCCGGACATTCCAGATCGCGACGGCGTGTCGGCCAGGCTGCGTGCCTCGCGCAAGCGCGACAAGCGCTTCGTGGCCGCTCTCTGAGGACATCGATCAGTGGCGATTCGCGTCGTCCGCCTCGGCACTCCGCGCGGCACCGGGGAGGGTCTTCGCCTCGGCACGGTGCGGCGCCCGCCGCGCGGCGTGCCGAAAGCCGAATTCGCATCGCGCAACTTCTACGACGTGTGGGTGCCGGATCTCGCCCCGTCAGAAGCCCTGTTGAAACAAGCACTTAGCGCCGACAGCGAGCGTGCCTGGCGCGCGTTCGTGCGCCGGTACCGGATGGAGATGAAGCGGCCCGAACCTGCGCGCCTGCTGGACCTTCTCGCCGCGCTCTCACGCCAGACCAACTTCTCGGTGGGCTGCTACTGTGCGGACGAAGGGCACTGCCACCGGTCGATCTTGCGGGAGCTGCTGAAGGAGAAGGGCGCGGAGTTAGGCTAGCTCATGCTCTTCATGCTCATCGAGACCTACCGCAACGCCGACCCCGTTCCCGTCTACCGGCGCGTGCGCGAGCGGGGCCGCCTGACGGTGGACGGCGTCACGTATCTGGGGAGTTGGGTGACGAAGGACCTGACGCGGTGCTTTCAGATCATGGATTGCGATGACCGCCGCAGGCTCGACCAGTGGATCGCGCTCTGGGACGACCTCGTCGAGTTCGAAGTGATCGAGGTGATCACGTCTGCGGAGGCCGCCGCAACCGTGGCGGAGCGCTAGCGGCTCTACTCGTAGTGCAACGCGTAGACCGGGTCCAGCTTCGCCGCCCGCACCGCCGGATAGAGGCCGAAGACGATCCCGACCGTGACGCTGACGACCGTCGCGATCACGACCGACGACACGGTGACGATCGTGGACCAGCCGGCGGCGTACGCGATGAGCTGTGAGAGCGCGACGCCGACCACCGTGCCCGCAAAGCCGCCGCTGACCGTGATGAGCGTCGTCTCGATCAGGAACTGGCGGATGACATCGACCTTCCGCGCGCCGATGGCCCGCCGCACGCCGATCTCGCGCGTCCGTTCCATGACGCTCGCCAGCATGATGTTCATGATGCCGATGCCGCCGACGAGCAGCGAGATCGACGCGATTGCGACCATGACGAACTCGAAGAGCCGTTTGGTGCGCTGTTGCTGGGCGAGGAGCTCCGCCGGGACGACGATGCTGTAGTCGCCTGCGCCGCGGTGCGTGGCTTCGAGCAACCCGCGCACCAGCGTTCCGGCCGGCGCGACGCGGTCGTCGCTCGACATCATGATGTAGACGCCGTCGATTTCGTCGCGGTACCACCAACGCGCGTCCTCGACGCGGAGGATCGCGGACTTCAGCGGCACGTAGATCAGGTTGTTCTGGTCCTGGGCGGGCAGGCCGGCGATGTCGCCCTGGGCGATGACCTGACCGCCGGTGACGCCAATCACGCGGCACCACGTGTCGTTGATCTTGACGAACTTGTCGATGGGGTCTTCCGGCCCGAACAATCCGGCCGCGGCGCCCTGGCCGAGGACCGCAACCGGCGCGGCGGCCTCCGCTTCCTCCTCGGTGAAGAACCGGCCGCGCGCCATCCGGAGGCTGCCGATGGTCTGATAGACCGGTTTCACCCCGATGACCACCGGGACATCGCCGTACGGCTTGGGGAGCATCTTTGCCGGGATGAAGCGCTTGCGCGCCGTGATCGCCGCAATGCCCTCCAGGCTGGACTCGATCATCCGGACGTCGCGAAATGTCAGGCCCGCCGACAGCTTGCGGACCTTGGTTAGCGCCGTATCGTCGGCGGCCTCGCGGGCCTCGACGATGACGTTCCGCACGCCGAGCTGCTGGATGAACGCGATGACCTGCTGCTGCGCGCCGGCGCCGATCGACAACATCGCGATGACGGCCGCGACGCCGAAGATCATCCCGAGCATCGTGAGAATCGAGCGCAGCTTGTGCGCGCGCAGGTTGTCGAAGCCCTGACGCAGCTCGGGGAGAAACGAGAACGGGCGCTTCATTTCTTGACGTCCAGCGGACCGCCGCCGGCCGCCTTCCCGCCGCTCAGCTTGAGCGCTGCGACGGGATCCACGAGCGCGACCTCCTCACCTTCGCCCAGGCCTTCAATCGCGACGTGGTTCTCGGTGCGATGCACCACTTTCACGACTTTCGGCGAGAACTTGTCGGGCCCGTCCCCGCGGAGGTACACCGTCGGCTTACCCTCGACCTCGAACAGCGCCTGTCTCGGCAGGAGTAGCGCCCCTTCGATGACGTCGCCCTGCAGCAGGACCCGGACGGTGGTGCCCGGCCTCAATCGCTGATCGGCGTCCTTCAGCTCGAGGGTGACCTCGAACAGGCGGAGCGGCCCGCTCCGGCCGGCCCGGCCGAGCCCGGCGACGGCCGACACCGTGGCCACCGGCAGATTTCCGAAAACGGCATCTGACTCAATGCGCGCCTTCTGTCCGGGCTTCACGTTGGCGCGCTCCTGCTCGTTCACCCTGGCGCGCACTTCCATGCTGCTGAGATCGAAAACATCGATGACCGGGCGTCCGGAGAACACGGTGTCGCCGGCACGATAGGCCGGCATCGACATTCCCTCAAACATCATGCCGCCGGAGGCGTCCATGTTGTCGCGCACCGCCACGATGCCGTCCATCGGCGACTTCAGCACGAGGTTGTCCATGTTCTGGCGCGCCCGTGCCGCGGAGGTCTGCGCGCGCGTCCGGCGTTCTTCGAGCACCGCGAGCGACGCTTTGTTGGTCGCGATGCGCGCCTTGACATCCTGCTCGACGCGCTCGAGGTTGCGCTTGGATTCCTGCAGCTCGGCTTGACGAATCTTGTGCTCGTTGGCCGCGATGAGGTCCGCATCGACGGCGGCGTCGAGGGCGGCGCGGCGCACGTCGAACTGCGCGGTCAGCAGCGTGACCAGGTCCTGCGCCTCCTGGGCCTTGATGTCCGCCCGGCGCTTGACGAGCTCCTGCTCGGCCTCGAGGAGCTCGAACTCGGCCTGTTCGAGCGCGTACTGCTGGTCGGCCGGATCCAGCTCCATGACGACGTCGTCCTTTTCGACGGCCGTGCCCGTCTCGACAATGTTCAGGACGCGCAGCGCGCCCCCCACCGACGGGGCGGTGAGGTTCATCTGCTTGGTCGCTCGAAGCTCGCCGTCCATGAACACGGTGAGCTGCAGCGGTCCCCTGGTGACGCGCGCGGTCGGGACGACGGGAGCCGACGCCTGGGTAATCTGGCTCGTGCCTAGCAGCTGAAAGCCGGCCACGGCGGCCACGCCGGCGGCGGCCACGCCGGCGATCCAGACGACCACTCGGCGGCGCGTCACGATCCCGCTCCCTTGCCGTCGGCGATCGGCGACACCAGGGAGACGCGGTCACCCGGTTTGATCGCTCCTTTGACGGCGGCCTGCTCGCGGCCCCGGCGGATGATCTCGATCGGCACCGCCACGAAATGGCGTCCCGTGAACCGATAGACCACGGGCCGGCCCCCATCGGTGAAGATCGCCTTGCCCGGTACCATCAGGACATCCGGAATCTGGCCGACGCCGATTCTCGCGACCGCGCTCATGCCTGGCTTGAGCCGTTCGTCAGGCGTCGTGAACGTGATCTGCAGATCGAACTGCTTGGTCGGCGGCCAGCCGCCCGAGAAGTCGGCGCGCGCGAGCAGCGAGATGTCCGAAATCGTCGCCTGATACTCCCGATCGGCGATGGCGTCGGCGCGAATGTTCGCGGTCTGTCCCGGGCGAAGCTGTCCGCGGTCGGCTTCGTCCAGGCGGGCCACGAGAAACACCGACGTCAGATCCGGCAGCTCGAGAATCGGGGCGCCGGCGTACGTCTTGTCGCCCGGCCGGTACTCGGCGGGCACGCCCATCATCGTCGCGCTGCGGTAGTTGGGCAGGATGTTGATCGTGCCGTCGCGCGGCGCGACCGCGATCAGGGAGGCCACGGCCTTCTCGGCGCGCTCGAGATCCGCCTTGATCTTCTCGATCTTGCGATCGCGGGCCGCAAAGTCCGAGGTGGCCGACACCTTGGCGGCCACCTCGGACGCTTCGGCTTCCTTCAGACGCTGCCCGGCATCCGCGAGCGCCAGCTTGCCCTTCTCGTTCTCAATGGAGCCGACGAGCTCGACGTCGCCGAGCGACAGGCGGGCCTTCTCGACTTCGAACCGCGCGCGGCGGACCGCGCGATTGCGCTCTTCGAGTGTGATCGTCGACTGCGCCTTGGCCTGCTGCACCTCGGCCAGGGCGCCTCGAAGCTCGGACTGCTTGTCCTGAATCGTCCGGCGCATCGTGACCGCATCGAATTCCGCGAGGACCTCACCGGCCTTCACGGCTGTCCCGTTCTTGGCGATCTTGAGAATCACCAGCTCGCCGGCGTTCGAGGGCGCCAGCACGGTCGTGGATCGCACGGGACGCACGTCGCCACGAATCTCGACGATGTCCGAATAGGCGCCGCGGGTGACGTCGGCCGTCGGCAGCGGAGGCTCGATGTCGCTCCGTCCGACGTAGGCCCAGCCGGCCGCGCCAATCACGACGACGACCAGACCGGCCAGCGCGAGACGCCGCTTCATGGCCGCGACCCTTTCGGCGCCGGCGTCGGCGGGCTGATCTCGACTGAGGCCGTGAGGTCCGGCAGCAGCTGGGGATGGGTCCCCTGAATGGACACCACGGCGACGAACGCGCGGACCATGTTCGACATGCCGCTCACCGCGAGCGGCGTGACCTGATCAACGCGTCCCTTGAAACTCAGTTCCGGGAATCCGTCCAGGCGCACGGTGGCGGCGTGCCCCGCGCGAACCAGATCGGCGTCGGCCTGGTTGATGCGCGCCCGCACCTGCATGACGGAGGTATCGACGATGTCGATGATGGCCTGGCCAGGCCGCACCTCGTCGCCTTCCGTGAACTCAACCTGACCGGACGGCCGCCACGTGCGCCGCACCACCACCAGGCCCGGGAAGGGCGCCGGCACGGCCATTTTCGTCGCGTTCTGTTCCGCGTACTTCAGGGCCATCGCGGCACGGTCCCGCTTGATTTCCAGGATCCTGACGTCGGCGGCCGCGGCCTCGCGCTTGAGATCGAAAGTCGCCTGGAGCTGCTTGAGCTTGGCGATGTTCTGTTCGAGCATCAGCGCGTTCTTTTCCGCGGCCACTTTGGCGATGAGGTCGTTTGTCGCGACCGCGAGCTTGGCGCGCGCAACATCGTTTTCAGCCGCGACAAGACTGGTGCGCTCCTTGGCCTCGGCTGCCGCGTGGTCGGCGCGCTTCTTTTCGATCTGGCTCTCGAGGTCTACGAGCTCCGCACGTTTGTCGAACGCGAGGCGCTGTTGCTCCTGTGGGTCGAACGCAGCCACGACGTCGCCTGCCGTGACCCGCGTGCCCGGCCGGGCGAGCGTCGTGATGATCATCGGGGTCATCTGTCCCGAGAGTCGCGGCACGGTCACTGTTCGAGATCGGACAGCCTCAACCGTGCCCGTCAGACGAATGGCTCCGGGCGCTGACGCGGCGGCCGATGACGTCGCAGGCGCGCTCGACGTGTCAGCCGTACGACAGCCCACGACCCACACTGTGAGCATGACCACAGCCATGTAACCGGGTCGCCACGATCGAGGCATGGTCCTCACAGGTTCTTGAGACTGGAGTTATGACGCTGCAAGCCTAAGGTCGGTTTACCGTATCAGACACTTCCTGCACAGAATTGTTCCGGAAAACAGAGGCCTGCAACCTGTTCGTGGAGTGCGGCTGTCCTACCTCCATGAGAATCGTTTCCGCACTCCTTTTGGGACTCGCGCTGCAGGCTGCGGCGCCGGACCGCTTCAGCCAGCTCGACACGCGCATAGAACAAATGATGAAGGCCGCCGGCGTGCCGGGCGCCGCCATCGTCGTCGTCAAGGACGGCGCCGTCATCCACACACGCGGCTTCGGCGTCACGAGCGTCGAGACCGACGCGCCCGTTACGTCGAAGACGCTGTTTCGCCTCGGCTCGACGACCAAGATGTTCGTCGCGCTGGCCGTGCTCAAACTCGCTGACGACGGCAAGCTGCGGCTCGATCAGCCAGTGGGGGAGTTGGTACCCGGTCTCTCAGCGCCGGTTGGGCGTGTGACCGTCGAACAGCTCCTCACCCACACGGCCGGTCTCGCTGAGGACGCGCCGATGAACGGATCGCTCGACGAGTCGGCGCTCCATGCGCGCGTCACTGGCTGGGACGAGTCGGCGTTCTTCGCTGCGCCCGGCGAGATCTTCTCCTACGCGAATCCGGGGTACGTCCTGCTCGGCGACGTGATCGCGCACGTCACGAAGCAACCGTTCAGCGCCGCCATGCAGGCGCTCGTGCTCAAGCCGGCCGGGATGCAGGACTCCACCTTCCGGCCGCTGGAAGCCTTCACGCGGCTCGTCGCGCTCGGGCACGACGCGGCCGGCGTCGTCCGCCCGTTCGCCGAGCACGCGGGCAACTACCCGCCGGGCTCGCTGTTCACGTCGGCCGAGGAAATGGGGCGCCTGCTGGCCACGCTGTCGCCCGCCACGCTCGAGCGGCTCGCGCAGCCGCGAGCGTCGATCGTCGCGCAGGGACGCGACTACGGCTACGGCGTGGTCATCGATCGACGGCGCGGCCAGCGACTCGTCCTGCATACAGGCGGCAGAACCGGCTACGGCAGCATCTTCATGATCGCTCCCGCCGAACGCGTCGCCGTTGCGCTGCTCGCCAGCCGGACGGGAGCCACACTTTCCGGGGCGGCGTTCGCCGCGCTCGAACCGTACGCGCCGCTCGCGGATATCCAGACTCCGAGCACGCCGGTGCCGCTGTCACGGGAACGGGCCGCCGCGCTGGCCGGCACCTACGTGAACGGCGCGCTGACCGCCGTCGTCATGGTGAACGAGGGCGGGGCGCTGGCGGTCCGCATCGGCGGCAAGGAACTGCCGGCCGTGGCCGTCGGCGAGGATCGCTTCTATGTGAAGGGCGGCGGGCAACTCGAGACGTTCGTCATCGTCCGGGACGCCCAGCGGATGCCGCGCTTTCTCTGCGCCGAAACCTGGGCGCTTCGGAAACGGAGCTGAGATGGAGCCACAGTTCATCGTTCCCTGGACCGGCGTCATTTTCACGGTCATCGCCGGCGCGTTCACGCTGGTCTGGCGCCACCAGAACATGCAGCGGTATCGCATTCGCCTCGAGATGATTCAGAAGGAGCGTCTCGTGGCCATGGAGAAGGGGATTCCCATGCCCGAGCTTCCCGACTACGACGACGGCGGACGGCCGTCACTGGACGCGCTCGCGGAGCGGCTGCGCGTCCATCCCCGCTGGCCGCTCGGCGCCGGAGCGCTGCTCGTCGTCGGCGGCATCGGCGTCACGATCGCGCTGCGGCTCTCGCTGGATCCGATGCACAACCAGGTCTGGTCGATGGGGCTCATTCCGATCTTCGTGGGGTTGGGATTGTTCCTACATTACCGGCTCACTCGGTGAAGGAGGCCACGGAGGAAACGGAGGCCACGGAGCGGAGTGCGTGAGGACCCAGGACGAAGGACCGAGGACCCAGGACGACGCCGCTCTTGTCGGGCGTTATATGTCCACGCGGGAGCCGACCGTCTTTCGCGCCCTCGTGGATCGCCACGCTGCGTCCGTGCTGCGGCTCGTCTCGTCCATCCTGGGCCCGTTTCGTGACACCGACGCCGAAGACGTCGCGCAGGACGTCTTCGTGCGCGCGCACGACAAGCTCGGTCAGTTCAGGGGCGACGCGCAGTTCGGCACGTGGCTGTATCGGATCGCCTATTCGGTGGCGCTCAACCGGCGCAAGCTCGCGCGGCTGCGGCTGCCGCACGTGGCCGCTGAAGCGCTCGCCGGGCTGGCGTCGCCGCACAGTCCGCACGATGAGGCGGAGGCGGCCGAGCGGGCGTCGCAGCTGGCCGCGGCGATCGAGGTGCTGCCGGATCTCTACCGCACCGTCGTTTATCTCCACTATTGGCAGGAATGCAGTGTCGAAGAGATCGCCGGATTCATCGGGGCGCCTCGGAACACCGTGAAGTCGTACTTGTTCCGCGCGCGCGCACGCCTCGCGAACTTGTTGACTGAGAAGGGGATGACGTCATGAAGGTTGACACGCTGCTTGACAGCCTGGCGCGGATGCCACGGCCGCAGCTTCCGCCATTCTGGTCGGCGCGTGTGACCGCGCGGGCGACCGAGGCGCAACCCGCGGCGCGCCTGCCGCGCGTGATGTGGCTCTACTGGACCACGCTTGCCGCGATCGGCGGACCGCTCCTGCTGACATCCTGGGAGCGGCTCGCCGCCGTGGCCTTCGGCGCCGTGGCGCTGCGGGCGGTCGTTGCACTGACCAGCCGCGTATAATCGCTCCAACTCAATGGCGCGTGCGAGCGGATCCCGGTGGATGTTCACGTGTGCGCTGGGAATCGCTGCCGTCGCGCTCGCGTCGGTGCAGCCCGTCGCGACGTCGGCGGCTACCGCCCAGAGCGCGCCGTGGCGTGATTCGGTCGACAAGGTCTTTGCTCCCTGGGCCACGCGTCAGTCGCCGGGCTGTGCGGTGGGGATCTACAAGGACGGCGCCATCGCGTACGAGCGCGGATACGGGATGGCGGACCTCGAGCACGATGTCCCGATCACACCCGATACGCCTTTCTACGTCGGCTCGGTCTCGAAGCAGTTCACGGCGTTTGCGGCCGCTCTCCTGATACAGCAAGGCAAGGCCGGTCCGGACGACTCCATCCGCAAGTACTTCCCGGAGTTGGCGGACTACGCGAACGCGATCACGGTCCGGCACCTCGTGCATCACACGAGCGGGCTGCGCGACTTCTACACGCTGCTGTCCATCGCCGGGCGGCGGCAGGACGAGCTGTACGACAACTTTGCGGTCCTGCGCATGGCGGCGCGGCAGAAGGAACTGAACTTCCCGCCCGGGACGGACTATCTGTACTCCAACACCGGCTACGCGCTGCTGGCCTCACTCATCGGCCGCGCAGCCGGCACGACGTTTTCCGCGTTCGCTGACGCCAACATCTTCAAACCGCTTGGCATGTCGTCCTCACACGTGCACGACGATGACGCACGGCTGGTGAAGGGGCGCGCGTACGGATACTCGGGAGCGATGGGCGCGCTGCGGCTCGACGCATCGACCGCCGAGCGCGTCGGCGCCGGCGGCGTGTACAGCACCATCCGCGATCTCATCAAGTGGGACGAGAACTTCTACACCGGCAAGGTCGGAGGGCGCGCGCTGATCGATCAGGTGCAGACGCCAGGCAGCCTCAGCGACGGCAAGCCACTCACGTATGCCTGGGGTCTCCAGATCGGCCGCTATCGAGGGTTGCCGATCGTCGAGCACGGCGGATCGCTCGTCGGGTACCGGGCGCATCTGATGCGGTTTCCGGATCAGCACGTCAGCGTGGCGTGTCTGTGCAATCTGGCCAGCACTGTCCCCGGCGCTCTGGCGAGGCAGGTCGCCGATCTCGTGCTCGCGACGACGTTCAAGGAGCCCGCGACGGCGCCCGGTCAACCGGGCGCGGGTCCGGGTCGCGGGGGCGCGCCAACCAGTCCCACGCCGCAGTCGGCGACCGCGTCGCCCCTGGCGGACTTTGCCGGCCGGTATTACAGCGATGAGACTGACGGGATATTCACGATCACGGTGAAGGACGGCGGCCTCTTCGTCCAGCGCGAAACCGACGCGACGCCTGCGCTTCTGGTGCGGGGGGCGGCCGATGAGTTCCGGTTTGGCGGCATGACCGTTCGCTTCGTCCGCGGCGCGGATCGGATGGTGCAGGCATTGCTCGTCGATGCCGGGCGCGTGCGCGGCATCCGGTTCGACCGGCGGAAACCGTGAAGAGCGATTTCCGCGAATCCCTGCGCGCGCTGGCCGCGGCGCCCGGCTTCACGGCCGTCGTTGTCCTCACGCTGGCCCTCGCGATTGGCGTGAACGCCACGATCTTCAGCGTGCTGCACGGCGTGCTGCTGCGGCCGCTGGACTATCAGGCGCCCGGGGAGCTGGTCTCGCTCTTCGAGAGCAACCGTCAGCTCGGCCAGGAGAAATCTCAAGTGTCGCTCGCCACGTTTCTCGATTGGCGGGACGGGACGCGCGGCTTCGAGCAGATGGGCGCCTGGCGCTATCGCGGCTTCACGCTCACGGGCGAGGGTGACCCGGAGCGCATCGCCAGCGTCGAGGCGACGCCGTCCGTCTTCCACACCCTTGGCGTCTCTCCGGTCAAAGGCCGCCTCTTCAGGATGGACGAGGAGGCGCGCGGGAACGAGCGGCTCGCCATCATCAGTTATGGCGCGTGGCAGCGGCGGTTCGGCGGCGCGGACAGCGTCCTCGGCCGCATGATCCGCCTCGACGATCAGCCGTTCGAGATCGTCGGCGTCATGCCGGAACCATTCCGGTTTCCGGCCGGCGATCCCAAGGTCGAAGTCTGGTCGCCGCTGACGTTCGATCGGTCGGCGCTGGCGTCGCGGCCGCACCGCATGTACCAGGTGATTGGCCGGCTGGCCGACGGCGGATCGATAGAGCGCGCGCGTGAGGATATGGCCCGCGTGGCCGCCCGCGTCGAGGCCGAGAACCCGGCGAGCAATGCGGGATGGGGCGCGCTCCTCGTCCCGGCGCACGAGCAGGTGATCGGCAACATCGGCGGCACGCTCTGGATCCTGTTCGGCGCCGTGGTGCTGGTGCTCCTGGTTGCGTGCGCGAACATCGCCAATCTGCTGCTCGCGCGATCGACGCGCACCGCCAAGGACTTCGCGGTGCGCGCCGCCTTCGGCGCCGGCCGGTGGTCGCTCGTGCGGCGTTCGATGATCGAAACCGGCATCCTGGCCGGCGCCGGTGTCGTCGCCGGCCTGGCGGTGGCCTCGTGGGGCAGCCGCACGCTGCGAACGCTGGTGCCCGCCACGGTCCCGCGCGCCGGTGACATCGCGCTCGACGCGACGGTCCTCTTGTTCACGATTGCGGCCGGCATCGCCGCGACCCTGCTCGTGGGCCTGGTGCCGGCGCTCCGCGCCATGCGCCCGAACGTCAGCAGTGTGCTGCAGGACACGGGCCGAAGCGCTGTGCCCAGCCGCCGCTCGCGCCGACTGTCCAATGCGATGGTGGTGTCGGAGGTGGCGCTCGCGCTGGTCCTCGTGATTGGCGCAGGTCTCTTGATTCGAAGCTTCGTCCGTCTCACGGCGGTCGATCCGGGTTTCCGAACCTCAGGCGTCGTGGCCGTCGATCTCGTGCTGCCGAACAGCCGCTATCCGAAGCAGCCCAATCGGATCGCTTTCTATGACCAGCTGCTCGAGCAGGTCCGCACCGTGCCTGGCGTGCAGATGGCCGGCGCCGTGTCGGCGCTGCCGATGAGCCCGCTCGGCAATGACTTCTCGCTCGACTTCACGATCGACGGGCTGGCGAGCGCGTCACCGACTGAGCGGCCGCGCGCGGCGTATCGCGGCGTGCTGGCAGGCTACTTCGAGACCATGGGCATCGCGTTGCGGCAGGGCCGGTTCTTCGACCGCTTCGATGGGCGCGAAGGCGGTCCCCGCGTCGCCGTCGTCAACGAGACGCTGGCCCGCCGGTATTTCAGCGCCGGATCCGCGATCGACCGGGTGATCCAGGTGCCGATGGCCGGCACGCTCACGATTGTCGGCGTCGTCGCCGACACGAAGCAGCAGGGATTCGACGACGTTCCGCGGCCGCACGTCTACGTGCCGTACTACCAGCTCGCGCTGAATGAGATGCAGGTGGTCGTGCGGTCGGATCTGCCGGCGGGCGACGTCGCCGCGCGGGTGCGATCGGTGATGAAGCCGATCGATCCCGACCTGCCAGTCGCCAGCGTCTCCGCGATCGAAGAGCTCGTGTCGGCGGCCGTCGCGCAGCCCCGGTTCAACATGGCGCTGCTCATCGGCCTTGCGCTGTCGGCCGCGCTGCTGGCGGCGGTGGGCGTCTATGGCGTGGTGACGTACTCGGTCTCGCGACGCACGGTCGAGATTGGCGTCCGCATGGCGCTTGGCGCCGACGCTGACCGCACCTTCCGTGACGTCGTCGTCGATGCCCTGCGCGTGGTGCTTGTCGGCGTTGCTGTCGGCCTCGGCGCGGCCGCGCTTGCCGGCCAATGGATGTCGGCGCTGCTCTTTGGCGTCTCACCGGTGGACGCCGCCACTTACGCGACCGCCGGTCTGGCTATCGCCGTCATCGGCGCCATCGCGGCCAGCGTCCCGGCGCGGCGCGCCTCCCGCATCGATCCCGTGAAGGCGCTCCGGGAGTAATCAGAGTAACCTCTACTTCTCCGGAAGGTGCCTATGGCCAACTCTCGCGTCAGACGGATTGGCGCCGCGGCTGCCGTGGCGTTCGGTTTGGGGGCCTCCGCTTTCGCCCAGCAGCCCAGACGGGTTGAACTGGTCGAGGCGGGCGGCCGGACCCTCGGGACGATTCATGTCAGCAGCCAGGCCGTGACCCTCGAGTCCGGCGACGGACAGTCGGTCATCTATACGTCGACTTCCCTGGTGCATCTCAATCACAAGGAAAAGACGTACTACGAGCAGACGTACGACGATCTCTCCGCGATGGCCGCCAAGGCGGTGAAGGAACTGCCCGCGGGGAAGGAGGCGCCACCGGGCGTCGAGTACACGTTGACCTCCGAGACGGACACGATTGCGGGCTGCAAAGCCCGGAAGCTCGTCCGGACGAATCGCGGGACGAGCGACGCGGCGTGGGTGTGCAGGGACTGGCAGCCGCCGGCCATGCGCAAAGCGGGCGAGCGCCTCGGGTCGATCTTTCCCGCCGACTACTGGCGCCGGGTCGGCGGCTCTCCTGGCCTCATGGAAACCGTGCTGATCTACGGCATTCCGCTCCGGGCTGATCGGAGCGGCAAGCGCGTGTATGACGCGCGCGTGACGGATGGCGCCAGCCCGACGGGCACGTTCGAGATTCCGGCGGGATACAAGAAGGTGCCGGCGCCGAAGTGAGCGCGGTCCAAGCCGGGCTCAGGATTCCACTTCGATGGTGTCTTCGAGGCGGGAGATGAGCCGCTGCAACTCGACGCGCACGCACGCAGCGGCCTTGGGAAGGCGCATCCAGCGACGTTCGCGCAGCTTCTCCTCGAGCCAATGCTCGCGGATTTTCGTGACGCGCATCAGGTAGACGTCAACGCGATAGCGCCCGTCGCCGTTGTCGTGCTGGTAACGGCCGACAGGTTTTCGCGGCACTTTGCCCCGCAGACCGGCCTCTTCATCGGCCTCACGGATCGCGGCATCGCGCGGCCGCTCGCCGTCGTCAACCGACCCCTTCGGCACAATCCAGCCTTTGCCCCTCGAGGTCGTGACGAGGGCGACTTCGACGCGATCCTTGCGGATCCGGTACGGAATTACAGCGGCCTGGCGGCGTGCCTGGGGCATCGCGTCCTCCGCGCAACAGTGGAGTTCGCCGAGAACGTACCAAAGGCGGGATCAAAGTACAAGGCTTCGATGCAGGCGCCTACTCCGGTTCCGACGTCAGCGGTGACGGCGCGGCATGAGCGTCGCCCACCCGATTCGGCAAGGGGATGGCGAACAGGGCCGCCAGCAGGGGCACCACGGCTGTGAGCGAGAGCGCAACGCTCAGTCCCAGCCGGTCCCCAAGCATGCCGACCACCGGGGCGAGCAGGGAGCCGACGCCCCAGCCGACGCCCATCATGAGCGAAGACACGGTGGCGGCGCTCACCGGCGCAATCTGCTGGCCGAACGTGACGTTGATGGGCAGGGTGGACTGCAGGAACATGCCGCCGATCGCGACGAGCACCGTGAGCGTCCAGCCCGACATCAACTGCCCGACCAGCAGGAACGGCACTGAGGCGACGAGCGTCCAGATGATCACACGCCGCGGGCCGTAGACGTCGGCCAGCGCGCCCCCGAGAAACCCGCCGAGCGTGCTCACGACCAGGTACAGCGTCACCGCCGCGCTGGCTTCTCCAACCCCCATGTGTTGGCGCGTCAGCAGCACGGGCAGGAAGACCGCGAGGCTGTTCGCCGTCAATGTGCGCAACACGACGATGATGTAGAGCAGTCCCAGCGGTTTGACGTACGGGCGCAAGCGGCCCCAGTTCTCCGCTTGATGCTTCTTCGGGATGTGAACCCGCCGGATCAAACGAAGGGTGTACGTGAGGGCGAGGAACCCTGGCAGCGCGACCAACCACGCCCACTTCGATCCCAGCGCCATCACCGCAGGGGCGAAGCAGAGCGGCGCCACGGCAAACCCCAGCGATCCGGCGGCGATGTGCGTCGCCATCGCAAGGCCCTTGCGATCGACGGACACGGCGTGCACCAGCGCCGCGGCGGGCGGGTGAAACGCCGCGCTGCCCAGGCCGCCGACGAACAGCAGGGCCGCCAGCATTGGCACCGTCGTCGCGGATCCGACGGCGCTCAGCACGAGCACCGACAGAACCGGCCCGCCCATCAGGAGCACGCGCGGCCGCCAGCGATCCGCGAGCGTGCCGAACCCGAGCTGGGACACGGAGCTGGCGAGCTGGTAGCACATCGCCAGCACACCGATGGTCTGGAGTGAGAGGCCCAACCGCGGTATCAGCAGCGGCAGCAGCGGCGCGTACATGTTGCCGTACGCGTCGGCCACGAAGTGTGTGGAAGCTGTCGCCCAGATCGCTGCGTGCAGTCGAAACCGTTTCAAGGCTGAATGGGTCCGCTATTCCCCGAGCAGGTGGCCCATCGGCTGCAGAGGCTCGACACGATCGCAGACGACCTTGACCACCATCATCATTGGGACGGCCAGCAGCAGTCCCCAGACGCCCCAGGTCCAGCTCCAGAAGATCATGCCGGCGAAGACCGCCACCTGATTCATCGATGCCGCACGCCCCATCAGCATCGGCGTCAGCAGCAGACCTTCGAGCGCCGTGATGAGCAACGACACCCCGGCGACAGCCACGGTCATCCCCATGGTTCCGAACTGGAGGAAACCCACGACGGACAGACCCGCGGTGACGAGCAGGGGCCCGTAATACGGAACGGAGTTGAAGATGCCGGCCAGCAATCCCCAGAACGCAGCCTGCTGCAGTCCCATGGCCCAGAGCGCCGCCCCAGTCACGACGGCCACGGCGGCGCTCGTGAGGATCTGGATGACCAGGAACCGTTCGATCTGAGTCGCGATGTCCTCGAGCACGGTGACCGTCACCTTCTTCTGCGACAGCGTCCCCACAACCTCAACCAGCTTGCGCTTGAAGAGCTGATCGGACAACAGCATGAAGTACGTCAGAAACAGCACCATGACCAATTGATTCGCCGCCGACGCCAGCCCGATGGAGCTGCTCCAGACGAAGGTGCTGGCCTGAAAACCCTTCTCCTCGATCTGGACGCGTGTCACGCCAGCAGGGGCTGGCGTGGGCTTCTGGGACTTCTCAAGGGTCTCTGCCGCTTCTTGTACTTTCTCGATCGCGCCTGGCTCGGCGCCAGGCAGCTTGCGCAGAGCCGCGGCCAGCTTGCGCGCGCCGGCCGGCAGCTGGTCGATGACCGTCAGCGCCTGCCCCTGCAACGAGTACGCCAGCCCGCCGGAGCCTGCGATGACGATGGTGAGCATCAGCGCGGCGCCAACGGCACGCGGCACGCGGACCTTCTGCAACCAGTCCACGGCGGGATCGAGGGCGTAAAAGAGGAGAGCCGCCAGGACCAGCGGGAGCAGCACCGGCCGCATGTATTGAAGCAGCAGGATGACGATGCCGATGGAGACCAGAGTGAATGCGACGTTCCGGACGTGGATCTGTGACACCTGGACTGACGCGACCGGCTCCGTCGAGTCTTCGGTGGATTCTGAAATCTCAGGTGTGGCCATTGGTGAGTCCCGCCGTGGGTGCCGGAGCCTGAGAAACTGGTCGGGGCGACTGGATTCGAACCAGCGACCCCCTGCGCCCAAGGCAGGTGCGCTACCAGGCTGCGCTACGCCCCGACCGCCTCAATAGTACTCTCGTGCGCGTTGCCAGGCGGTCGAACCCGGAACCCGGAACCTGGAACCCGGACCCTCGGATCTGCCGGTAAAAACACCGAAAAATTTACGAGGCATCGTAACACAGCGGTTTTTCAGCCACTTTACGCGCTACACTAACCGGCGCAAAAAAAACGCGGCCGGCACGGTGCCGATCGACGCTCATTTCAGAAACTGGACTGGATAGGAACCCCACATGGCAAAGACCGCAGCGAAGAAACCGTTCAAGGCCACCCCGGCGTCCAAGCGCCGCTCGCGTGGTGATGTTGTCCGACAGATCGCGACCGGCACGGGCCTCAAGCCCCGCCAGGTCAAGGAGGTCTTCGAGGGCCTGCAGGCGCTCATGGCCGCCGACCTCGGCAAGAAGGGCCCCGGCGAGTTCAACGTGCTCGGCCTCATCAAGCTCCGCACCGTGAACAAGCCCGCGACGCCCGCGCGCAAGGGCCGGAATCCGTTCACCGGCGAGGAGATCATGATCAAGGCCAAGCCCGCGAGCAAGAAGGTGCGCGCCCGCGCGCTCCGTTCGCTCAACGGCCTCATCTAGATCCACCAGTTCGACCGCGTGCCGCCGGTCAGCCGCTCGCCCGCGGCGGACCGGCGGCGCACGGGTTTTCGTCTGCCTCGCAGAGGAACCCCCGATGAGAAGCCGCCTCTTCATCGCTGTCGTTGCGCTCGTGGCCGCCGCCGCATGCGCGCCGCCGCCTCCGCCCACACAGGGCACGCCGGACGACGAAGTCGCCATTCGAGGGCTGTCCTCCAAGTACACAGACGCCTTCAACGCGAACGACGTCGCCGGGATGGCGCGTCTCGTCAGCGAGGACTTCGAGTGCGTCAACGCCGACGGCACGCACATCCGGGGCCGTGCGGCGTTCCAGCAGATGGAAGAGAAGGCCGCCAAAGATCGACAGGCCGCCGGCCTGAAGCTCACGCTCGAAGCGCCAACCAGCTACGTGAAGTGGACGAGCGCTACGCACGCGGTCAGCGGCGGTCCCTGGACCATGGCCGGCCTGCCGGCTCCCTCAAAGGGCTCATGGATGGCTGTCCTGAAAAAGACCCCGGAAGGTCAGTGGCAGATCACGAATTCACTCGTGGCCGACTTCGTCGAGCCGCCGTCTGCTGACGCGAAAGGCAAGTCGGGGAAATAGATCGACCGTAGCCGCCGGCTACGTGCGTTGTTCCAGTTTTTCAAACCCGCTGCGCGTAACGGACTTCCATTTCAAATCGCCGCGGAAGTACTGCACCAGCCCCTGCAATCGCCAGACGAGGTGCAGCTGCCGGTACGGAAAGTGCTCGGCAAAGCAGAAGCAGATCAGCAGGGCCATGTCCTTCCAGCGGTTGTAGCGCTTGAACGTGATCTCCTCGAGCAGCACCGATCCAATCGAGATCATCGTCGCGAAGGCGTAGCCGAACACCAGGAACTGGATGAAGAACTCCCGGCTGAGCGCGCCCATGGCCGCCGCCGCAATGATCGTCACCATTCCGCCGAGCTCGATGACCGGCGCCAGCAGCTCCCAGATCCACAGGTAGGGCAGGGCGACCAGGCCGATCCGTCCGTACGGCGTCGGCCACAGCATGTCGCGGTTCGGCCAGAGCACGTCGAGCAGGCCCTTCTGCCACCGCGCGCGCTGGCGCGCGAGCGAACGCAAGTCGGATGGCACCTCGGTCCAGCACACCGGATCCGGGACGAAGCTGATGTGGTAGTCGGCCTTCTGCTGGCGCATGTGGCGATGCAGCCGCATCACGAGGTCGATGTCCTCGCCGATCGCCGCCGGCCGGTACCCGCCGACCGCCCGCACCAGGTCGCGCCGGAAGATCCCGAACGCGCCCGAGATGATCGTGAGCATGTTGAAAAAGGCCCAGCCCTCGCGCCCGACGAGGAACGCGCGCAGGTACTCAACCACCTGAATGCGCTCGACCGCGCGTCGCGGCAGGCGCACCTCCTTCATGCGTCCATCCTGGATGCTCGATCCGTTCAGCACGCGGACGATGCCGCCCGCGGCGATCACGCGCTTGGGATCGGTGAGGATCGGCACGACGATGCGCACGAGCGCGTCGCGCTCGAGGATCGAATCCGCGTCCACCACGCAGATGTAGGGACTGGACGCCGCGTTGAACGCGGCATTGACCGCATCGGCCTTGCTGCCGCCCGCCTCCTTGTCCACCACCAGCAGCCGCGGCTCGACCTGGCTCATGTACACGGCGCGCACGGGCCGGCTCGGCACTTCCGGGACGTACAGGATGTCGGTTTCGAGCAGCTGGTACCGCGCCTTGAGCGCCGCCAGCGTCCCGTCGGTCGAGCCGTCGTTGGCGACGATGACTTCGAACTCGGGATACTCCAGCGCGAGCAGCGAGTCGACCGACGCGACAATCGACTTCTCCTCGTTGTGGGCCGGCACCAGGAGCGAGATCGGCGGCGCCAGCGGCGACATCCGGACGCGCTCCAGCCTGACGAGCCCGAGCTGCCGCTGATGACGGACGGTCGAGTAGATGGCCGTGATCAGCAGGCCGAGGTAGATCAGGTTCGACAGCAGGTAATAAATGAAGAGCAGGCTGTTCGAGCCGGTGAGGAACTCGATCATCGAACTGGGGCCGGGCTCGAGACGCGCCGACGGCCGCCGCGGGTCGAGCGGGACGATCCTTCAATCTGCTCGCGGACCCAGGCGAAGATCTCGCGCCGGCGGCTGTTGGGCTCGCTCTCACGGGCGCGTTCGAGGAGCGGCACCAGCACCTGCAGCTTCGAGTGCGCCAGGAGCCGCGCGAGCTCGAAGCGGACGCGGCGATTGCGATGGGCGCCGAGCGCGGACACGAGCAGCCGGTGCGCGCCGAGGTGGAGCACGCGCAGCAGCACCCGCGCCGCCCGCTCGCGGGGCGGGCCCTGCGACGCCAGCCGATCCACGTGGACGAGGATCGCGCCTGTGGTCTCGAGCTCGGAGAGCAGCGCGTGCAGCGCGTAGCGATCGTTTCGGGCTTCGACCAGGTCCAGCACGTCCTCGACCTGCGCGTCCATGTGGGCGAGGCCCGTCGCCGCTCGCAGCCGCACCAGCCGGTTGCGATCGCACAGCCCCTCGATCAGCACGGGAATCGCGCGCGGATGCTGGAGCTGCCCGAGTCCGACAATCGCCCGCAGGCGCACGAACCACTCGTCGTCTTCCGCCAGCGCGGCGAGCATCGACAGCGCGATATTCAGCGGCGCCGACGTCAATGCGCGCGCGGCTGACGCGCGGACCTCCGCCTGCGGGTCGCTCGCGAGCAGCACGAGATCGTCCGGATCGAGATCGCCCGTCGCCAGCTCGCCGAGGACGCGTGCGAGGAGCGGCCGCGTCTGGCCCCCCGCGCGGTGAATATAGGGCACCAGCAATCGCGGCTGGCTGCGGCAGCAACTGAGGAGCGCGTTCTGAACCTGTACTGGCGGCAGCGACGCGAGCGATCCGTCGAGCAGCCGGTCGAGGATGGGACCGGCCCCGTCGGGCAGGCCCAGCCGGCCCAATCCGCGCACGGCGACGAGGACGTTTAGACGATTGCGATCGTCCAGCGCCTCGGCGAGCGCGGGCACCGCCTCCGCCGCGCGCATGCGGCCGAGCGACGCCAGCGCGCGCCGGTGCCGCCAGCCGCGGCGGCGGCGGGCCTCCTGAATCCGCACGTCGAGGAGGCCGCTGGCCCGGACGCAGCGGAGCAGTTGCTCGCCTTCAGCTCCGGTCGCGACCTCGAGCCGGTCGAGCAGCATTGCTTCGACGATCTCGCAGGTCAGCCGGTTGTCCCGCCATTCCTCGGCCGCAATCGAGCCCGTCAGGATCCCGTTCCAGTTGTTACGGACCTCAATGACCCGCGCATCCCGGCGGCGGAAGATGCGGCTCCGCCAGCCTCGCCGCACCAGGATGAACGCCAGGAGGAGCGCGATCCCGGCGACGGTGAGCACAATGGCTTCAAAGACGAGCGACATGGGATTGTTCGATCGTGGACACTGGGGCTTAGCCGTCTTATCGGTGAAAGCGCGGGGTTGCCGCACCTTTCGGCCGGGATCGGCCGATAACTCAAAGGCCGGTTCCCGGACGGATTCCTATGCTTGCGGGTGTCTCTACTTCGGCGCCTTCAGGGCTCGAGCAGAAGGCGAGGTCGGTCCTCGCCCGGCTCAGCCGCGCGGTCCAGCGGGCGTCCATCTACCCGCCCGGACACCCCGCTGTCGCGCACGGCCTGGCGCCGCTGGTGGATACGCTCGCCTCACTGCTGTCCGAAGGCCCGGTGTCGTTTGCCGTCGGTCGGACCCGCATTCTGATGGCGAGCGGCGAGAATCCGCCGACCGAGCACGAATCGCCCTGGCTTGCCAGCCGGCTCTTCGACAAGGGGATCTCCGCCATCGTCGTGGACGAGGTGCTCGACGCGCAGGAGATCTCGCGGCTCGTGACCTGGCTGGCGGCCACCTCGGACGATCCGCAGACCCAGCCGTTCGAGATGGTGGGCGTGCGCCTGTCGCGCTTTGACGGCAGCCGCGTCAAGTTTCGCGAAACGGACAATCCACGATCCGAGCAGACGCCGGGCATTGCGCAGGCCTGGCTGACGCTGACGGCGCCGCTGTCTGAAGTCGCGGATCTCTCCGGCACCGACCGCCAGGATCCGGCGATACTCGCCAACCGGATTCGTGAGGCCATTCTCGCCGGCGAGGGCACCGGCATCTCGAAGCTGTCCGAACGCTTCGTCGGCATGCAGGACCAGCTGGTCGAGTTCGACCCGGACCTCCGGGAGGCCTCGTCGCGCAAGCTGGCGGCGCTCGTCGAGCACCTCCTGCCAGAGCTGCGCGGCTCGCTCTTCGCCGTCCAGATCAACGACGACTCGAAGAAGGTCGAGCTGGTCACGACGCTGCTCGACCATCTCTCCGCACCGGTCATCCATCACATCGTCCAGAACGTGGGACTCGAGCGGGCGCCGGTGCCACCGGCCTTCGATCGGTTCCTGCGGCAGCTGGCGCGCCTCTCGCTGTCGGACCCCAGCCTCGCTGAAGGCCTCGATCGACGGTTTCACGAGGCGGGACTGCCGATCTCGCTGCTCGCCGGGGCCGCGCCGGATCCGCCGCGGCCGTTCACCGATGTCGCGGAGGAGGCCGATCCCACCCGGTTCGTCCCCGAGCAGTACGGCGCGACGCTCGAGGATCTGGCGCAAGTCCGTGTCGAGCCTGCTCACTCTTCCGTCGGCGATGATCCCACCGACCCCACCGAGGTGGATCGGCACGTCGCGCGCATCGCGCGGCTCGAAGCCGGACGGGACGTCATCAACGACGATGCCCGCGTCTACCTGCGGTGCCTGCGGGACATGGCGCCGCGCGAGCTGGCGCGGCGCGGGCTCGACTCGCTCGCGCAGACCGCCGACCTCCTGAAGCGGCTGCTGGCTCGCGAGGATCTCCCCGGCGATCTCCAGGCGATGGCCGAAAACTCGCTCGAGTTCTACCGGCAGCCCGCGACGGTCGACGCGGTGATCGCCGCCATCGCCGAAGAGTCGTCCATTCACGCGGGCGCCGCGGGCGTGCTGTTGTCGGCGGGCGGCCGGGAGTCCGCGCGCGTCGCGGTTCAGTGGTTCACGACGCCGAGCGACATGCCGGCGCGGGAACGGGTGGCGGCGGCGCTGGCCGAAATCGACCCGGCGGTGTTCCGTGAGGTCGTGGCGCCGGAGCTGGCTTCCGACCGGCGCGTGGCTGAGGCGCTCGCGGGCGCGCTGCCGCTCATCGACCCGTCGCGCGCGATCGATCTCGCGTTGCAGCTTGCGTCCAACTCCGCCTCAGTGGTCCGCCGCAAGGCATTCGTCTGGCTGCTCGCCACGCCGCTCACGTCCGGCAAGCTGGGTCTGGTCATGCAGCGAGCGCTGGATGACATCGACCCGCGCGTCGTGCAGGTCGGCCTTCAGGCGGCCAGGGACCGGCCGAGCCCTGGCGTCACGGAAGCGCTGCTGAAGTTCATCCATCGGCGCGGCAAGGTGAAGATCCGGTCGCTCCAGGCGCGCGCGGTCAACATTCTGGCGGAAAGCGGCGCCGAGGCCGTCAAGGGCCTGGCGAAGGCGCTGGGTCAGCGGCGCGTGATGTGCTCGGCCAAGGCGCGCCGGTTGTCGCTCTGCATGGCCCAGGCGCTCCGCCGATCGCCCGAGTCCGGCGCCCATGCTGCCGCGCTCGCCTGGCGCACGTCGCTCGCCAGCGTCATCTGCTGGGTGGCCCGGACGGAGGCCGAACGCGAATGAACTACAAGGCCCTCGACTGGCTCCGCCAGATGAACAGCGCGATCGCCGTTCGGCATCTCTATCCGGCCGACCATCCGCGCGCGGTGGCCGTCGTCAAAGGTCTCGAGGCCGCCACGTTCCGGCTGACGACCGACCACCCGGAAGTGTCGCTGTTCGTGGTGGAAGGCCGGCTCGTCTGCAACGGCGAACTCGTTCCGGGCACCGACGACATGACCGGGCGCACCTTCGATCCGCTGCGCGCAAAAGGGTACGACCGGCTGACGCTGCGGCGCGGGGTGTCTGCCGACGAGCTGGTCCGGCTCGCCGGCGCGCTCGCCGGCCGGGCCGAAGGGCTCGACGTCACGTTGCAATCGTCAGAGCACATCCGTTTGTCGGCGCTCGACGACATGCCGCACGGATCCGTCGTCGCCGAGAAGGCGGAGGAATCGTTCAGCGCCTCGCTCGAACTCTCCGAAATCTGGCGCCATATCGACGAGACGCGCACGCTGCAGCTCGACGCCGTGGAGACCGTGCTGGCGCCGCTCGTGGAGATCATCCGCCGCGACGGCGAGATGCTGCCGCTGGCCGCGTTGCGCACCCACGACGAGTACACCGCCACGCACGTCACCAACGTGGCGGTCCTGACGATGGCGCTCGCGCAGGCGGTGGGGTACCCGGACGCCGCCGTGCGCATGATCGGCGTCGGCGCGCTCCTGCACGATATCGGCAAGATGAAGATCCCGGCCGACATCCTCACGGCGCCGGGCCGCCTCACGGCCGAGCAGCATGTGCTGGTCCGCCGCCATCCCGAAATCGGCGCGCGCATGCTGCTCGAAACGCCGGGCGTGTCGCAGCTCGCGGTGATCGTCGCCTACGAGCATCACCTGCAGGCCGACGGCGGCGGCTATCCCAGCGTGCCGAGCGGCTGGCGCATCAACCCCGCGAGCGAGATGACCCACGTCGCCGACGTGTACGACGCGCTGCGCACGCACCGCCCGTACCGGGCGGGCATGGAACACTCGACGATTATCGAGACGATGCAGCGCGATCGCGGAACGGTCTTCTCCGATACGCTCCTCGACACCTTCCTGACGCGGGTCGTGCCGAGAACCCGGGCCGCGGACGGCGCCCGCCCGCCGGCCGTCGCACGGCCAACCCAGATCAGCACGTAGTCAGCGGCGACGCAGGCGTTGCTACTGCGTAACGGTGTACGTCGCCTGCATGCCCATGCGCAGGTGATTCGCGACGTGGCAATGGATGAACCACGTGCCAGGGTTGTCGGGCACCATGTCGGCCACGAGCATGCCCATCGGTAGGAGCGCGGCGACGTCGGTCCGCATGTGATTCGCCGTCACGACATTGCCGTGCCAGTGCGGCGCGTGGATCTCGAAGTTCGTCGAGGCCTTGAGATACCAGCGCACGCGCTGGCCGACCTTCATCGTGAGGCCCGGCGTGTGGCCGTACGAGAAGCCGTTGATCGTCTCCTTGAAGAACGTGTCGAAACTGGGCGGCGCGATGATGCTCGCGAACGGCCCGGCCACGACGGCGACCTTCTTCGGCTCCGTCGCGTAGGTCTTGATGTTGTCCTCGAGGTACCAGCTGTGGTTCTCGTCGATTTCGACGAATCCGGCGACGAGCTCGCGGTCCACGTCCGTCGGCGAGCCGTCGGGGCGCGCCATGCCGCGCCGGGTGATGATCATCGGACCCAGGAGGCCGCTCGCGACGTCACGCACTTCATCCTTGTGCGAGTGATACATCCAGAAGGCCGAGCTGCCTTCGGCCGCGGTGGGGCCGGCACGTTCGGGAACCGGCCAGGTGTAGGTATGCGTGCCGCCCGTCGGCACCGCGTCGTCCTTCTGGTCGTTGCCGCTCGTGCCGTCGTTGTAGTGCGCGCCCTCGGAGTCCTTGTTGTAGAACACGCCGTGGGGATGAACTGACGCAGGGAACTTGGCGTTGTTCTTGAAGACGACCTTGATGGTGTCTCCGACCTCGGCGCGCACCAGCGGCCCGAGGATGCCGAGGTGCTCCCACTCCACGGCCCGGGGCTTCAACGTCGTGAACGTGGCGTCGGTGTACTCGCGGTAGATGGCCTTCTTCGCCTTGCGGCCGATCATCGTCGGCCCGGGCTCCATCCACTTCTTCTCGACGTCGTCGAACGGGCGGCCCTCCGCCTGGTTGGTGCCGCTCGGCGCGTAGTCCCAGACGACCTCGTCGGCTGCGATGTAGTACGTGCGCGTCTGCCCGCCGCCGCTGGCGGCGCAGGACCCGCCCGCGAGGAGCGCGCCGACGGCCATTAGAAAGAGTGCTGGTCTCATAATCCGCCTCCGAAAGCGCGCGGATTATGACACCTCAGCGGGGAGGTGCGGAGAAAAGAAACGCGATGAGCGATCCGATCTGCGGCAGCGTGAATTCGTTCAGCAAGTCCTCCGGCATGAGCGACGTCGCCGACTTCTGCCGGACCTTGATCTGCGACTTCGGGACGGTGACCGGGGCGTCGAGGGCGTTGGCGGCGACGAGCACGACGCGCACGGCGTCTTCGCGCTGCACCATGCCCGCGACGATGGCGCCGTCGCGTTTTTCGATCATGACCGTCTGGTACTGATCCGCGATCGCGCGCGACGGCCAGAGGATCGATTCGAGCACGTCCTTCCTGGATTGCTTGGCCGCGAGCGTCGCGAGGTCCGGGCCGACCTGTTTGCCGAGCGATCCGAACTTATGGCAGGTCGCGCAGACTTTTTCGAAGACGGCCCGGCCGTCGGCCGCCGGCGCCTCGGCGATCTTCGGATTGGTGATGACTTCCTCGAGGACTCGCTCCCGGGGGACCTGCGCCACGCTCTGTGCGAGTGCCACCACGCCGGCCGCGAGCAGCCATTTCGCCACGGTCGCCATGGAGTCGAGTATAAACTGCTCTCCGATGACGGGATGGAAGGCGTGGCGCGGAGCGGCGGTTGTCTGCCTGGCCGCGGTGGCCGGCGCGGGGTCTCTTGCGCGCGCGCAGGCGCCGCGGCTGGTCGTCGTGACCGCGGGCGATGACATGAAGTTCTCGGTCACACAGATCACGGCGCGGCCGGGCGAGGTCTTGAAGATTCGGCTGAACGCGATCGGCACGGCGCCGAAGGCCGCGATGGCGCACAATCTGATCGTGCTGCGGCCGGGCTCGAGTCAGATCGCCTTCGTCGAGGCCGCCGCGCAAGCCAAGACGACCGACTACGTTCCGCCGGCCTTGAAGTCCCAGATTCTGGCGAGCACCATTCTCATTGCGAACGGCGAGCACGCGGAAGTCGAGGTGCGGTTGCCCAAGCGTGCCGGCACGTATCCGTTTCTCTGCTCGTTCCCGGGACATTTCGCCAATGGCGCGCGTGGATCCATCGTCGTGAAATAACGTACGTAGGCCGGCCCGGGTTGTACGTAGGCCGGTCCGGGTTGTGGACCGGCAGAGGAGTGCGTGATGTCCTACACAAGAAGGGAAGTCGGTCAGCTGACACTTGGGGCGCTTGGGGCGGCCGCGCTGGGTGCGCTGACGGTCCAGGGCCGTCAGGCCAACCGGTCGCGCATCAACGGCGTCCGCATCGGCGCGATCACCTACAGCTTTCGATCGATGTCGAACGTGGACGACATCGTCAAGGCCTTTGCCGACATCGGACTGGGTGAGGTGGAGCTGATGTCCAATCACGCCGAGGCCGCGGCCGGTGCGCCGAGCGGCGGCGGTGGCCGGGGCGGTGGCCGGAACTCGCCGGAGGCCGTCGCGGCGCGCGAAGAGCTCGCCAAGTGGCGCCAGTCCGCGACGCTCGAGACGTTCAAGCCGGTGCGGAAGAAGTTCGAGGACGCTGGTGTCGCCGTCAGCCTGCTCTGCTACAACATGGGCGGCAACATCAGCGATGAGGACATCGAGTACGGATTCCTGATGGCGCAGTCACTCGGTGTGCGAGCGATCTCCACGTCGACGCAAGTGAGCGTCGCGAAGCGCGTCGCGCCGTTCGCCGACAAGCACCAGCTGATGGTCGGATTCCACAACCATTCGGACATCAAGGATCCGAACGAGGTGGCCACGCCGGAGAGCTTCGCCGCCTGCATGTCCTACTCGAAGTATCACGGCATCAACCTCGACATCGGCCACTTCACCGCCGCGAACTTCGACGCGGTGGCGTACCTGGACGCCAATCACGCGCGCATCACGAACCTGCACCTCAAGGACCGGGCGCGCGATCAGGGCGCCAACGTGCCGTGGGGACAGGGCGCCACGCCGATTCGCGAGGTGCTCACGCTCCTGCGCCAGAAGAAGTACGACATTCCGGCCAACATCGAGTTCGAGTACAAGGGCGAGGCGGTCGCCGAGGTCCGGGCCTGCTTCGAATTCTGCAAGACCGTACTACAGGGCTGAAGGCCTGCCGGGAGCCAGCGGCTGACAACCTCGTAAGTTGATATGACTCCAACTGACACGAGGTGCCAGCAGCGTCACCCGACCCCACGTGCAAAGACGGCATTTTTCTTGCAGATTTGCCACCTGATGGCCAGAACCCGCGGCGACGTGCATGACGCCTTGAACCGGCTCCAGTCGGCGCTCGACGACCTCGCCCGGGCGCTCGAAGGCGATCGCGTGGCGGTGCAGCCGCTGTTCGATCGGCCGCTCGCCGGCTGGCCGGCCGACCCGCGCGGGCTGACCGGCCCTCGCCGTCTCGCGTCCGTCGCCCTCCCGCCCGCCCGCGTCTAGATTCAGCCCGAGGGGCTTCGCCCCTGCGGTCCCGTTATATAGTGCTCCCGCAATTCCCGAGGAGCCTATATGAGAATGCTGATCCGCTGCGTGTTAGTGGTCGTTCTGGCCGTGTCGGCGGCGCCGATCGCCGCGGTGAATTCTGGCGCCGATCAGGCCCCGGCCCTGTCGGCCGGCCGCCAGCTGCCCAAACCCAACTACGATCTCGCGTCGCGCTGGACGTCGGCGAAGGTCGCGAAGTACGTCCTCTCGACCGCGGTCACGCCGCGCTGGCTCGAGTTCAGCGACCGGTTCTGGTATGAATTCGAGACGCCGGCCGGCAAGAAGTGGTGGGTGGTCGATCCCCTCAAGAAGGCGAAGACGCCGCTCTGGGACAACGCGAAGATGGCGGCGCAGCTCACACGCATCCTTCGCACGCCCTACGACGCGCAGCACCTGCCGATCGGCACGATTCAGTTCATCGAGAACGACACGAAGGTCCGTTTCAGCGTCAGCCTGCCACGGGACTCGCGCGTCACGAACGCGGCGGGCCAGGAGCTGACCGGCGAGACGCAAACGGAAGAGAACCAGGTCCAGGGCGGCGGACAGCGCGGACGCGGCGGCCGGGGCGGCGGCCAGCAGCAACAGGGCGGTCGCGGCGCGGGCGGCGGTGGCCAGGCCGCGCCGCAGACCAAGCAGTGGTGGCTCGAGTACGAGGTCTCGACCGGCAACGTCGTGCTCAACGAGAAATACGAGCCGCCGAAGCCCGAGCTCACCTGGGCGCAGTTGTCGCCCGACAAGCAGACGATCATCTTCGCCCGCGGCCACAACCTCTTCATGATGGACGCCAAGAACTATGAGGCGGCGAAGAAGAAGGCCGACGA
>Ga0137433_1000238_pt1 | contig 32984 bp, 26 predicted proteins | sample EasRivERMZT840_2_FD_102335 | JGI IMG/M metagenome (GOLD analysis project Ga0137433, IMG submission 102335) | Soil microbial communities from meander-bound floodplain in the East River, Colorado, USA - East River MetaG ERMZT840_2 | ecosystem: Environmental > Terrestrial > Soil > Floodplain ...
GATGCAGCCGAGGCAACTCCGCCTCGCTGTCGGACAGGAGAGAAAACGTGAATGTGAAACGATCGATTCTGGCGGCGGGCGCCGCCATGGTGCTCTGTGGCGGAGCGTTGACGCTGAGGGCCGCCGTGGTGAGCGAACCGGAGGACGAGACCGTCGAGGCGACGGCCGCAGCGGCATCGTCAGCCGGTGGACACACGCTGCTCGCGACGGGCGGCTACCACTTCACGATCCCCGCCGACTTCAATGGCGGGATCTTCGGCACGATGACTCCGATCCTCAACCGCATCACCTTCAACGCCAAGCGCGACGCCGACGGGACCGTGAGCGGCATGTTCCTGTACGAGCAGGAGGCGGACGGCGAGGTCTTCCGTCTCGGTGGCCCGGTGACCTGCTTCAAGGTCTACGACACGCCGGTCCTCGAGCGGATGCCCGACATCCCGGCCCAGTCGCAGAATCGCGCCAAGTGGGGAGGCCGGATCGAGAACACGAACGACCCCTCGCTGCTCGGCCGCTTCGCCTGGTTCAACTCCATCGACAACGGCGAGGGCGCGAACGGCTACTCCGACATCAGCTCGATTGTCGCCCTCGGCACCGAGGCGGCCAACGAGGCCTTCTGCAACTCCCCGAATGTCCCCAACCCGAGGTTCGGTCCGTTCCTCATTGGCGGTGGGAACATCCAGGTCCAGTGAGGATCCCCGGGTCCACGGCGGCCGGTCCAGCCCCGGATCGGCCCGCCGGTGACCCGGCGCTGCGCGGGCTCCGCATCGGGGGGGATGGAGCCCGCGCAGAGGATCCCGCTGGTGGAGCGTCCGGCGCCGTGCCCGGCCCGCGTCTCGATGCGGATCATCACCGGATCGGTCTCGGCTTGCGCTGCCTGATATCGTCGAGGCGTACTTGAACGAATGCGCCGGAACGACCCGGTCGTCGGCTCCTCGATCGCTTACCGCTTCTCAGGTGCCAGGGCGGCGCTCAGCTCGGCCCTGAAGACCTCGGGGTCGTCGCGCCAGACGATGTGACTGGCATTCGGCACGATCACGACGTGGAGCCGCGGCGCCAGCGTCTCGCGAAGGCGCTTCCACAGGGGACTGCCACGCGGACCAACCGTGTAGTCGAACTCCCCGTTGATCACGGTCACCTGAAACGGATGGTTGGCGAGGATGGCGGAGTGATCGTACTCGAAATTCGTGGTTTCCCTGGTTCGTCGCGCGGCCTCGGGATTCACCCGCGTCGGCAGTGCCTCACGCCAGCGTTCGACGTGGACTGTCTCGGATCCCACCTGCCGAATGAGCGCGGCTTGTGATTTCTGTTTTGCCGTCTCCGGCGCCTCCAGGCCGGACCCCCGCAGCTCGGATCGGATCGCGTCGCGGTCCTGGAATTCCTTGGCGTCCCGGGCGAGGTTGCGCCAGAATGACGCATATTCGTCGTCGAAGTACCGGCGACCATTCTTATGGGGTAATGCGCCCACCAGAACAAGCTCGCGCACGCGATCAGGATGCACTCGAAGGTATTCGAAGGCGAGGAGCGTGCCCGCAGAGTGAGAGAGGATTCTGATGCGCTGCGCGCCGAGCGCTTCGCGAAGCGTCTCGAGGTCGTCAACATGATTGGCCATGGAGATGCTGTCGAGAACGACAGGAGACCGCAGGGATCCGCGTTGGTCATAGAAAACGAAGCGAAACTTCTTCTCGAGGCCGCGCGCGACGGGCAGCAGGTCGGTGAAGTCGGCTCCCGGTCCTCCGTGCAGCACTACGACAGGCTCGCCGGTACCCACTTCATAGACAAAAAGCTCCCCCGCCTGATCACGCGTAGGTAAGTACCACCCTTCTGCCCCCTGTTGGGGGCCCGATGCGGCCATCTGAGCTGCCGCGGGCGCGAACACGGTAAGAAGGGCCCAAACGCTCACGGTCCAGGTTCTCAAGGTGGGATTCCTCCATGGGGTCGGTGCCGACGCTACCACAGCGCCGGTTGGAGCATGGCCGCCTTCATGACATCGGGTGTCCCGCGGCGGCGCTCCGGGAGGAACCCCCTGCGCCCGCCCCCTGCGGATCCTGAGCGCGGGCCCATCCCTTCCGGGACGGAGCCCGCGGATCGCCGGATCCCGACGCACCGATACTGGACCGGATCAGCAGCTCCGGGGACCCGGGGATCCCTATCGGGAGTGTGGAGCGATGCGGCACCGTGGTCTTGAACGCCGCGCAACAGGTCTTGTACCGGAAGAACCCCCTCGATCCCGCTGGTGCGCGGGCCGGTGCGCGGGCCTCCGGCCCGCCTTACTTGCGGACCAGAGACTAGCTATCCCTGGCGACTCGCCGGTACCTGTTCGGCGTCGTGCCGGTGCGGCTGCGGAAGGCGCGCGTGAAGTGAGCCTGATCCGTGAACCCGCACTCGAGCGCGATGTCGGAGATGGGGTCTTCGGAATCCGCCAGCCGGGCAGCCGCCCGCTCGAGGCGCAGCTCCCGCATGTAGGTCCCGAGCGACACGCCCGTGTGGCGCCTGAAGACGCGGGCGAGATGCACCGGGTGCACCCCCGCCTCGCGCGCGATCGCCGCGGCGCCCAGCGGCTCCAGAAAATGAGCGTGCATCATCTCCCGGGCCCTCCTCAGCCATGCCGGGGCGCTCCCCTTCGCCGGATCGCCCATGCGACGGCGGGACACCTCGGCGATCATCTCCAGGCCCAGCCCTTCGATGGCGAGACGCGAGACCGCGTCGGCGCGCTTCAGCTCCCCGGCAATCCGCCAGGCGCACGCGAGGATCGCCAGATCGCGTAGCTGACAGGGGCGGTCGAGGGCGCCGCCGGACGCCTCGCGCAGGTCGCTGTCGCGAGGATTGATCTGGAGGGCCAGCACGTGCGCCCCTCCCCTATCCATCTGGTTGGTGTGGCTCTCTCCGGCCGGCTCGATCACGACGACACCGGGAGGGCACGCGAGCGTCCGCCCGTCCATGCCGAGATCGAACGAGCCCTCCAGCATCACCGCGAGGCCATTGAGCGGATGGAAGTGCCGAGGAAGACGGTGCCCGGCGGGAAACCACATCTCGGTCGCGCGGAACAAGCAGGTTTCCGCGCCCAGAGAGCGGGTGCTCCCCAGGGAAATCGGAGCCGAGCCGGCCGGTTGCATCATCATCGGTCCAGAGGGTCGCCAACCATGGCGTTGAGCCAATCCTGAACCCATTGGACCCGCCTGCCGCCGGCAGGGTTGCGTCAATCCGGCCCGTTTACGCTCTCCGCGTGCCTGCCGGGCCGAGGCAATGGGATAAGATCCGCCCCGCGCCGGGGTGGCGGAACTGGCAGACGCAGGGGACTTAAAATCCCCTGGGGCTTAGCCCCGTGAGGGTTCGATCCCCTCCCCTGGCACCACACGACTCTGGGCGAGATCGGACGAACGGACTCCTCGTCATGCGGCACCAGCAGCTCTGTTCGCTCCGGCCGTCTCGCTGCCTTGGACACAGCTTCCGCTGACGCTTGCCCACCGTCCCGCCGAAACTTAGATTGCACGGTAATCCACGCGGAAACCTCGGTGCGGAGTTGCGTGTGGTCATTCTTCGGTCGGTCGTGAAGGTCTCCATTCTTGTTGCCGCAGCAGCGCTCCTTTTCGAGCCGGCAACCGCCCAGGTTTCCTGCGGCGACGTCCTGACGGTGAATACGACTCTCACTCAGGATCTGACGTGCGCCACTGACGGCTTGAGAATCGGGGCCGACGGCGTGACGCTCGACTGTGCAGGCCATGCGATTCGTGGCCCCGGAACGACAGTCGGCACGGGGGTAGCTGCCGTCGGTGTCTCGGACGTGACCGTTACCGGATGCCACATTTCCGGGTTCGGAACAACTATCCGGGCACAAGACTCCCCGGACCTTCGGGTCATCCGCAGTGTCCTGTCCGGCCGGTATGGCGGCATCCGGTGCAGGGGATGCCTTCGAGCCACGATCGAGGAGAACCGGATCGAGGGGAATCTGACGCAGATCGACCTCCAGGAGAGCCCGGGCGCAAGGATCATCGGCAACGAGACGAAGCCCTACTCCAGGGGAGGAGGAGTCTTCTGGCTCAGGCACTCCCCCCGTGCGTTGATACTCGGCAACCGGTCACCCGAGGGGGGTGCGGCGCTGTTTCTCTACCACTGCGACGACTCCATCATCCAGGACAATGACCTCTCCAGGAACGCCAACGTAGAGATCAGGTACAGCGACCGATGCCGAATCGTCCGGAACACTCTGGTACGCGGTCCGGCGCCGCAGCCGAACTTCGGTGGCTTGGTCCGCCTCAGCGGCTCCAGCGACACCCTTGTGGAGCAGAATCGGATCGAGGGGGGCCTAGCGATCTTCCTGTCAGGGGAAGGAGCCGAGACACCGAACAGCGCGGTCCCTTACGTAGGCGCCGATCGGAACATCATCCGGGACAACGTGATCAAGGATTCTGGCTACGGCTTGCTCCTCTTTGGAGCCTCGGAAAACCAGATCGCCGGCAACAGGATCGAGCGGACCGAGCTTGGGCTTCTGATCTATGGCCTCATCGATCCCGAGTCGGATTTGGATGTCCCTTCCGACCACAACGTCGTCGAGGCGAATGTCCTGTCCGGGGGACTCTGGGGAATCACGAACTGGCGAGCGTCGGGGAATATCTTCCAGGACAACGACGTCAGCGACCAGTGGATCGGACTGCTGGAGGGTCCTGTCGGCCCCTTCAGCCCGGCGGTCAACGTGTACCAGGGGAACACCATAGCCAGGAGCCAGTTCTTCGGACTCTTCGTCATCGGCGGCAGGCCCCTTTTGAAGCGGAACGAGTTCCGCGAGAACGGCACCGCGGACCCGCTCCCTGCCGACCTCGAGCCATACGGCTCGCTGCTCGAGGACCTGCGAGGCGGCATGGCCCTGCTGCCTCTGGTTGGAGACGAGTACACGACGCTCGACAACGCGGAGCCAGACGATGATCTGCGCTCCGAGCCGGTCATCGGAGGGCCGGGGGAGAAGAATCTCTTCGTCGAGAATCAGGGTGTCGATATCTACGCGCTGGACACCAGAGCCGCCAACGCTGCGTCGCTCGAGAGGGACAACCAGTTCAAGGGGCACGAATCCGTGCGCATCCGCCAGGATTGGTTCGGCTTGGTCCGGGTTGAGGATTCGGAGGGTCTAACGATGGCCGATGCGGAGGTCACCGTGTGGGATTCCGCTGGAGCGACCCAGGAGACCTTCACGACCGGGGCATCGGGATACGGTCCGGCCACGGCGGATCCCGCGCGATCGCAGGGTCTCGGACATTTGGAGGACGGCGGCCCTGTTCCCTCCTGGCGCCGCTTCACCGAATTCACGGTGGACGGCTGGGGCCGACGTCTCGAATCAACCCCTCATACCGTCCAGGCGGAAGTCGCCGGGCAGGCGGGCTGCGCGGTCTACTCGTGGGACGGGGTCACGGGCAAGACTCTCGGCTCCCAGAGCCCCGACGGACGCTATCAGACCGCCGTGGTCCAACTCGGCGCGACGTGCTCGACAGCAAGCTCCGCGGTTAAGACCTCCTCCCAAGACCTAGATCTGCGCGTCACATCCTCCTGCGCATCGGCCGGCTTGCGTCTTTGGCTCCCTTGGCGTATCGTCTTACCAGTAAGACAAACCAGCGGAGGGTAGTGATGTCGGCTCTTTCAACAACGAAACTGTCATCGAAGGGTCAAGTCGTCATCCCTGAGGATATTCGCAAGGCGCTCGGTCTGGAAGCCGGCGCCAAGTTCGTGGTCATGGGGGACGGTGACGTGGTCATCCTCAAACGGATTACTGCGCCGGCGAGGCGTGAGTTTCAGACGTTGGCGGCGAAGACCAGGGCGCAGGCCCGCCGTGCGGGGCTCAAGCCCACCGACGTCGCAAGGGCCGTCCGACGGGTCCGCCGTCGCGGATGAAGGTCGTCCTCGATACAAACGTCCTGATTTCCGGCATCTTCTTCTCCGGTATCCCTTCCCGGATTCTGGCGGCATGGGCCGACGGTAGCTTCGAACTTCTCGCAACCGTCGAAATCCTCACCGAGTATCACCGCGTTGCTGCACGCCCAGTTCCCCAGCGTCGACATCAAGCGGGTCCTTGATCTGGTGATGAGAGAGATCCGGATCGTGGAGCCTGAACCGGTACCTCTGACCGCCTGCGATGACCCTGATGATCTCAAGTTCCTGGCCTGCGCAGTCTCGGGTGAAGCCGACTGTATCGTCACCGGTGATCGGGCGCTCCTGCGGGCCTCGGGTTTTCAGAGTATCGAGGTGCTGACGCCTCGCGAGTTCTCGCGACGGCACATGGCGGGATAGACCTAATGATGCAGGCCGTGGTGCGAAGAATCAGGTGTCCATCTGGGTGTCCATAACCCTCGTAAAATACGGTCGCTCCCCGTAATCCTCGGAAACGGGAAAGGGCAACGAGTTAGTAACTCACTGATTTCATTGACATCCCCGCGTCGCCTTAAAATCCCCTGGGCCTCAGGCCCATCTGGGTTCGACTCCCAGCCCCGGCACCAGCATTTTCAATCACTTGTGGATGGTGGGATAGTTGAGGTAGGAGGTGTTCGAGGTATGAGTGTCCATCTGGTCTCAACCGTCACTCTCCGGTCTTCCTTGATGCACTGTGGGCTTTCCACGAGTTGAGCTTCTGATCGAGTGCCGTGACCGCTCGCCGCTGATGCTCCGGCTGAAGATGGGCGTACCGCATTGTCATCATGGGCGTCGAGTGTCTCAGGATGTTCCGAGGTGTGCACGCGGGAGTTGAGGGTTCCATGTGTGGCGACGGCGGGAGATGATATCCGGTTGACCGAGTCAGGAAACTCGTCGAGGACCGGGTATACCGTTCAACCCTTGTGGCAGAAGCCGCAGGCTGCCAACGCAAGGAAACGCGATATGCAGGTCTGCATCTACTGCTGCCGTGAGATGGAAAACGCCGCCTTCAATCGGGACCATGTCGTCCCGGAGGGCCTCGGGACCTTCGAGCAGAACTGGGTCCTCCACGCAACGGTCTGCAGGGACTGTAACCAGTACTTCGGCGACAACCTGGAACTCGAACTCAGCAGAGACACCGCTGAGGGCCTGTTCCGTTACAACGCCGGGGTGAAGGCCCCTTATGAGATTGCACAGCCTGATCGACAACATCGTGAGGAGAGCCATAGCCAAGATCGCATTCAACTACACGGCGTACACCGAGGGAGCAGCCTTCGTGCTCCAGGGAGACTTCGACGTGACGAGACGGTTTGTCCGTCACGGCGACTCGCCCGACTACCCCTTGGTGGTCGCTGACTACGAGCCGACCCTGGCGGATGATACTGTTGAATGCCGTCAGACCATCGGGCACTTGATCACCCTGAACTGGACCGACGATCGGAGGAACATCGTGGCCCAAGTCAGCCCCTTCAACATGATCCGCTACAGGATTAGTCTTGCTCGCGAATACCGAGGTGAGAGACGCGACATCCGTCGGGGGCATGTCTTCGATCCCGTCACCCACCGGATTTCGGATCTGTTCCGCACCTCGCTCCATATCCCCAAGATGATCATCCCGGGCGGGAAGCTGTAGGCGCAGCTCGTGCCCGTGAGGGCATCAAACAGGTGTCCATCAACGAGTCAGTAGCTTACTGATTTCATTGCCCTTCCCGTTTCGTTTAAAATCCCCTGACCCTTTGGGTCATCCGGGTTCGAGTCCCGGCCCCGGCACCAGGTCCACAATCCAGGGATTGAGGGAGCCACGGAGCATGAAACGCGGGTTCGACATTCTTCGCGACAAGACGCGCAACCGCTCGATCACCTTCGGGCGCAAGGATCGCGATCGCCTGGGCTTGACCGGCCTGTTGCCGCACCGCGTGGCGACGGAAGCCGAGATGGTTCACCGCGTGATGGAAAACCTCGACCGACTGCCCCGCGACATCGATCGCTACATGCTGCTCTCATCGCTGCAGGAGCGGAACGAGCACCTTTTCTTCAAGACGGTGATCCAGCACATCGATCGCATCATGCCGATCATCTACACGCCGACGGTCGGCGAGGCGTGCAAGGAGTTCTCGCACATCGCACGCGATCCAAAAGGCTTTTTCATCACCCCCGATCATCGGGGCCGGATCCGCCAGATTCTGGGCAACTGGCCGAAGAAGGACATACGGGCGATCGTGGTCACCGATGGTGAGCGCATTCTCGGGCTGGGCGATCTCGGGGCCAACGGCATGGGAATTCCCATAGGAAAGCTGGCGCTGTACACGGCGTGCGCCGGCATCCATCCGGAATCCTGTCTTCCGGTCACGCTCGATGTCGGCACGAACAACGACGATCTGCTGAAGGACAGCCTATATCTCGGCTACGCGCGCAAGCGCGTTGGGGGGAGGGCGTACTTCGAGCTGATCGAGGAGTTCGTTCAGGCGGTGCAGGCGCGGTACCCGAATGCGCTGATTCAGTTCGAAGACTTCCTGACGCCCAACGCTTACGCGCTCTTGAACAAGTACCGGGACCGCGTTCTCTGCTTCAACGACGACATCCAGGGCACGGCCGCGGTGGCGCTGGCAGGCGTGTACTCCTCCACGCGCGCGACCGGCCTGAAGTTTCGCGACCTCACGATCCTGTTCCTGGGCGCCGGATCGGCGGCGACCGGCATCGCGGACCTGATGACGAACGCGTTCGTGGACGAGGGGCTGAGTGTCGAGGAGGCGCGGAAGCGTCTTTGGTTCGTGGACCTGAAGGGGCTGGTCGTGAAGAGTCGCAAGGACTTGATGGAACACAATCTGCCGTACGCGCACGACGCAAAGCCGATGGGCTTGGTCGAAGCCATCAAGGCGCTCCGGCCGCACGTGCTGACCGGCGCCACGGGCGTGGCCGGCACGTTCACCCAGGCCGCCGTCGAGGCCATGAGCGCCGTCAATCCGAGGCCCGTGATCTTCGCGCTGTCGAACCCCACGTCCAAGGCCGAGTGTACGGCGGAACAGGCCTACGCGTGGAGCCAGGGCCGCGCGCTCTTCGCGAGCGGCAGCCCGTTCCCGCCCGTGAGTTATGAAGGCCGGACCTACCGGCCGGCGCAGGGCAACAATGCGTATGTGTTCCCCGGCATCGGCCTTGGCTCAATCGCCTGCCGGGCCCGCAGCCTGCCCGACGAGCTATTTCTCGCTGCGGCGACCGCGCTGGCCGGTCTCGTCCGGCAGCGGGATCTCGACGCGGGGTCGCTCTATCCTCCGCTGCAGGAAATCCGGAAAGTCTCGCTGGCCATCGCAACCGCCGTGGCCACGAAAGCCTACGAGCTGAAGCTGGCCCGCGCGAAGCGGCCCGGCAATCTCCGGCGGAGCATCGCGAGGATGATGTACGTGCCGTGACCGCGTCAGAAGAACAATGCGAGATAGCCCGTGATCAGCACGATGGTGGCGGTGATCGCCTTGGGAACGGGGTAGCCTACGGCCGGGATCGCGCTGCCGGACTCTTCCTGTGCGACCCGCAGGCCCGGCGTGGAGAAGCGGGCGCCGCACACCGCCCCCAGCAGCACGGCCGCATTGAGTTTGAAGAGCTTCAGGCCGACGAACCAGACGACGACGGGCGGGATCAGGCCGGCCGCAATCCCGACCGTCAGGATGCCCGCAACCCCGCCCCGGGCGAATGCCGCGGCGACGCCGGCGGCGGCGTTCAACGCCACGACCGCGATGAAGAGATCCAGCCCGAGGTCCTGCAGCAAGGTCCGCGCGCCTTCGGAAATCGGACCGCCGAACAGGGGATTGCGGGAGCGAAGGGCGCTGAGCGCGATGCCGGCGATCATGACGCCGGCCGGCGTTCCCAGGCCGATCGAAAGAACCCCGATCGGAACGTGGATGTAGCCGACGAGATACCCGATCGTCAAGCCGAGGGCGAGCGTCAGGATGTCCGACGCCGTGCTCTGCCGCACCACGCGACCGACCCTTCCGGCGACGCAGGCGATCCGGGACCTGGGACCCAGAACGCGCAGGATGTCGCCGCGCTCCAACCGCGTCCCCGGATACGCCGGCAGCGGCTCGCCTGCGCGAATTGTCGAGACGGGCTGGAGCAGGCGCCCGACGCGCGCCGCGCCGGGGAAAACGGCGTGCCGCGTTCTCTCCACGGCCTCCTCCAGCGGGAGGCCGATCAGGTCCCGGTTGGTGACGACGAGGTCGACAGCCTCGAGCCCCACGTGGCGGGCCTCCGAATCGGACACTTCCGGCCCGATCCGTTCCTCGGCGCTGGAGACGAGCCGTTCGACGTCGGCGACCAGGGTGACGACGTCGCCCCGTTGGAGCTTCGGATCGGAAGAGAGATCGAGCGACTCGCCTCCCCGCCGCAGCTGCCAGACCGCCACGTCAGCAGCGGCGGATGCTTCGAGGACCGTCCGGCCGATGAGGCTCGGGTTCTCCACGCGGTAGGCGCGCACGTCCACGCCCAGCCTCGGCATCAAATCGATGGCGTCGTGTCCGGTGATCGGCAACTTCGTCGGGCCCGCGCCGAAGCTCGCTTCCGCCTCCCGGGCGGCGACGCGGATGTCGACCCCGGAGAGACGAGGCAACTGACGAACGAGGAGAATCATGCCGATGAGCGAGAAGAGATAGACGATGGTATAGCCTGCGGCCGCGTTGCCGATGACCTCGGCGGGCGTGACGCCTTCGGGTGGCCTGTAAGCTCCGGTCTCGACCGCGCCGCTGGCGGCGCCGATGACGCCCGTGTCGGTCATGCTGCCCGAGATCATTCCGGTCGCCATTCCCGGCGGAAGATCCAGCGCCCGCGCTCCGATGAAAATGATGCCGAAGTTCATCAGCACGACGATCAGCGACATGCCCACGAACTTGCCGCCGTCGCGTCGCATGCCGGCGAAGAACTGCGGACCGACCTGATACCCCACGGCGAACATGAAGAGATTCATCGCCACCGTCGTCAACAGCGTGGGAATCTGATAGCTGATGCCGAAGCCGAGGAAGGCACCGAGGCTGATCACGAGGCCCACCAGCAGCGTGCCGGCGGTGGAACCGAGAGTGAGAGACCCGAGCTTCCACCTGCCGAGAAGCGTGCCCAGCGCCAGCGTCAGGAACAGGAGGACGAAGGGCTGGTCTCCGAGGAACTGGAGGACGTGCCCCATCCATCCACTCACTGGCCGGCTCCCCGAAAGGCGGTCAACCTCGGAAGGATGACGCGTGCTCGCGAACGAATTCTGCGACGGTTCGTGGCGGCCGGCCGGTGAGATCGGCAATCGTACTGGTGATCGTCACCGTCTTGCCGCCGGCACGCTGATAGGCGGCGATCGCGAGGATGCTCTGATGGTGCCATCGCCCGATGGGCGCCCTGGAGTGGTCCGAGGCGGCGAACGCCGAGACCTTCACGACGTGATGAACGCCCGCGGCGCGCGCAGACAGTCCGGCTTGCGAGAGTCGCCGCAGGACCTCGCTGCCAATCAACCCGGTCGATCCCGTCACGAGAATCACGTGGGTGCCAGCCGCGTCTCGATATGAATCTCCGACATGAGCGTGCGGTGCACGGGGCACTTGTTCGCAATGTCCAGCAGGCGGGTGCGCTGAGCGTCACTGAGCGCCCCCGTCAGTTCCACCGTGCGATCGAGGTGGTCGAGGCGGCTTTCCTTGGTCTCGCACGCCTCGCAATCGGCGGCGTGAATCCTCGAATGCCGGAGTCGCACCGTCACGGCCTCGAGCGGCCAGCCCTTGCGCCGCGCGTACATCGCAAGGGTCATCGACGTGCACGATCCGAGCGCCGCGAGAAGGAGGTCGTACGGCGTTGGACCCGTATCGGTGCCACCGACTTCGGCCGGCTCGTCACCGGTGAGCTGATGTCGTCCGGCTGTGATCGCCTGGGCAAGGCCGGCCGCGCTGCCGTGAACGACAACGGTTCCGGGTTCGGCGGCGTCGCGTGTCACGGTCGTGACCCTCATGGGGGCGAACCTCCTCCCTCATGCTGGAATGAAGGACTCTCATTGAGAGCTTACTGCATCAGAGGGATCTCGATCGCGGCCTTCCTCGGACTCCGAGGACACGGGGAAAGGCAACGAATTGGCTAAGTCCTTTCTTCGCTGGCTGTCAGCCCGGTGTCGCCCGCGGGCGGGCGTGGACGGTGCGTCTTTAGCGTGACATCGGGTGTCCTCGACCCAAGCTCTACGGTGCAAGGGGTCTGCACTCCACGAGCCTGGCAGCCCGACTGTGTCAGTTCTGTGCCAGAACCATTTGACATCATAGAAAAACATGGGCATAACCACCTTCCCGAGCCCAGGTGCAAGTCCATTTCACCCTTTGTCACGATAGGGACCGATAGTCTCCGAGCGGAGGAAGAACTTAAAATCCCCTGGGCCTTAGGCCCATCTGGGTTCGAGTCCCAGCCCCGGCACCAATCACCTTAACAGAGCCAGTCCACGATCGTGATCTTCTGGCGGCCATCGCTAGCGTTGACCATCTGGTGCTCGTCGCCCCCAACAAGGCCGGCTTCCCTGGTTTCGAGAATCCTCGAAATCCGGGCGTCGAGCCTCGCCAGCTGCCGAGTCGAGGTGAGGCGCACGCGGCTCGCGTGATACGCTCCACCTCATGTCGGTCTCGAGAAGGTGCCCTCGCTGCTCGAGTCCCCTCGATGCCGAGACCCGCCTCTGCGGATCCTGCGGTCAGCCGGTTTCGCCCTCGTCCGCGTCGCCGACGATGAATCCTCCACTCAGGGCCGAGCCGGCTGCGCGGCACCCGGGCCCTTCCCGTTCGGCGATCGCGGCGGCACAGTTTCTTCCCGGCGCCATCCTCGCCGGCCGCTACCGGATTGTGGGGCTGCTGGGGAAAGGAGGCATGGGTGATGTCTACAGGGCCGACGATCTGAAGCTTGGCCAGCCGGTCGCCCTCAAGTTTCTGCCGCGGCAATTCGACGCGATGCGCCTCGAACGCTTCCTCGCTGAAGTGCGCATCGCGCGCCAGGTCTCCCACCCCAACGTCTGCCGGATCTACGACGCAGGCGAGACCGATGAACAGCACTTCCTCTCGATGGAGTACATCGATGGCGAGGACTTGGCCTCGCTCCTGCGCCGGATCGGGCACCTCCCTAAGGACAAGGCGATCCAGATCGCGCGACAGCTCTGCGCCGGTCTCGCAGCATCGCACGAGATCGGCGTGCTGCACCGCGATCTGAAGCCCGCCAACATCATGATCGACGGCCGAGGCCGGGCGCGCATCACTGACTTCGGCCTCGCCGCGTTCGCTCAGGACATTGCGGGCGACGAGGTCCTCTCAGGCACACCAGCCTACATGGCGCCGGAGCAGCTCGCGGGACGGGAAGTCTCCGTCCGCAGCGATCTCTATTCTCTCGGCCTCGCCTTATACGAGCTCTTCACCGGCAAGCCGGCCTTCAAGGCGGCGTCGGTCGACGAACTGCGGCGTCTTCAGTCGGAGACGACGCCGTCAACCCCCTCGAGCCTCATGGAGGGTTTCGACCCGATCGTGGAGCGGATCATCCTCCGCTGCCTGGACGCGAATCCAGAGCGCCGGCCATCCTCGGCCCTTTCGGTCGCCGCTGCGCTCCCCGGAGGCGATCCGTTCGCGGCCGCCCTCGCCGCGGGGGAGACACCGTCTCCGCAGATGGTGGCCGGGGCGGAAGACGAGGGCACGTCGTCCACTCTGGTCGCATGGAGCGCACTCGCGGTCTTCTTCGTGGCTCTTGCCGGGGTCTTCGCGTTGGCGCCCCACACGACGCTGCTGGGGATGGTCCGGCTCGACAAACCGCCCGAGTTCCTGCAGGAGCGCGCGAGGGAAATCCTGGCGCAAGCCGCCTTCGAGCGGAAGTCGGCTGACAGCCTTTTCGCCTTCGCTGCTGATCGCGATTATCTCAAGGACCTGCTGCACCGCGACAGAGCAGACTCCAGTAGGTGGGAGATCCTCCAATCGGCGCCGCCGAGCGGGATCCAGTTCTGGTACCGCGAGAGCTCATGGGCTCTGGCGCCAATCAATGGAGCCACGATTGGAGAGTGGCTGGTGGATCCCCCCGACACGACACCGGGAATGGCACGCGTCGGTCTCGACCCCGACGGACGCCTTAACTCATTTCTGGTCGTCCCGGCAGAGCGCCTCACTCCGTCGCCGGCTTCGGCGGAGCCGGACTGGGCGACCTTGTTGCAGGCCACAGGTGTCGATGCGAAGACCCTAGTCCCGGTGGCGCCGGAGTGGGCTTCCCCCGTGTCCGCGGATCGCCGCGCCGCCTGGACTGGGTCGTGGCCCGGAAACCAGGGGATTCCTCTCCGGATCGAGGCGGCCGCTGTGGGAGGAAGGCCGGTCTGGCTGCGGATCATCCTGCCCTGGACGCGCCCCAAGGAGGAGCCAGCGAAACCAGGAGCCTTCTGGAATCGGGCCTCTCTGCTCGCGCACACTCTGTGGCCCCTCACCGTGATCACCGTCGCCGGAATCGTCGCGCTGCGGAATGTGCGCCGTGGCCGCGGAGACCGCCGTGGCGCCCTCCGCCTAGCGCTGTACCTCGGGGCCGCACGGATGTCATGGTTCCTCGGAGCGCATCACGTGGCGTCGGCCGATGAGCCGGAACTGTTCTTCTCTCACCTCGCCTTCGCAATGCTGCTGGTCGGGCTCGCCTACGTCTTCTATCTGGCCGTCGAGCCGTACCTTCGGCGATTGTGGCCGCGGATGCTGGTCTCGTGGGTGAGAGTCCTGGAGGGACGCTTCCGGGATCCCCTGGTGGGTCGCGACATCTTAATCGGGAGCGCGGCCGGCGCGCTGACCGCGATTATCATTGGTCTGAGCACATGGATCCCCGCGACGCTCGGCGGGGATCCAACGCTGCCGCTCTGGAGTCGGTGGTCCCTCGAGCCGCTTCGGGGGACGGTGCCGACATTGGTGACCTTCGCGGGCATCCACTCCCAGGCACTTTTTGAGATCATCTTCCCCGTGACGTCAATTCTGATCTTCCGGCTGCTGCTACGACGCACATGGGCGTCGCTCATGGCGGCCGGTCTGATGGGAATGGTCTTGTTCTATCCCGACTCGGGAAGCATCCCGGGCTACCTCGTGGGATATCTCCTCTGGCTCACGATCGCCTGGCTCGTTCTGTTCCGAGCCGGTCTGCTGGCCTTCGCCGCCATGTTCACCGTCTACAGGTTGATCGAGGTGATCCCGCTCACGCCGCGCCCGGCCGCCTGGTACCTGGGAGCGACGCTCCTTTCGCTGGCCCTTATCGTTACCCCGCCGCTCTACGGGTTCTGGATCTCCCGGGCAGGAAGGCCGCTGTTCCGGGACGAGCTCTTGGAGCCGTCGGCGCGGCGTTGATCGGGTTCGGAACACTCCAGACGAAATCCTGGTCACCCGCGGTTTGTGATCTGTTCCAGCACAGCATGCCGGCCTGCCGCGGGTGATCAAGACGCTCGCCGGATCGAGAATCTTCGCCGCGATCCAAGTGGGATGCTCGATGCCGCCGCGGTCTCAATAGAGGCGACGATGCTCTCGTCGAAAGCGCGAGGTGTCCATCTGGGTGTCCATAACCCTCGTACTGTACGGTCGCTCCCCGTAACCCTCGGAAACGGGAAAGGGCAACGAGTTAGCAACTTACTGATTTCATTGCCCCTCCCGTTTCGTCTTAAAATCCCCTGGGCCTTAGGCCCATCTGGGTTCGACCCCCAGCCCCGGCACCACAGAAGTCACACTTGACATGATAACAACATTCTATATACTGTTATCATGATTCGAACTCAGATAAGCCTTCCGGAAGAAGAGTACGAGGCAGCCAAGAAGGAGGCGAGCCGACTGGGCATCTCGCTCGCTGAGCTTCTCCGCCGCTCGCTCCGCGTCGTTCTGCGCGTCGATGAGTCGAAGCCGTGGATGCGTTACGCGGGGATGGTCGAGACAGGCGATCCGAACTCAAGCCACGCTATCGACGACGTCGTCTATGGCCAAAAAGACTGAGGCCTACGTCGATACGTCCGCGCTAATCTCCCTCGCTGATCGCTCCGATACGCACCACGCGCTCTTTCGACGCCTTTTTGCTGAGCCCCCTCGCCTGGTGACGACAACGCTAGTCGTCGCAGAAGGGCATGGCTGGTTTCTCAAGCGTTACGATTCAAGTCGAGGACTTCAGTTCCTGGCCATGGTTGAAGCGATGACACCACTGAAGATCTTGCCAGTCGGTGCACGCGAACAGCTCGGCGGGACGAGCATGGTGCGTCGATTCGCCGATCAACGCTTGACATTGACCGATGCAGTGGGTCTGTACCTCATGAAGGACCGCGGACTGGCCAGCTGCTGGTCGACCGATTTCCATCTCGGCCTGACAGGCGTACGTCTCGTGATCCATCAGGAATGAGCCCCGTCAATGAGCCCCGTCCCTCTACCCACCGGAGTTGACTCCCCGAGTAAATACCGACCAGAATCCATCAGCGCGGTAGTAGCGTCCCTAGCACGAAGCCGGCGCCGCACGACGAAGTAAAGCGCTCGGCGCCCCGGAGGCGAATCATCTCCCTGCACGACTCCGCGCGGGCGCACGTGCCGGCGCGCGATGGACCTCCTGCATCTCGCTCGCGGCCAGCATGCGGCGCCTCTCGCGCAGCTCGCCCGCCATGGCCGCGATGCGCGTCGCCATCGCCAGCAGCTCGAGAAGCGCCCGGGGCCGCTCGCGCAGGGCGGCTGCAAAGACCCACGCGAGCGCACGCCGGGCGGGGACGATCCCCGTCGGCCACTGACGCCGATCGAGCGCTTCGACGAGGCGCCTCTTGAGATCCGGATCGGCGTCGAGGCGCATCAGCAGCAATCGGTGGAATTCCGAAAGCGGGCCCGGCGCGCCCGCCTCCTTTCCGAGGAAGTACCAGGGCAGCGCCTCGACGTCCCGCGCGCGCCACCACCGGGCGAGCGCCGCGTCACTTCCCTCTGCGATCGCAGAGGCCAGGGAGCGCGCCTGCCGCAGCGCCTCCGTGATGCCGTCGCCGATGACGAAGTCCTTGTGATGCCCCGCGTCGCCCACGAGGACCCAGCCGGGCCCCGCGCCGGTGCGGAAGAAATACCTCTCCTTCACTGTCCCGATCACCCGGCTCGCCGGAGGACCGCTGCGGATCAGCGGGCCGATCAGCGGCTCTGGCCCCAGCGCGCGATACAGTTCCCGCATCGGAGCGGCGCGCCACGCGGCCGATCGCTCCACTGGCGGCCAGCTCCCCATCAGCAGCTGCCCATGATCGGTGGGGAAGATGACGCCGGTCTCGCCGCCGGCGTGACTGAAGTAGAGGTCGAAGCCGTAGGCCGGGTCGGCACGCCAGAAGGACGGCACGTCCCAGTAGGCCCAGTAGCCGGCGCGCCGCGCGTCGTACCCGAGGTACTCCTCGGCGCCGACCAGCCGCGCCACCGTGGAGTGCCGGCCATCGGCGCCGACCACCAGCCCGGCAGTGAGGGTGGCTTCGCGCCCGCGTCTCTCGGTCCTCGCGCCGACAATCCGGCCGTGCTCGTGAATGAGCCTGATGACGCGGGTCCGATCGCGCAGTGCGGCTCCCGCGCGGACGGCGGCCTGCTGCAGCAGACCATCCAGCCGCTGCCGTCGCGGGCAGTAGTGGGCCCGGCCCGCCGGAAGCTCGGTGTCGATGAAGTTCCCCTCGACGTTCAGACGCAGGATCCGGGCTGGCGGCGCGACGGATCGTACGTCGTCGCCCACGCCGATCGTGTCGAGGACGTCCATCCCGGACGCGCTGATGAAGTGCGTCGAGACGACCTGATCGCCGGGCAGCGCGTCCTTGTCCAGCAGGATCACGCGTGCGCCTGCGCCGGCGAGAAACGTCGCCAGCGTCGCGCCGGCGCATCGCGCGCCGACGATGAGCACGTCGCAGTCGGGCGGGCACCGCCGCGGAGCGTCACTCACGAGTCCGATCCGAGAAACGCCACGGTCACGCTGTGACCGTACCGGAACAGCGCCTGCCTGGCTTCATCCTGGCACCTTTTCGAGAGCGGAGGCCGGTCATGCGGCCAATGAGGCTCGGCGGAGATGATAGTGCTTCACAAACTGGCCTGAAAAGATCGAGACACCGCCGGCCCAACCACAATCCACTTCAGACGCACGGCCAGTCTTGCGTCAACCCCGGCATTGAAAGTTGGCGTAGGAGCCACCACTTCGGTCCCCCCAGACCAGGGTGGGAAGATAGGGCCCTATTGGTGCGTCGGCAAACGAGCATTCTCGGCACGACGATGATGAAATGACCGCGGCCTCGCCAAGTTCAAGGTCGGCGACGTCGCGGCGACCGTGCCGACTGGATGCGTGCGCTGGAGCTACACCCGGGGAATGGGGGAGGCGGCGAAGTACTCGAGATGATCACGCCGGCAGGTACCGCGATGGGGACGATCCTTGTGGAATGCACGAATCGACGCCCGCACGAGTGCGGGATGGTTCACCCGGTCAGCCGCATCTTCCTTAAGAACGGCCGCCAGCGCGGGTCTTTTCTCAGACTCTCCAGGTCCAGGTCGACCTTCATCCAGGTGAGCTCGCGGTCGCGCTCGGCATAGGCCCGGTCCAGCCACACGAACGCCTCGTCCTGCTCGCCGCGGAACGCGTGAAGGGCCGCGACGAAGTACGGGAATCTGTCCAGGTACTTCTCTGAGTACGAAGCAAGTGCCGCGTCAGACTCGGCCCTTCGCCCGAGCGCGTGATAGACCATGACAAGGCCGTACAGACGGTTTTGCTCCGCGGTTTCCTGCAGGATCTCCTGAAGAGCCGCGTCGGGCTTCCCCTGCGCGAGGTATATCCGCCCGACGAGCGCGTGCGCTCCCGGCTGCTGAGTTGTTTCAACGCCGTACTTCGCCAAGAGCGCCTTGAACCTGGGATGCTCGCGGATCGGGTCCCAGCGCGGGTCGAGCCGCAGCGTGTGGACGCTGAGCCAGGACGGCCCCGCCAGCAGTCGCTCGATCTCGTCCAGCGCCGCTCCGGCGTCGCCGGTCTGCGCGAGGATCCCGGCGCGCGCTTCCGCCAATTCGGGGCCAAAGAACGGGTCCTCGCGGTAGATCGTCGACTGCTGGAGCCAACGGGCCTCCCCAAGCGCCTCGTCACGACGCCCGAGCCCGGCCAGCGCTAGGCCGCGGTCCGCATGCACTTGCCAGTCGTCCGGACGTTCTCCGATCGCGGCGTCCATGCGCACGCGCGCCACATCGAACGCCGCCCGCGCCGCCGCCTGCTCGCCGCGCAGCCGGTGCGCCCAGGCGGCGTACAGGGCGCTTGGCGTGGAAGAGCGCTTTCCGACCAGGCCCTGGCTGTCCGCGACCTGGAGCATCTGGAGCAGGCCCGCGGCGTCCCGTTCCAGGAGGAGGAGGTCGGCCTGAAGAACATTCAGGTCAATGCCCATGCCCAAGTCCGCACCCTTTAGGGAGGCGGCTCAGGACCGCGCGCAGCGGATCGAGCTGTCCCTGCCAGAGAAGGTAGGTCCACGCTCCATCAATCGCGGCGTCATGCAAATCCGGCGCGATGTCCAGGGCGTGGTCGAAGGCGCTGACGGCATCGGCGTAACGGTGCAGGATCTGGTAGTTTGCCCCGAAGCCCTGAATGAACAACCGCGCATCGCGCGGATCGAGCTGTGCGGCCTTCTCCAATGTGGCCGACGACTCATCCCACTTGCCAAGATGCCGCTGGGCCATGGCAAGCCAGAATAGGGCAGTGGTGTCATTGGGCGATCCCCTGAGCGCGATCGCGAACTCGTCAAGCGCCCGGCGGTAGTCCCGTCGCTGCTGGAAGAACACCCTCCCCGCGGCGAGGTGAGCCTGCGGCAGGTCGGGCCCGAGGCGCAGCGCGGTCTCCGCTTCCTCGCGCTGACGCACGGCGCGCGCGGTCGAGGGATCGTATCCGAGATAGAAGATCTCGCCATGCACCTGCGAGAGGGTGGCGTGCGCCAGGGCGAAGTCCGGATCCAGTGCCAGGGCGCGCTCGAAAAGTCGCTGGGCGGTCTCCCGGTCCTGAAGCAGCCAGCCCGGACGGGTCCAGTATTCGCGCCCCTGCAGATACAGCCGGTAGGCTTCGGCATTCGCTGTGGGCTCCGCCTGGAGTCTCCCCTGCTCGGCGCTGGTCAACGCCGCGCCGACCGCCGCCACGATCCGCTGCGCCACATCGCTCTCGATCGCGAACGCGTCGTCCAGCGTCCGGTCGTAGCGCTCCGCCCACAGATGCTCGTCCGTCGCCGCATCGATCAACTGCACGTTGACCCGCAGCCGCCCGCCCACGACCTGCACGCTCCCTTCCATGATGCTCCCCACCCCGAGCTCCACCGCGATCGCCTTCAACGGCTTGGTCGTCTCCTGGTATCCCATCACCGAGGTCCGGCTGATCACCTTGAGCGCCGCGATCTTCGCGAGCTGGGTCAGCACCTCGCCGTGCAGTCCACCGGCGAAATACGCGTGCGACGCATCGGCGCTCAGGTTCTGGAACGGCAGGACCGCGATCTCGCTGCGCTCGTGGGCCGGCTGCTCTGGAACGGGTGCCGGCCCTCCGGGGCGCAGCACGAGCAGCGCGCCTGCGACCAGGAACACGGCTGCACCCGCGAGCAAGGCGGGCGGCCACCTGCGGCGTCCCGGCGCGCGCGCTTCGCTAGCCTGCGCGAGGGTCGAGGAGCGCGACTCCAGATCCCGGCACAGTCTCCGGAGGTCCACCACGAGATCGTTGCTGCTCTGGTAGCGGGCACTGGCGTCCTTCTCCAGGCACTTGCCGATGATGTCCTCGAGCCTCGACGGCACCTCGGCCCTCAAGCTCGAAGCCGGTGGTGGCGGCTTGTGAAGGATGGCCGCCAGCGTCTCGACCTGGCTGCGACCCTGAAAGGGCATGCGTCCGGTCACCATCTCGTACAGCATGATGCCGAACGAGAAGATGTCGGAGCGGGGATCGACGACCTCGCCCCGGGCCTGCTCCGGTGACATGTAGGGCACCGTACCGAGAATCTTTCCCTCGCGGGTCATCTCGTCGGTTCGGGTCTTCTGCTGGCTCAGTTGCGAGCGAAGGATCTCTTGCTGCTGCTCGAGGAGCTTGGCAAGCCCGAAGTCGAGGATCCGGGGGTGGCTGTCCTCGCCGAGGATGACGTTGTCCGGTTTGAGATCCCTGTGGACGATGCCTTCCTGATGGGCTCGGGCGAGGCCCTCCGCGATCTCGGCGGCGATGCGCAAGACCTGCGGGATCGGCATCGCGCGCTCTCTGATGACCGAGCGCAGCGGCAGGCCTTCCACCAGCTCCATGCAGATGAACGTGATCCCATCGACGTCGTCAATCTCGTGGATGGTGACGATGTTCGGATGGGTGACGGTGGCGGCCGTGCGCGCCTCGCGAAGGAAACGGCGCCGGCGCTCGGGGTCGGCCGTCAGCTCGGGCGGCAGGAGCTTGAGGGCAATGTGGCGTTCGAGCCTGGTATCGAAGGCCCTCCAGACCACCCCCATCCCGCCTTCTCCGATCTTCTCGACGAGGCGGTAGTGAGACAGCGTCTGACCACGTTGAATGTTCAGGAGAACAACTCCGCATTGCCCTCACTGGGTCTCGGGCTGGTACACCGCTTCCAAGGCGGTCCGCACGAGAGCCTTCGTGACAATTGTACTCGAAGAGTACCGTCGGCAATGCTGTGTCTGTGGCGCGTTGTTCGTCTTGCGGGGAAACGCCCGCGGTGCGCTCGTCGAGGCGCAGGCTGCGCACGGATCCGATCCACCAGACGATCGAGACCTGGCGGGCTCCGTGGGCTCTGCCCGATCCATGGTCGTTCAGCCTAGGCGACTTGGCCCAGGATTGGGACCAGTTATCGGAAGGCTACTGGCTCCCGACAGGGTGGCTCGGCTTTCTCGGACCACGTGTGAATAGCAGAAGTTGAAATCATTCCCCCCGCGGAAAGAATTACCCCGATTGACACAGCTCCCGATATTCACGTCTGCCTCGTTGCCCGCGTGATACGCCCATAGCACGCAAAAGATTGTGCTTCACAGCCCACCGCTGAGCTGCTTCCTCTCCGGGATTCGTCATCGTGGCGTGACTCTTGCACAACGCAGTTACGTCAGGGCGGCGAGACGAGAAGCATCATCGCCCACTGGAGCTTGGGCTCCCTTTGGACCACCGGAAGCTGAGGTCTTGAGCGGCACGGTGTCGGCTTCCACTAACCGCGTCCATGGCGCAAGGAGGATCCCATGCAGTGTCCGCGTGCGCTCTTCGCTGTCGTATTGACAATGGTCGGAAGCGGCCTGCCCGTCAGGGGCGCCGACGTGCTCTTCGTCAACAATGGCAACAACGTCTACGCGCTGGATTCCTCAGGCACCTCGACCCTATTCAGCGCGGAGGGCGGCTGCGCGATGGCATACGGCGATTTCGGATCTGGACCTAGCGTCTACGTCGGCGACGCCAGCACTCACGTCCTCGACACTGCGGGAAACTCGACCCTATTCAGCTCGGCTGGCGGGTGCGCCATGGCTTTCGGGGGATTCGGCTCTGCGTCAAGCCTGTACGTAAACAATGGAAGTGAGGTGCGAGCCCTTGATGCTGGCGGCGCCGCAACGCTCTTCAGCGGTCAAGGCGGGAATTCAATGGTCTTCGGTGACTTCGGTTCGGGTTCCCGGCTGTTCGTCAACAACGGGACCGACATCTACGAGCTGGATTCAACCGGGACCTCGACGCACTTCAGCGGTCAAGGCGGGAACTCAATGGTCTTCGGTGACTTCGGATCGGGTTCCCGGCTGTACGTCAACAACGGGACCGACATCTACGAGCTGGATTCAACCGGGACCTCGACGCACTTCAGCGGTCAAGGCGGGAACTCAATGGTCTTCGGTGACTTCGGTTCGGGTTCCCGGCTGTACGTCAACAACGGGAACGACATCTACGAGCTGGATTCAACCGGTACTTCGACCCACTTCAGCGGTCAGGGCGGGAGCTCCATGGTTTTCGGATCTGAAGGTGTCGGAGCTGTCGGCGAGATCGTCGTGACCCGCGCCGGCACTCAAGACCTGCTCCTTTCCTGGGAAGTCGGCTGCGGCCCCCCTGCGATCGACTATGGGATCTACGAGGGGATTCTCGGCACCTACTACAGCCACACAGCCCTGCGTTGCGGTACAGGCAGCGCCACGAGCGTCACGGTGACGCCTAGTCCCGGCTCGCGATACTACCTCGTCGTGCCCTTGCGCACCGCCGAGGGATCCTATGGAACCGACAGCGCGGGTCGCGAGCGCCCACAGGGAACGGTCGCATGCAAAGTGCTGAAGATCCCCGCGTGTTCCCAGCCGTGAAATGGCTTCTCAGTGTTCCTCGATTAAGCCTTCACTTCCCTGCCTCCGATTAGGACACTGCCCCGACCACCAGCTTGCACTTCCGTGGTCCCGGTGACGTTGAGCGGAGCGTCGACCGTTAGGATGGAGCCATCTTCGCGCTTGCAGGCCGGGCATCCGGGTCCGTGGTGCTCGCTCCTCCGGGTGCACCGCTCGCGCAGTCAGGAGCCGGCCTCTTCATCTCGAACGGATCAGATTGCACGTCGGGGATTCTGCCGCCGTCTCAATACCGCTCCGGGATGAACTTGAATCGGTACCTAGGCTCCTTGTAGCCGCGCGGCTTGTCACGCTTTGGCAGCCTCACCTTCTCGCGCGGCATCTCCTCGTACGGAATCTGCTTCAGCAGGTGGGTGATGATGTTGAGCCTCGCGCAGCGCTTGTTGTTGGAATTGACCACGTACCAGGGCGCCCACCTCGTGTCGGTCGTTCTGAGCATCTCGTCGCGCGCCCGCGAGTAGTCGTACCAGCGGCTGTAGGACTTCAGGTCCATCGGCGAGAGCTTCCAGATCTTGCGACCGTCGTCTATGCGCGCTTCGAGCCGGCGCGTCTGCTCTTCCATGCTCACTTCGAGCCAGTACTTGATCAGGATGATGCCGGAATCGACCATCAGCCTCTCGAACTCGGGAACCTCCTTGAGAAAGCGTCTCGCGTCCTTTTCGGTGCACAAGCCCATCACGCGCTCCACCCCCGCGCGGTTGTACCAGCTGCGGTCCCAGATCACCACTTCTCCGGCCGCCGGCAGATGCGGGATGTAGCGTTGGCCGTACATCTGGCTCTTTTCGCGCTCCGTCGGCGTCGGCAGCGCGACGACGCGGAACACCCTCGGGCTCACCCGCTCGGTGATCGCCTTGATCGTGCCGCCCTTGCCCGCTCCATCACGGCCCTCGAAGACGACGCAGACCTTCAGGCTCTTGAGCCTGATCCACTCCTGAAGCTTGACCAGCTCGGCGTGCAGCCTGGCCAGCGCCTTCTCATACTGCTTCCGCGTCAGCTTGCTGCCACCATCGTGCTTTTGTGTCTTCTCTCTTGGCATACTCGTCTCCGGCGCAGTGGCGCGCTCAATGCGACCGATCGGACATCTGCGACGTGCGGATCCAGTACTCGCGTGCCTGCTTCATCGCGAGAGCAAGCAGGCTGCCCTCCGGGTATATCCCGCTCCGATCGCGCACGCCCGCCGGCATACCGGTGAGGATCTCGAGGGCCTCATGCACCGTTCTCACCGTCCAAATGCGAAGCATTCCCTGCCGTGCGGCTTCCAGAAGATCCGGGCGCAACATCAGGTCCCCGGCGTTTGAGGCGGGGATGATCACCCCGAGTGGTCTGCCGCCGGCGAGGTCGCGGCACGAGTCGAAGAACCCCTCGATCTTCTCGTTCACGGCGCCCACGGCGAGGATGTTGCCCATCTGATCGACGGCGCCCGTCATCGCAACGTCCTGCCGCAGCGGGACGGCCGTCAGCGCGGAGAGCAGGCAGCACACTTCGGCGCCCGATGCCGAGTCCCCGTCGATACCGCCGTAGCTCTGCTCGAAGGCGATCGAGGCGTTGAAGGTGAGGGGGTGATCCGTCTGCAGGAGTGTGCGAAGCACACCGCCCAGCAACAGGAACGCTTTCGTGTGGATCGCGCCCGACAACGCCGCCTCCCTCTCGATGTTGATGATGCCCGACGTTCCGGCACCGATCGTGGCAGTGATGCGGGCCGGGAATCCGTAGGTCAGAGGTCCCGCATGGATGACTGCGAGGCCGTTGATCTGCCCGACCGCACTGCCCGTCGCCAGGACGCGCAGCGTCTGTTCCGTGACCAGCTCGCGGAACCGCAGGGAGGGGAGACTCGCACGACGCTTGCCGGCGCGCAGTGCCTCCAGGACGTGCGCGCCTCTCACGACGTCGGTCGAATCCTGCCGGGTGATCCAGGAGGCCTCGCGCGCGATGTCTGCGAGCCGGCCGAAGCGGGCCGTGAGCTTGCCGCTTTGTGCGGCGATCCGGGCCCCGTGCTCGGCCAGGGTAGCGACGGCATCCCTGTGGAATGGGGGCAAGCCCTCCTGCTTTACAATCCGCGCGAGCACACCCGCGTAGAGAGCGAGCCCCTCTGCGTTCCTCGGAATGGCATGGTCGAAATCGACCAGGATTTTGAAGAGATGAGTGAAGTCCGGGTCGCTCGCGCTAAGGTGATCGAAGACCTCCTGGTCGCCCATGAGGATGACCTTGATGTCCACGTCAATCGGCTGGGGTGCGATCGGCCAGAGCGGATACGGCGCGGGGGGAGTCAGGTCCAGGCGGCCGGTCTTGAGGGTGCGCACGAGAACCTTCCAGGCGCCCTCCTCGGAGAGGATCTCCCGCGCCTCGAGCACGAGAAACCCACCGTCCGCCCGCAGGAGCGAGCCTCCACTGATCGAAAGATGGCTTGCCTCCCCGCCGGGGGCCGCGTCATGGTGGATCGTGCCAAGAAGAGAGTGGAGGGTCGGAGCCGTCTCGATGACGATCGGACCGGTGGTCGTTCCTTCCTCGTGGGCAAGAATGACATTGACCGCGTACAAGCGCGTGGAATCCGCTTCGGTCCCACCGCCGGATCGCGCGCGCTGGTGCTCCAGAACGTGTTGGATGATCTGGCCGAGGAACCGGCGGACGGCCGGCGAATCGAACTCGCTCGCTATCTCGGCGGCCAGCGGCTCGAGCAGCGACCGAACGTTTCGTTCGAGAAGGGCTTGCAGCTTCTCCTCGTAGGCATGCTCCACCTCACGAACGCGCTCACTGACCCGCTGCAGCTCTCCCATCTTCCCGGCGCGTGCCCGCTGAAGGGCCTCCCGTTGTGTCGACGTGACCAGCCCCGCCGCGACCGCATCGTCGAGCGCCTCGGGAGGTAGTGGTTTGCCATTGATGAGAGGCACGATGTCCCGCCTGGCGATGGGACCCATCGAAATCGAGACGAGCCCGAGTTGAGCCGTCCGCAGCGACTCTTCGAAGGGGTTCACAATCGCCTCGATCTGCCGCTGTCTCTGCCGCTCGAGGGCGCTTTTCTCGGCGCGGACGATGTCGGAGTCGAGGACCCGATCCAGCTCCTCGCGGACATAGAGCGCGAAGCGGTCGATCGCCCGCCGGAAGGCGTGGCCGCGGCCTGCCGGCAGCGTGATGAGAGCGGGTCGGTCGCTGACCGTGAAATCGTGGACATAGCAGCGGTCCCGGGTCGGGCCGCACGGCACGTTCACGGCTTCCAGATTCTGGCGGACAAGGCTGGCCCTGCCGGTACCCTCGAGACCGCGCACAAAGATATTGTGTCCCTTGGCGCGCGTCTCGATACCGTATTGGAGGGCATCGGCAGCGAACCCCTGACCGATGATCCATGCGATGGGCTCGACGTCGCGGGTCGTCTCGAACGGGAACACGCCCGGGTCGCAGGTCCAGCGAAACCGCTCGGGAGAGAGGGGCTCGGGCAGCTTCAACGCGGCAGCCGCGGTAACGCAGGTGCGTCCTGAAACCTCGGCGCCCTGACAGCTCCGCCGCATCGGCAGGTCAGCAGCGGTCGTATCGCTTTCGATCTGAGCTTTCATGGGTTCCACCTCGCAACTCGACTGGCGCCCATCGGCGCATCGTCGCAGATGACCACCGGGGTGACCGTTGAATCCACCCCGGTCGGCGCTGAGGCTGCCGCCGGAGAGTCCATGGTGCAGCGCATCATGCGCCCCTTCCGTCTCCGCCACAAGACAGACGACATGTAACCGAAGAGCAGCAGGCCGACGAGGGCCAGGGCCCAGACACCGAGGGTTTCGAGCCAGCGGGTGGCTTCGGCGATCGTGTCCCGGAAGAGCCAGCCGAGCCCTACCGATCCGCCCGCCCATGCCAGTCCGCTGAGAGAGGAAACCAGGAGGAACCGGCTGATGGAAACACCCAGCGCGCCGGCCATCGGCGGGGCGATGGTCGCGATACCCGGGATGAACTTTGCCACGCCGATCGAGAAGAGACCACGATGCCCCAGAGATCGTTGCATCCCGGAGATGTACTCATCGGCATGCAGGGAGAAGCGGGAGAAGGTCTTGAGAACGTGACTTCCCCGCCATCTGCCCAGCGCATACCAGGCCAGGTACCGCCGTCGCCGAGAGCAGGAGGGAGGTCAGCGATATCTCTCCTCTTGCCGCGAGAGCGCCGCACGCCACCAGAATGGGTACGGCGGGGATCGGCAGGCCGCTCTGGTCCAGAACGACGTTGAGGAAGACCAGCAGCAGTCCGTATCTGGCAAGCGCGGTCGGTTCCATGTTCGACTCACTCCCTGCGTGTTTACGACTCGCCCTGGTTCGATTGCAGGCCTCGTGCCAGGGTCTTAGCCCCGGCCGCAGCAGCCGGACATGACCATGTCATGAGACTGGTCGTGAATTCGCGACGAACAGCCCTCCACCTACTCGCCTCTCGGAGCATCCGCTCCGGCTGATTCCTGGCGCCGAAACGCTTCAACGGCGGCGTGGACGGAGGGGAACAGCCACTCCTGGGGCACGTGCTCAGCGAGGCCGATGCGCTCGACAACCGCGCGAAGCGGACGATTGGCGCGCGCGAACTTCAGGGCCACGCCCTGAGCCGCAAGGCCTTCGGCCAATTGCTGGACCACCTCAGCGCCGCTTTCGTCGATGTCGGTCACCGCCTGCACATCCACGAGCACCCACTTGACCGGTTGCGGGCTTTCGGCCACGAGCGACCGGATCCTGCGCGCGAAGTGCTCGGCGTTGGGAAAGAGGAGCGGCGCGTAAAAGCGGTAAGCGATCAGACCCGGTACGGTGTGCGTCCGGACGTCGTCGCCGCCGACGTCGTGGAATCGCCCCGTGCCCGGCACCTCCTGGAGCACGGCATCGGTCGGTCGAGCGAGGCGCGCCAGCAGGTAGCCCAGCGAAAGGGTCACGCCGACAAGGATGCCGGGGATGACGCCGATGACGAGAACGCCCAGGGCCACGATGAGCGCCAGCCACCCTGCGCGCGGGCTGATGCGGAAGAAGGTGCGATAGGCCTTCACGTCGACGAGGTGGATGCCGGCGTTGATGAGGATTGCGGCCAGCGCCACCATGGGGAGCGGCTCGAGGGCCGGTGTGAGCACGAGAAGGAACGCGACGAGCAGCGCACCTGCGATCAGGTTGACCATCTGGCTCTTGCCGCCGGTGGCATCGTTGGTGACCGTGCGAGACTGGCTGGCGCCGACTGAGAATCCCTGGCACAGACCGGCGGCGAAGTTTGCGGCGGCGAGCGCGACGAGTTCCTGATTGGGCCTGATCTCGTAGCGGTTCTTGGCGGCGAAAGCGCGGGCGAGCAGAATGGCCTCTGGAAACGTCAGCAGGGCGATGGCCAGCGCGCCGGGGAGAATGGTGCGGATATCGCCCAGCGAAACCGCGGGCAGCCCCGGCTGCGGGAGCCCCTGCGCGACCTCGCCGATGACTTTCACTCCGCGCGATGGCAGATCGAACGCGAGAGAGACGCCCACCGCCAGGACGCTTGCGATGAGCGCGCCCGGCGCCTTCGGCACGATGCGCCGGAGGGCCGCGAGGATCGCCATGAGTCCTGCGCCGAGGAGGAACGTGGGCCAGTGCGTTTCGCCGAATCGTACGAACAGTTCCCAGAGGATCGGGAAGAATTCTCGAGAGACGAGCTCCACCCCGAAGAGCTTGCCAAGTTGCGTGGAGGCGAGGATCAGCGCGGCGCCGCTCATGTAGCCCACGAGGACTGACTTGGAGAGAAGATCGGTGATGACGCCGATGCGGAACACGGCTGCCAGGAGCAGGATCGCGCCTCCGAACAGCGCGACGAGGGCGGACAGGCCCACCGCGCGCGAGACGTCGCCCGCGACAAGCGGACCAATGGCGCTCGCCAGCAGCAGCGTGAGGGCGGCATCGGGCCCCGCAATGACCTGGCGCGAACTGGTGAAGAGGGCGTAGACGATCATCGCGGCCAGCGCGCCGTACAGACCGTGCTGTGGCGGGAGGCCGGCCAGTTCCGCGTACGCGATCACCGACGGGATCATCACGACACAGACGCTGGCACCGGCGACCAGGTCGGCGCGAAGCCACGCGGCGTTGTAACCGCGAAGCACGCCGATGATCGGAACCCATGTCGCCAGGCTTGAGCCGCGTGGGGCCTTGTCCTCAGCGGTGATCTTCATCGGTCACCCATGCGTGGCTCAATGCCTGAATTCGAACATCAGGCTGCCGAAGTCGGCCGTGGTGTCGGATTCGCTGGAGGCGACGTCCGGATCCACCGTGTCCGACGTGAGCGCGAGGTCGAGATGGATTCCCCAGCGCCACCGCTGGTAATGCAGCCCGAAGGCGACGAGGCCGATGAAGGTCTCGTGGTCGATGCTGTGGCTGTCGCGGAACAGATTGCCGTCGTAGGGGGCTGTGTGCCCGAGCACCGTCACGCCCGCCGCGAGCGACCCGTAGAACGTCCAGTTCGTCGGCTCGCGTGGAGGGAGCTGGGAGTCGTACGACAGGCGCCATCCGATCGGATCGGGGGTGTACATGAACCCGCGGGGCACGTGCCAGCCGAGCCGCCCCTCCATTCCCACCGTGCCGGCGGTGACCAGATTCCCCAGCCGCGCGTCCATGACCGTCGAGACGTCTCCGAAAGAAGAGCCCACCAGCTTGCGCTTCCACTCGTAGTAGAAGTTGATCAGCAGCTCGTTGTTCGCCTGATTGTCCCATCCCATGGCTTCATCGCTACCGATCAAGTTGTGGTACCAATTCTGAACCTCCTCGCCCTGGGCGGAAGGACCGATCACGCCCGTGAGCCACCCGAACCCGTAGAGATGCCGGTCGTCGTACGCGATCCAGGTGTTCTGCACCGCGAGCACCCCTGCGTACGGCACGTCGTCCTCAATCAGATCCTCCTCGTCGATGTCGTCGGGTGTCTGGATCATCTGGCCCACGGCCCAGCCTTCCCGGAAGTAGAGGCCTTCACGATCGTCGGGAAGGAACCACCGCGCCATCGCCTTCCCGAAGGCCGGCGTCCCTCGCGCCTTGTCCCAGCTTTCGGCCGGATGCCCATGAAGCTGAAGGGACCACCCATTGCTGTACTGGTTGTCGGAGTTCAGGACGACGTCGTTGTCCCACACCACGCGCCAGGTGGCTACGTCATCGACCGGATGCTGCTCCGCCGAGGCATTCGGGTCCTCCTCGGTGGCGAGGGCGCCGGCCGGGAAAGCGCAGGCGGCCAGGACCATCATTACGACCAGCTTGTCGGCTGCGAAACGGCCATGCGATGCGTTGTCCATTGGCTTCTCACTCCTCCGACCTGCGAACAGTGCAACGACGATGCCATGCATTTTTTGCGGGAGATCATGCCCGGCCGCAGGAGCGGGGTATGACCCGCTCACGAAGCTGGCGTGGATTCGCGACGAAACGACGGGGCGCGTCCTTGGAATGGAGAAGGAAAAGCTGATCGAGCTTGAGCCGAACGGTCCTCTGATAGAATGGGCTACCCGAAACAGCCGACTCTCAGTGGGAGGAGTGCCCGGGTGACATCGTTCGATCGCACGATCCTGCCGGGAGCGCGCGTCACCCCCCCCGCTCCTGCCCCCTCGCGATCCGCATGGTAACCCGGGACGGAGAGGCCGGCGAGACCGTCAATCTCCTCGTCCAGCGGACCTCCGACGGGGCACTGAGCCTCACGCTCGCGGGACGGCTCGACTCCCGGACCACCGGCCATGTGTGGCGACTGGCCGAGGAGGCGCTGGGAAATGCCGGGACCTCCCAGCTCGTGGTCGATGCGTCTGGTCTCGAGTACTGCGACATCTCCGGGATCGGGCTGATCGTCCATTGGCGCCGCCGGCAGCGCGACCTAGGTGCCTCGTTCGACCTCAGAGGAGAATCCGAGGAGGTTCGGCGTCTCCTCGATCTTCTCTGGGAGGGCGCCGGTGAGGAGCACGCCCCGGAGCGGAGCCGGGTCGCGTGGGTCGAGCAGGTTGGTCAGGCGGCGGTCGCGCAGTGGCACGCTTGCCGCGACCTGGTCGCCTTCGTTGGACATCTCACTGTCAGCTCGGCGCGGGTCGCTCTGCGCCGGCAGAAGGTGCGCTGGGACGACGCCATCCTGGTGGCCGAGGCGGCCGGCCTGAACGCCCTCCCGATCGTCGTTCTGATCGGCTTTACGATGGGACTGATCATCGCCTTCCAGTCGGCGGTCTCGCTGCGCCGTTTTGCGGCCGAGATCTATGTCCCCGACGCCGTGATCCTGGCCATGTTCCGCGAGATGGCGCCGCTCTTCACCGCCATCGTGCTCGCCGGCCGCTCGGGGTCGGCCTTTGCGGCCGAGATCGGCACGATGAAGGTGAACGAGGAGGTCGATGCCCTGCGGACGATGGGGCTCGATCCGGTGCCGTTTCTCGCCCTCCCCAGGGTGCTGGCCGGCGTCCTGGTCACCCCGCTGCTGACTGTCTTCGCGGACCTGTCCGGTTTGATCGGGGGAGGCGTCGTGTTCGCGTCCCTCGGATTCCCACCCGTCACCTACGTCAACCGGCTGCTGATGCGCGGCGACCTCGTCGATTTCTTCGGCGGCTTGTTCAAGTCGCTGGCATACGGCATTCTGGTAGCCGCAGTCGGCTGCCATCACGGACTGCAGACGGGAACCGGTGCCCGCGCGGTCGGGGAGTCGACGACCCGTTCGGTGGTTGCCGGGATCATCCTGATCGTGATCGCGGACGCCGTCCTGTCGTTCATCTACTACGTGTTGGGGATCTGAATGTCGCAGGCCGCCGAGCATGACGCCGTCATCGAGGTGCGGGATTTCACCGCCGCATTCGGGGATCGGATCATCCTGGAGGAGCTGAACTTCGATGTGCGCCGGGGGGAGGTGTTCGTCATCCTCGGGCGCTCGGGCAGCGGCAAGAGCACTCTGATGAAGCACATGATCGGCCTGCACGCGCCGCGCCGGGGCACCATCCGCATCGGCGGAGATGACATCGCGTCGGCAGACGAAGCGCAGCGGCTGCGCATCCTGAAGAAGTTCGGCGTGATGTTCCAGAGCGGGGCATTGTTCGGATCGATGACCCTCCTGGAGAATGTCCGCCTGCCGCTCGAGGAGTTCACCGACCTTCCGAACGAGGCGCTCACCTTGATCGCCACCATGAAGCTCGCTCTCGTCGGCCTGGAGAGCTTCGCCCAGATGATGCCCTCCGAGCTGAGTGGCGGCATGAAAAAGCGCGGAGCGATCGCCCGGGCCATGGCGCTCGATCCGCAGATCCTGTTCCTCGACGAGCCCTCCGCGGGGCTCGACCCGATCACCTCGGCCGAGCTCGACGGGCTCATCCTCCGCATCTGCAGGACACTCGGGATGACGTTCGTTGTCGTGACCCATGAACTGCCGAGCATCTTCACCATCGCCGACCGGGTGATCATGGTGGACGAGCGGACGCCGGGGATCGTGGCCGAGGGGCTGCCACAGGACCTGAAGGAGCACAGCGAGGACCCGCGCGTTCGCCGGTTCTTCCATCGTGAAGGGGGAAGCGAGTCATGACCCACAAGACGCGCTACTTCCGCGTCGGCCTGTTCGTTCTGGTCGGGATGGCGCTCATCGTGGCCGGCGTCATCGCGTTCGGAATGGGAGTCCTGACCAGCGAGGAGCACTTCTACGCCGAAACCTACTTCCAGGAGTCGGTGCAGGGACTGGAGGTCGGTTCTCCGGTGAAGTACCTGGGTGTCGAGATCGGCCGGGTGGAGCTCATCACCTTCGCCGACCAGGTCTACGACATCGAGATGACGCACGAGTATCAGCGGGCGATTCTGGTCCGGTCCGCGCTGTTCCCTTCGGCGCTTCATGTCCCGTCCAACAAGA
>Ga0137433_1000240_pt1 | contig 32751 bp, 8 predicted proteins | sample EasRivERMZT840_2_FD_102335 | JGI IMG/M metagenome (GOLD analysis project Ga0137433, IMG submission 102335) | Soil microbial communities from meander-bound floodplain in the East River, Colorado, USA - East River MetaG ERMZT840_2 | ecosystem: Environmental > Terrestrial > Soil > Floodplain ...
CTGGACATCGGCGACCCCGGCGAAGCTCAGCGCGTCGATCGTCGGCGTCGCATCCATGATGGCCACCGCGTTGACGTCGACCTGCCCGACGCCGACGTTGAGCCGGGTCAGGTCGGCGCTCGGCGTCGTGCCCGCCGCCGACCCGATGTGGGCGTCGACGATGCCGCTGATCACGGCCTCCGCCTCGGACCCGGTGAAGGAGCCAATTCCGTTGACCTTGACCGAATCGGTCTCGGCCTCTGCCATATAGTTGCCGTCGGCCCGGACGTCGGCGCCGGTGGCGCTGATGTCCACCCCCTGGCCGATGTAGGCGCGGGTCGTGCCCGAGATCTCGCCGTGCGGCCGCATCACACCGACGCTGAAGCCCGGGGACGCGCCGCTGCCGTCGGCGTGCGCCGTGGCGTCCATGTCGGATGCGGCATCGATGTCGAGCGCGCCGCCCAGGACGATGTTGGCGGTCGCGTCGCCGCCCGGCGCGAGACCCGCCGTCGCTCCGACGTAGGCATCGACGACGCCCGTGACCCTGGCCTGGGCGTCGATGAGCGCGCCGTCACCGACGAGCGAGAAGCTGAGCGCCAGCGACTTGGCCTCCGCGTCGTAGATGACCTCGTCGCCCCCCGCCTCGCCGGCGCGCACGATGAGGGATCCCGCATCGAGATCCACGCCGTCGCGCACGTAAGCCCTCGTGATGCCGCTGGCAGTCGCCTCGGGGAGCAGCAACGCGACCGTCACCCCTCCCACGGCCGTGCTGTCGGCTCTGGCCTTCGCCTTCAGGTTCGAGTCGGCATCGACCTTGACCTGCCCTCCCCCGACGTTGATGTCGGTCTTGCGGAGGCTCGGCGTGTCGCCGGCGCGCGCGCCGATGAACGCCTCGACCGTGGCGCTGGTGTTCGCGACGGCCTTGATGGCGTTCAGGCTGCCGAGCCCGCTGATGCCGACCGCCGTCGCCGTCGCCTCGGCGAGCATCCCCGGGTCGCCTGGATTGACCCCCTGCGAGTCCGCGGTGACCATCAGCGACGATCCCGTCAGGACGACGTCCTCTCCGACGTACGCGCTCACCGACCCGCCGGCGTCCGCCGTCGGGAGGAACACGGTGCCCGAGATGCCGAAGCTGCCGGCGAGGCCGCCGGTGCTGGCGGTCGCCGAGCGCCGTCCCTTCGCGTCCACGACCACCGTGCCGTCGCCGGTCCCGCCGGCCGTGACAGTCAGCGTCGTCGTGGCGTCGGGCGAGGTGGACTCTCCGGCCGGCACGCCGACGAAGGCCTCGACGGCGCTCGTGATGATGGCGTCGGCGCTGGCCACGGCGGCGGACCCGCCCCCCGCCAGTCCCACCACGATGGTGGTGGCGCTGGCGGTCTCGATCGCCTCGGCGATGACGTCCAGCTCTCCGGCGGTCAACGTCGTCTTCTGGCCGATATAGGCGCGCGTCGTGCCGTCGACGGTCGCGGTCGTCTTGACCGCCGAGACGGCCACGCCGCCGCCCACGCCGAGGCTTGTGGGCGACGTGCTCGCGGTCAGCGTCCCCTTGGCCTTCACCAGGACATCGTGGTTCGCGAACGTCAGCGTCGTGGCGGCGCCGGGCGCCATGCCGGCGCGCGTGCCGACATAGGCTTCCGTCGTGCGCTCGACGGTGGCATCGACCAGCGCGCCCGAGCCCGATCCCCCGAAGCTGATCGCCACGGAGGACGCGTCCGGCACGGCGCTCGCGGTGCTGTCGGCCGTGATCTCGAGCGTGGTCCCGGACATCGTCATGCCGCCGTCGGCGTAGGCACGCGTCGTGCCGCCGATCGTCGCGTCGGCCTGCACGAGAGCGATCGCCATCACGCCCGCGCCGGCCTCCCCCTTGCCGATCGTGTTCGCGCTGTGCATCGAATCGGCATCGATGAAGACGCCGGCACCCGTAGCGTGCAGGCCGGCGCCGCTGGCAAAGGCCTGCACGGTGGAGGCGATGTCCGTCACCGCCATCGCCCCCGCCGCCGCGCCGCCGATCGAGACAGAGATCGATTTCGCCGAAGCGCTGGTGCCGATCGTCAGGGTCGAATCGGCATCGATGCGCACCTCGCCGCCGAGCGCGGTGGCGTCGGAATCCTGGACGTAGGCCTGGGTCGTGCTCGTGTACTTGTCGGTCGCGATACCGACGGCCCCGGCGGCGCCCGTCAGCCCGCCGGACACGCTCGCGGACAGGACCGTGGCCTGCGCGTCGGAGTTGTCCGAGGCCTCGACCGTTAGGGTGCCACCCGCCTCCACGTCGGAGTTGCCGCGCACGAAGGCCTCGATCGTGCCCTTCAGCTCGTTCTTGGCTACTGCGCCGCTGAGCGCCACGCCACCGCCGAAGCCGACGGCCACCCCCACGGCGATGGCGTCCGGTGACGCCGTGAACGTCGAGAGCGACTCCGCGGAGACTTTCAGGTTCCCGCCGCCGTTGGCGTCGACGAGCGAGTTGTCGATGCCCGCGCGCGTGATGCTGGTGCTGGTGTTGGTCGCGCTGGCCCCTGAGAACGCCACGGAGCCTGCCGCGAATCCCACCGAGGTGGAGATCGACGCCGCGAGGGCATCGGCCGTGACGGTCCGCTGATCCTTCGCCAGGACGTTGAGGCCGCCGCTGCCCGACGTGACCTCCTGTCCTCCCGCGCCATCCGCGTCGTTGATCAGCGCCTCCACGGTGCCGCCGACGGAGTTGTCGACGACGGCCGCGGCCACCGTGCCCGACATGGCCACGGCGCCCACCGCGAGCGACACCGAGACGCCGTGCCCCTCGACCGATACGTTGGCCGTTCCTTCCGCCTTGACCTCGAGGAGCTGGGAAGAGGTGACCTCGGCATCGTCGATCCGGGCGCGCACGACGCTGTTGACGTCGTTGTCGGCCGAGATCGCGCCCAGGGAGAAGGCGAAGCCTCCGGCCCCCGCCCCGATGCTGGCGGCCACCGCGTCCGCCAGGTTCAGCACGTGCGTATCGTCCGCTGCGCTCAGCGTGAACGTTCCCGCAGGCACGTTGACGTCCGCGCCCGCTTCGACGAGGGCCTGCGTCGTGTTGGTGGCCGTGTTGTGGGCGAGGGCTCCGGCGCCCGCCACCGAGAATCCCACGTAGGCCGCGGACACGCTGACGCCCACGCTGACCGCGTGCACGTCGACCGTGGCGTCAGACAGGGCGATCACCGAGACGTCGCCGGTCATGGAATCCACGCTCGAGTTGTTGATCTGCGCGGTCGTCGTCGTTCCGTAGCTGTTGTCGGCGCTCGACACGGCGATGGTCAACCCGGCGGCGATTCCACCGCTCACCGCGACGCTCACCGCGGCCGCTGTGGTGTGCGCGTCGATCGACGACAGGTCCTTGGCCTCGATGACCACGTCGCCGGTGGCGTTGATGTCGCTTCCGTTGTTCACGCCGGCGAACACCAGGTTCGTCAGGGTGTTGCCGGCGATCGCGACCGTGCCAGCGCCACTGACCGAGAAGCCGGCGCTGCCGGCGACCGACACCGCGGCCGACGTGCCCACGGCCTCGATCGTGCCCTGGCCGAGCGCCTTCACGTTGACGGCGCCGTCGCTGTCCACCGTCGAGCCATCGACGAGGGCCGATGTCTCGCCGCTCAGCACGTTGTCCGCCGAAGTCACCGCGAGGGTCAGGCTGATCGCCGCCCCGCCCGAGCCGGTCAGTCCCACGGACGCCGCGACCGCGTCGGCCGCAATCATCTGCGTGTCGGTAGCCGTGACGTTGACGGCGCCCGTGGCGTCGAGATGGCTGCCGCCGAGGACGCGCGCGCCGACGACGTTGTTCATCGTGCTGGTGACCACGGCGCCCGTCCCCGCGCCGCTGGCGGAGAACGCGCCGCTGCCGCCGCCGGTGACCGCGATGGACGTGCCGCTGGTGTCCACCGTGGCGTCTCCGAGCGCGCTCACCGTGATGCCGTGCGCCGGACCGATCGTTGTCACCGTGGCGTCATCGATCGTCGCCAGCGTCTGCCCGTTCAGCACGTTGTCGGCCGTCGTGACCGCCACCCCCAGATTGATGCTCGCGCCACCGGAGCCGCCGACACCGATGGATACCGCCGCGACGTCCGAGCTGATGCTCGACGTGTCGCTGGCCGATACGCTCACCGCGCCGCCGGCGTGCACGGAGCCATGGGCCACCTTGGCTTCGACCCGGTTGAGGTTGGTGGTCACGTTGCTGACCACGGCGCCGGCGCCCGCACCGCTCAACGAGAAGCTGCCGGCACCACCGCCCGCGATCGATACGGCCGCGCCGGTCGCGTCGAGGGTGGCGTCCCCCACGGCCGTGATGCTGACCCCGGCGTCGCTCGTGACGTCGCCACCGTCGATGCCGGCCACCGTCTGGCCGCTGATGACGTTCTCGCCGGTGGTCACGGCGCCCGCGAAGTTGAAGGCCATCCCGCCGGAGCCCCCGGCGCTCAGGGAGAGCGCCACCAGCGTGGCGGTCACGTTGGACGTGTCGGTGGCCGAGATGGTCACCGCTCCCGGCGCGTCGACCGTGCTGCCCCCCGAAACCAGGGCCTCGACGTCGTGCGTGCTGCTGTTGCTCACCACGACGCCTGTGCCCGCGCCGTTGAGCGAGAAGCTGCCGCTGCCGCCCGCGGAGATGCTGACGGCCACGCTGGTCACGTCGATCGTGGTGTCACCCAGGGCGCTGATGACCACCGTGCCGTCGCCGTTCACGGTGGAGCCGGTCACCAGGGCGGCGGCGTGGCCGCCGATGTCGTTCTGGGCCTCGGTGATGGCGATGGCGAGACCCACCGCGAGAGTGCTCGACCCCGTGATGTTGGCCGCGGCCGTGACGACCGTGGCCGAGATATTCGAAAGATCCTGGGCGTCGATGCTGACGCTGCCGTTGGCGTCCAGCAGACTGCCGCCCGTGACCGAGGCCTCCACCGCGTTGCTGGTGGTGTTGTGGGACGACGCGCCGCTACCGGTCCCGCCGAGGGCGAAATTGCTGGAGGCCGCCACCGTGACCGCGGCCGACACGGCGTTGACGTCGATGGTGGCATCGCCCAGGGCGCCCACGTGGATGCCTCCGCCGCTCAGGACGTCCGAGCCGCTCACCAGGGCGGCGGTGCTGCCGCCGATGGTGTTGGACGCCGATGTCACCGCGATGGACAGGGCGACCGCGCCGGTCGTGGAGGCGGAGATGTTCACCGTGGCGGAGACCACGTCACTTTCGATGCTGGAGATGTCCCGTCCGTCGATGGTGACCGCCCCGCTCGCGTCCAGCAGGCTGCCGCCGACGACGCGCGCCTGGGTGATCCCCGTCACGTCGTTGCTGGCGATGGCGCCCGCGCCCGAGATGCCGCCGGAGATGCTGCCGCCACCCGCCGTGACCGACACGGAGACCGCGGCGGTGGTGGCCTGCAGCGCCGTGTCGTTGATGGCGTCGATGTCTGCGCCGCCGCCGATGACCGAGAGCAGCGAGTTCTCCAGCCCCGCGCTCACCGCCGTGCCGACGCTGTTGGTGGTCACGGCGATGGCGTTGGCCCCGCCGAAGGCCATGCTGCCGCCGGCCGAGACGGAGACCGACCCGGCCACGGTCACCGCGTCGATCGCGGTGGTGTTCTCGGCTCTGATGGTCGTCAGTCCGCCCGCCGTGACTCCCTGGCCGGACGCGGTGTCGCTGTTGCGTACGAGCGCCTCGATCGCGCCGTCCACCGTGTTGGTCACCACGGCCACCGTCCCCGCGCCGCTGACGGAGAGCGACCCGCCGCCGACGCTGACGTCCAGCGCCGCCGAGACGCCGGTCACGTCGATGGTGCCGCTGCCGTCCGCCAGGATGTCCACCGCGCCCGCGGCGTCGAGCGAGGAGTCGTCGACCAAGGCGGAGACCGCATTGTCGATGGTGTTGTCGGCGTAAGAGATGGCGAACGTTATGGAGACGGTGCTGCCGCTGCCGACCACGACGGAGGCGCTGGCCGCCACCACGTCGGACGAGATCTCCGCGCCATCGATGGCGTGGATCGCGGCTGCGGCGCCGGCGTCCACGACGCTGTCGCTCAGGATGCCGGACACGATGACGTTGTCGATGTCGTTGAGGACCACGGCTCCGGTGCCCGCCCCGCCCAGGGTCAGCGAGCCGCTCCCCACCGTCACGTTGGCCGAGGCAGCGACCCCGTGCGCGTCGATGAGCGACGAGGAGGTGGCTGTGGTGGAGAACGCGCCGCCGGCGTCCACGGTGGCGTTGTCGACCACGGCCCGGGTGGTGTTCTCGATGTCGTTGGTGACGAACGAGCCCGCCACCGACAGTCCGCCGGACACGTTGTTGCCGCCCACCGCGATGCCGATGCTGGCCGCCACGAGGCTGGCGGTGATGGACGTGTCGTCGGTCGCCGACAGCGCAATGGAGCCGGGGGCCTGCACGGTGGCGCCGGCGATCAGCGCTTCCACGATGTTGGAGACGTCGTTGGTGGAGGCCGAGATGCCGGCGTTGATCTGGATCGCCGACCCGCCGGAGCCGGTGAAGCCGACCGACGCGGCCACCCCCACCGCGTCGATGACCGACGCCGAAGCAGCCTCGATGGAGACGCCGCCGGCGCTGGTGCTCACGTCCACGCCGTCGATGGCGGCGCGGGTCTGATTGTTGACCGTGTTCACCACCACCGCGGCCACGGCCGAGCCGCCGCCGCTGGTGTCGCTCCCCGCCGCAATGGTGGCGCTCGCCGCCACGGCGCTCGCGCTGATGCTGGCGTCGTCGGCCGCCGACAGGCTCACCGGGCCCGCGACCTGCACGATCTCGACGTCCAGCGCGTCGCTGTCGCCGACCGCCGCCTCGATGACGTTGGTGATCTCGTTGGTGCTCGTCGCGCCGACGGCGTTGATCGAGACGCTGGTCCCGCTGCCCGCGGTGATCGACAGCGCGACACCGATGGCTTCGGAGTCGATGGTCGAGGTGCTGTCGGCCGACAGGGTCAGCCCGCCTCCACTGGACGTGATGCTCGAGTCGTCCGCCACCGCGCGCGTGGTGTGGGCGATGACGTTGCGGGTCATCGAGAAGCCGAGCCCGAAGCCGACGTTGTCACTCTGGCTGACCGCGAGGCTGCCCGTCACCGCTCCGGCGGTCGAGTCGATGGTGGTGTCGTCCAGCGCGGTGGCGCTCACCGCGCCGCCGGCCGTGATGTCCGAGCCGAGGATCAGCGCCTGGACGCTGTTGTTCACCACGTTGCCGGACCCGGCGCCGGCCCCGGCCAGCGCGTTGGCGCCGTTGCTGCCGCCGATCGCCAGTGAGGCGGCGATCCCGAGGGAGAACGCCTCGATGGTGGATGTGGAGGTCGCGGCCAGCGTCACACTGCCGCCGGCGACGACGGTCGTGTCCTCGATGGCGGCGCGCGTCTCGCTGGTGATGTCGTTGGTGGCCGCCGCGGCCCCCGCGGCGATCGAGGTCAGCCCGTTGCTGCCGCCGCCGGCCAGCACGATGACGAGGGCGGCCGACGCCGCGTCGGCGGTGATGGTCGAATCATCGGTGGCCGTCACCGACACGTTGCCGGTGGCCATCACCGTGGAAGGATCGATCGCCGCCTCGATGGTGGCCTCCACCGCGTTGCCGGAGCCCGAGCCCGCGCCGCCGAACGACGTGCTCCCCTGGGTGTCGAGGGAGAAGGCGCCGGCCAGCGTGAGGGTGTCGATGTTCTGCGCGCTGGTGGCCGTGAGCGTCACGTCCTCCGCGCCGACGGTGGTGCCGATGACCTTGGCGCGGATGACGGTGTCGATGTCGTTCACCGCGATGGAGGCGCCGATGGCGATGTTGTCGTCGTTCGAGTTGTCCAGGTCGAGCAGCAGCGACGCTCCGCCGGAGTCGGCCGTGATCGACGTGTCGTCGGAGGCGCTGAGGGTCAGGTCGCCCCCCGCGTCCACGCTGCTGCCGTCGCCGATCTGCGCCACGGTGCTGTTGTCCACCGTGTTGCCCGAGCCGCTGCCGGCCCCGGTGAAGTTGGTGCTGCCGCTGCTGCCGGAGTTGCTCTCGCTGCCGGTGCGCAGCACCCCCGCGACGCTGATCGCCAGCGAGGAGATCTCGCCGTGGGTGCGGGCCTCCAGCGTCACGTCGTCCATGGCGTTGAAGGTGTTGCCCCCCGCCGCCACGGCCTGCAGGTCGTTCTCGACGATGGCCACCGTGATCGCGCCGCCGATCGCCGTGCCGCCGCCAATCGCCGCGCCGCCGGCCACCGACGTGATCCCCGTCGTGTCCACGGCGCGCAGCAGAATGTCCTGAGATGCCGCGGCCCCGGTGTTGACGGCGTTCACCGCCGCGCCGGTGCCGATGGTGGCCTGAGTCTTTGCCTTGTTGACATCGACGGTGACCGACAGTCCCAGCCCCGTCTTGTCTTCCTCGACCGTGCCGCCGGCGCCGATGGCCAGCAGGAAGTGATCCTCGAACGAGGACGCCCCGAGCGCGAAGCCGGTGACCGACTGCGTCCCCTGGTTGCCGTCGTCGTCGTGCGTCCCGTCGCGCACGTCGACGGCCTTGTTCCCCAGGGCGGTGATGCTCGCCCCGTCGCCGACGAAGGCCAGGGTGTCGTCGATGTCCACCAGGATGGCGACCGAGGCACCGTAGCCGCTGTTCTCCACCGAGACCGCCAGGCTCCCGGCCGCCAGGTCGTCGACCGTCGTGCTGTCGGCGGCGATGGCTACGCTTCCGGTGGCGTCGATGTCCACGTTGCCGGTCACGGCCGCGGCCTGAGGATCCCGTCCGACGAAGGCGCGCGTGTCGGTGTCCAGGACGTGCAGGATGAGCCCGCCGGCGCCGGCCGGCGCGTCCTTGTTGTCGCCCATGCCCAGTGCCAGGCCGATGTTGATGGTCAGACCGAACAGATCCTCGCTGCTGTCGGCGTCCACCACTACGTTGCCGCCCGCGATCACGTGCGTCGGCGTGCCGGCATCATCGGAGGCCGCGATGAAGGCCTCGGTGTCCTTGACCACCCAGGTGACGCCCAGACTGACGCCGATCGCCTTGCCTTCCGAGCTCCCCGCCAGGGTGCCCACGACGTCGATGATCTCCGTGTCGTCGGTGGCCCTCACCTCCACGTCGTCGCCCGCGGTGATCTGCGCCCCCGCGCCGATGGAGGCGTGCGTGGTCAGGCCCAGGAAGACGTTGACCACGGCCGACCCGGCCACGGACCATCCGTCGGCGGTGCCGATGGCGGCCCCCACGACGACGTTGGTCACCCGGACATCGGGCTCGTCGATGAGCGGAATGTCCGGGAAGCCGATTTCCATCGGCGTGATCGCGGAATCGGCGACGACCTTGACGTCGCCCGCGGCGTTGAGGGTCGCCCCCGCGCCGATGGAGGCCAGCGTGGAGTCCTCCTCGATGATGTTGACCCCGATGGCCAGGCCCACGCTCTTGTCGTCGCTGCCGTCGTTGCCCTGTGTCAGCGCGCCGCCACCGACGAGGTTCTGGAGGCCGATGTCGCGGCGCGCGGTCACCGTCACGTCACCGGTCGTCGCCGTCACGACGGCGCCGTCGCCGATCGACGCGCTGGTGTGGCTGACGAGGAAGTTGACGCCCACCGCCCCGGCCACGGCCGTCTTGCCGCTGTTCTCGCCGCTGCTCTCCTCCTGGGCCGCACCGCCGCCCGCCAACGCGAGCGTCTGGAAATTGTTGCTCTGTCCGGCCGTGCTCCCCGCCTCCACGCTGACCGCGCCGGCGGTGATCGTCACGCCATCGGCGATGCCGGCGGAGTTGTTGAGATTGGCGTAGTTCACCGCCACGGCGGCGGCAACGCCCGTGTCGGCGTCCTTGGCGTAGGCCAGACCGGTCGCCACGGTGGACGCATCGGCGTCGCTGGTGGCGCTGACGGTCAGCGTGCCCCCGAGGTCGAGGACGATGTCGCCCTCGACGATGACCTTGGTCTCGGGCTGAACGACGGCCGCGGCCACCGCGCCCGCCACGCGCACCGAGCCTCCCTGCTGCTGCGAAGAGGCGTTCTGCGAGGTGCCTCCCTGCCCGCCGGGGTTGGTGGTCTGGCTGCTGGCCGTGGTGTTGGCGCTGTCAACCTTGTCGCCGGAGGTCGGCGTGCCGAGGCTGTCGTTGCCCGACTTGGCCTTGGCGGCGTCGGTCTTCTGCTGCGTCTCCTGGTCGGCGGTCTGTCCGCCTTCGCCTTCCTTCTTGCCCCCCTCCGCGCTGCCCCGCTGACCATGGTGGCGACCGCGGTGCCCGAGGCGGCGGCCAGGGTCAGGTTGTCCGCCTGCGCCGCCCCGCTCGACACGCTGCGCGCCAGCGTGACGTCGGGGTCGTCGGCGATCCAGTTCAGCCCGATGGCGATCCCGATGCCCGTCTCGGCCCCCTTGGTATCGGCGTCCGCCTCGGCGCGCACCACCTCGAGCCCCGTGGCGGTCACCGTCAGGTCGCCCTCGACCTCGAGCGCTCCCACGGTCCCCGCGGTCTCCGGGTCCTCGCCCGCGATGATGCTCGAGGTGTTGTTCAGGGCGACGCCGAGCGCCACGGCGCCCGCGAAGGCCGTGCCGCTGCTGCCGGCCTTGGCGCCCGCCTTGGCCTGGGTGGCCATGCTGTAATTCGCGTTCGCGATGAACGACACGTCGTCGGCCGCGAGCACGGCCGCGGTCTCCGACATCGTCGTGAGCGTGTCGACGTCGGAGACGTTGAAGGCGAACGACAGGCCGAGGCCGAGGCTCTTGCCGGAGGCCGGCTCCGACTTGGGCGTGGCGGTGGCCACGTTGTAGGTGGTGTTCGCGGCGTTGACGGCGATCGCACCGATGTTCGCGTCGCCGTCGACGGAGCCGTCCTGGGCCGTCAGCGCGGCCCCTTCGCCCAGCAACGCGTGGGTGGCGCCGGTCGCCACGTTGACGGCCACGGATCCGGCCACGCCGTACTTGCCGCCGCTTGCGCCCGAGGTGGCCATCGCGCCGCCGCCATGGACGCTCTCCTTGAGCTTGCCCGTCGTGCCGCCGCCCGGGTCGATGGGGATGGCCTCGCCTGCGAGCGCCTTCTCCCGAGTGGCCGCGAGCTTGATCTTGCCGGCGGGATCGGCGATGACGAAATAAGTGGTGCCGTCGGTGAGCTTGTTGGAGCCGCTGCCGATGTCCGGGTTGCCGTCGTTGTCGTACTCGACGGCCTCGCCAGTCACCCAGGCCAGGTCCTCGGCGAGGGCGAACTCCACCCGCTTCTTGTCGGGGTCGAAGGTGATGTCGTCGGCGGGGTCGCGGTCGAGCTTGTGCGCGTCACCTGCCCCCTGGCTCTGGAGATCGATGGCGGTCCCGGCCAGGGCGTTTTCCATGGTGGTGGCGAGCTTGATCTTGCCGCCACCCGCCACGATGACGTAGTAGTCGGTGTTGTCGGTCAGACCCTGCAGCGCGGTGCCGCCGCCGGCCGTGTACTTGACTTTCTCGCCGTTCACCAGCCCCTCGGCATTCCCGACGAAGATGGTGTTGGCCGCGATGTCGACCGTCTGCGGCTCGGACGCGTTGACCGTCGCGACGCGCTCGAGCATCACGGCCTCGACCGTCATGCCGTCGGCGGTGACGTTCGCGGCGGCGATGGTCGCGGTGTTGTTGGTCTCCGCCGCGTTGATGGCGACCGCGGCGCCGACCGTCGTTCCGCCCTCGGTGGTGACCGCGCCGCCGTCGGCGAACGCCGCGGCGTTGGTGTTGGCGCTGCTGCGCACGATGACCGTGCCCTGAGCCACGATCGTGGAATCGCCGCCGATGAGCGCCGCCGTGTCGTTGGTGGCCAAGTCGAGCGCGAACGCCGCGGCGACCGCGACGGCGCCGTTCTGCTCGGTGTTCGGGTTGCCGCCACCGCCCGGATCCTGGTGGGTCTCCGAGGTGGGCTTCTTGCTCACCGTCTCGCTCGGCGGGTCCTCGACCTCCTCGACCGGCGGCGTGGTCGTGACGAGGTAGAGCTCGACCCGGCGGTTGTCGTCGTGCTCGACGTTGTTGGCGGTGGGCTCCTCGAGATCCGTCTCGCCGTACCACGCCACCCGCAGCTGGCTCTCACTGACTCCCTTGGTCTTCAGGTAATCGGCGACCCGGTTGGCGCGCCGCATCGACAGGCCGAGGTTGTAGTCGTTGGTCGCCGTGGTGCTGGTGTGCCCGGCCACGGTGGCGACCAGATTCGGATTGTCGAGGAGCAGCTGGGCGAACGCGTCGAGCTTCGCCGTGTTCTGGTCGTCCTTGGAGTAGCCCCCGTCGTCGAGAATGTCCTTGTCGACGGCAAACAGGATCGTCTCGTCGTCGAGAACCGAATCTTCGTCGGCTTCATGGGCATGCACCGTCGCGTCGGGGGCGGTGACGGCCACCTCGGCGCGCCGGTTGGACTGGTTGGGCACGCCGTTACCGGTCGGCTCGTCGAGGTTCGTCTCGCCAACCCACAGAATGCGGATCTGCGACGCGGCGACCCCCTGGTCGATGAGGTACTGGCGCACGGTCTCGGCGCGCTTCTTGCCGAGCGCCAGGTTGTCCTCGAAGCCTCCCACGGTGTCGGTGAAACCGGTGACGGTGGCGACGGAGGTGGTGTGCTCCTTGAGGTAGTCGGCGTAGCTGTCGAGCAGCTCCCGCTCGGTCGCGTCGAGCTGGTCGGCCGCGAACTTGGCGGTTTCGAACTCCACATCGCCGGCGTTTGGTGGAGCCGGCACATCCTTCTTGACCTTGCGCTTCGCGCCGGCCTCGGTCTTCTTGGTCTCGACTTCCTTGATCTGCTCCGACGATTTCTTGTCGACATTCTTGTTGCTGTTGTCGTTCTCCTTGTCCTTCGCTCCGGTGGCCGTGGACCGGGCGTCCGCGCTGGCGTCGTGGAGGCCCTTGGACTCGACGGTGATGTTGCCCCCGACGATGACGGAGCGCTCCAGCTGCGCGTAGGTCTGCTCCTCGGTCTCCGTCACCGCGATCGACAGGCCGATCGCCGCGTCGGTCGATTCCACCGAGCCCGCGGCGTGGCTCTCGCTGTTGCCCGTGTGCTCCGAGGTGATCGAGAGGTTGCCGGTCAGCGTGCTGCTCCCCGATTCCAGGCCGCCCAGCCGCGCCAGCGTCGCGTTCTCGACCAGCGACACGGCCACCACGGGAGAGAGCGCGACGCCGGCCTTGACCCCCGCCTTGGCCTCCGAGTCGACGTCGAGGTTGGTCTTCGTCTGCAGCGTCACGTCCTTGGCGCCGGTCACCGCGGCATCGGAGCCGATCGCGGCCGTGGCCTCGTGCGTGGCCACCGCGAAGGCGACGGAGGCCCCCAGGCCGAAGCTGTCGGCGGTGACCTTCGGCTCGGCCTTGGCGTTGTTCTTCGCGTCCTCGGTCGCGGTGATCTTCAGCTCGCCGGCATCGCCGTTGCCGTCCGTGCCGTCGGCCAGCGCAACCGAGCCACCGCTGGCCACGCCCGACCGCACCTCGGTGGTGCCGATGGTCAGCGCGAACGCGCCGGCGACGCCGAGCCCGCTCTCGGAGCCGGCGCCGGAAGTCGCCTGCGCCGTGACTGCATGCTGCTTGTCCATGCTCACGTCGCGCATGCCGGCTTCGATGGTGATGCCGTCGGCGCTGACCGACCCGCCGTCCTGGACCTCGGCCACGTTGACCACGTCGGCCCGCGTCACCGCCGCGGCCGCGCCCACGCCGACCGAGCCGGCCTTGACCGCCTGGCCGTCGGCGATGGTCCCGACGTCCTGGTTGGCCAGCGAGCTGAGCGTCACCGTCCCGTTGGCGGCGTTGATCGCGCCCCCGTTGCCGACCGTGACGCTCACGTCGGCTTCGTTGACGGTGATGCTGATCGCGGCGGCCACGGCGATCGGGCCGTCGGTCGTCTTGGCGCTTCCCTTGCTCTTGGACGAGCCGGTGCCGCCCTGTGACTGGGCCGCGCTCTTCTGCGCGTCCCCCTGCTCGTCGACGTTCTTGCCCTTGTTGGACGCGCCGCTGGCGCTGGCCGTCGTCTTGGTGGACGACTTGCCGTGACTGCGCCCCTTCAGACCTACGCTGCCCGTGGACGTGGTGAGGCTGCCCTGCGTCCGTGCGGCGACGATGTCGCTGGCGCTGGTGTAGGCGAGCACGGCGCCGAGCGCGAGCGATTCGCTCGCCTCCGCGTCGCCCTTGCCCTCGGTCTTGATGTCGACGTCCTGCTTGGCCTCGGCGTCGATGTTGCCGGTGGCGGACACCGCCGAGCCGGTCTCGAAGAGGACGCGCGTGGTGTTGTCGGCAAAGGTCAGCGCCACCACCGGCGTGATCGCATTCCCGCCGCTGGCGCCCATGGTGGCCGTGGTCACGAGCTCGTGATCGCCGGTCGCCGCCACCATCACCGCCGAGCCGCCGCTCACGGCGGCTCCGTTCTCCACGGCCGCCTCCGTGAAGTTGCTGACCAGGCTCATCGCAACCGAGGCGCCCAGGCCGAGGCTCTCTCCCGTGATGCCGTCCTCGTCCGGCTTGGCCGTCGTCACGATCTTGGTCGTGGCCGTGGCGCTGATGTTCAGCGCGCCGCCGTTGAGCGTGACCGCGGCCCCGTTGTCGACGAAGGCGCGCGCCGACGTCTGGATTCTGTTGATGGCGAGGGATCCCGCGATCCCCACGTCCTGGGCCCCCGCGCCCGAGGTGGCCTCAGCCAGGTAGGTGTTCTCCGCGTCCAGCGTGGCGTTGACGTTGACCGTCGTCGCCTGCAGGTTGAGGGTGCCGCCGAGGGAAGCGTTGACGTCCACGTCGACGCTGTTGACGGCCACGGCGATCGCCAGGCCGGTGTTCCCGGTGGTGGTGCCCTCGGCCACCGCCGAGATGGTGTCCGTGGCCGTGGCGCCGACGTTCATCGTGGTGCCGGTGAAGGCGGTGACGGCGGCGGAGTCCACGCGGGCGTTTGTGGTGCCGTCCACGAAGCCCAGCGCGATGGCGGCGGCGATGGTGACGTCGCCGTCGCTGGTCGAGGCGTTGCTGCCGCTGAGCCCCTGCTGGCTCGGGTTGTTGGTGTTGGAATTATTGTCGTCGTTGGCGCCGCCCGGCGTCGACTTGGCCGAGGTCGCCACGGTGCGTGTGGTGGAGGCGATGACGCCCACGGTCGGCGCGATCACGGCGGCGTTGCCGGTGAGCGCGGCCGTGGTGTCCGAGTCGATGATGGTCAGCGCGAACGTCGCTCCCGCGGTGTCCGCCACGTTGCCGTCGGCCGTCGTCGCAATGTCCAGGACGTCCGTGGCCTTGAACATTGCACCGCCGGCCGCGCTGATCTGCGCGTTGCCGCTCACCGTCAGATCCGCCCCGCTGGTGAACCCGGAAGGCACGACGACGGGGATCGCCACGTCCACGACGTTGACGTTCACCGCCGCGGCGTCGAGCGATGAGTCGTTGCTGCCGGTGCCGGGCTGCGAGGACGCGGCGATCTTGAGCTGGGTCTTGGCTTCGGCGTCCAGCGTCCCGGTGAGGTTGATGGCGGTCACCCCCGCCACGTTGGGGTCGCCGATCGTGATGCGCGGATCGCCCGCCGCCCACACGCTCAGGATCTTGACGGTGGCGTCAGCGACCGTCGCGGTGATGTCGGTCTCCACGAACGCATCGATGTCGAGGTTGGCGGCGTTGATGGTGGTGGCTCCGACGACATTGACGGTGGCCGCCGAGAAGCTGGTGGCGAAGGTGCCGTCGATGGTGTTGTCGAAGAAGGTGTTGCCGTCCTCGTCCATGTCGACCTTGCCATGCGCGCTCAGCTTGATGGTTCCGCCGATGGCGACGAGGGTGGCGCCGTTGAGAGTCACCTCGGCCGTGGCGTTGGCCAGGAGCCCCGCAGCCAGGGCCTCGCCGGTGGCCTCGGCGAGCAGCGAGATGTTGGTGGCCGTGATCGAGGCGCCGCTGTCGAAGACGATCTTCGAGTCGGAGGTCATGGTCACGTCGCCGTTCACCGTGACCACTGCGCCGGCCGCGTCGTCGGCGATGTCGGAGCTGCTGTGAACCGTCAGGGCGTGCTGGACGGCACCGCCGCTGCCGTTGCCGGCCAGGATCACCTGGTCGTTGAGGATATCCAGGGGCGACGGGATGACGATGCCGAGGATGTTGCCGAGATCGATGTCCTTGCCCCCCGCGAAGTCGATGTCGATTGCGGTCCCGCCGAACAAGCCATTGAGAACGGACAGGCTGTCGAGGTCGATGGTCAGCCTGTCGCCCACGAAGTCGATGAGGCTGATGCTGCCGTTCGACAACCCGAGGTCGTCGCGGGTGATGTTGACGTCGAGGTCGCTGGCCTGCGTGATCTGGTATTCGAGGACTTCCGTCGCGGGGATCGGCAGGACGTCGGTGCCGTTGCCGTACAGGCGCCAGTAGAAGTTCCCGGCGTCCTGCTCGGCGCGCAGCGTGAAGTTCGTGGAGAGGAGACCCGCCACATAGGCCGGAATGTCGGTGAAATCGGCCGGCTGGTTGTCGAGCTCGGCATAGACCAGGTCTGCCGAGAGGAGCAGTCGCGGCTCCAGCGACTCGAGCTGGATCCGGCGGGGACGCACGGTGGAGCCACCGCGGGCGCGCCACATTCCCCGCAACCGAGAGATGCAGCAGCCGAGCAGCAACTCGATGAGGCTGAGGAAGTTCAGGAAGCCCGGTCTGGGATGCGAGCTTGCTGCGCTGCTCTCGAGCTCCCCTCGCGCGGTCGACGGCCGAGCCTTGTCGTCAAGGGAGAGGTGCCGACTGGCCTCTCGCTCATGCATGGAGCGCTGTCCCCGAGAGACTGACTAACGTGAGGAGGTCGAGGCGGGCATGCCGTTCTCGGCATGCGCCGCCTCAGATTGTCACGCGCGCAACAGCGCCCCGGCACAGTCGCGCTCAAAATAGATGCGGGCTTACACTACCGGTGCTTTTGTTCCGGGTCAAGACCAAAAATGAGATTCAGTGCTTGCTTTCCGGACGCTCCCCCATGGTTCCGAACCGCTTCTCGTACTCGGTCATGACGTTGCCGATCAGGAGCGCGAGCCGCTTGGCGGCGAAGGGGCTCAGGATGATGCGCTCGGTCAGATGGACCTTGACCTCCTTGATCTCCAACTGGTCGGCGGCAAACGTCTGGTTGGTCCCGAACAGGAGGGTCACTTCCTCGCGCGTGCTCGCCACGTTGCAGACGTTGGCGTATGACGTCTTCATGTTGGAGTCGTCCCACTTCACCCTGGGCAGCGCGCCCGTGGCCTGAACTTCCTTGCCGTCCGTAGCCTGCACGACCTTCGCGTCCATAGAGCCTCCTCATGACGATGTTGATCACAATGCTTGGGCTGGGAATCCGTACATTACCCTGCAAACTCGTTGCGTGACAAGGAGTTTTTACCAGGAAGGCGGCGCGAGGAGGGTTCTCGTGCGGCGCGAGGAGTTCGACGCTTTCAGTCGAGGGTCTCGAGGTAGATGATCAGCGGCTCGGGGTCCCGGATCACGGATTCCCCCGCCTTCTGATGGCGCACTCGCCCCGTGATCGTATAGGTGTTCCCCGAGCGGTCGAGGGGGATGGCGATCTCGCCGACGTATCGACCGCTCTCGATCTCACGCATGCCGACCCGCTCGGCGGCCTCAGGATAGATGTCGAAGGTCGCCTCCAGGCCCGGGTCGGCCTCCATCACCACCGTGACAATGGCGGCGCCGGCCTCATCCCTCTGGTCGAGAACTGTATGGGAGATGCGCGCGATGCGTGGCTTTTCGTAGACGACGGCGGGGTGCAGCTCGAGAACGGCCGCGTTGCGGGCGCACCCTGCGAGCGTCACGAGAAGAAGCCCGCCACAGCATGCCTGCCGCGCTCTCATATATGACCTCCGTGGGGTGTTGAGCCGCAATCTTCCGTCATGACCTCGCATCAGTCAACCGGCAAAGTCGTTTTCGCTTGACTTGGATCGGGCCTGGTGGTACGAAGATGTTCCACTCAATCCACAACGTGCCACTGGAGGAGGGCTGGTGCAGGGATCGCGGTCCTTGCGAAGGAATGCCCCCGTGCGCTCAGGGCTTGGTGCGCCTCGATCGCGGCGGGGGGTCCTGGTGCTCGCGGCTTGCACGCTAGTCGTGTGCGGGGCCGGCGGTGCGCCGCCCCGGGCGCTCACGGACGAAGAGATCTATCGGAACTTCCAGTTCAACTTCATCAACCCGGGAGCCCGGGCGCTCGGCATGGGAGGCGCGTTCATCGCCGTGGCCGACGACCCCACGACGGCGCAGGCCAACCCCGCGGGTCTCGACTCCCTGCGCGAGCCTCAGGTCTACTTCGAATACAGGGGCGCCGACCAGGACGACGACACCTTCGAAAGCAATCTGGGGAGCCTGGCGGTGGACCCCAACACGGCGGAGCGTGACCTTCCCTACCTCGGTCTCAGCTCGGGGACGGAAACCGAATCTCTCTCGGCGCCCACGTTCATCAGCTTCTCCTGGCCGTTTCAGCTCGGCGCGACCAACCGCCGCCTGACGATCGCCGGTTCGCGTCTCGTGCAGCTGGATCAGGATCGATCGCTGCCGTCTTCCGGTGAGACCGGGGCCACCTTCTCGTTCGCGAGCTTTCCACTGACGGTGAACGGCAACAACGTCGAGAGCTACGCCGTCCAGAGCACGGTGCAGGGAGACAGCTCCATCCGGATCGTGTCGTACGACGTGGCGGCGGGACTCGAGCTGCACCCGGACTTCTCCGCCGGGCTCACGCTGAGCTACGCGACGCTGGACGCGGAGGCTGACAGCGCGACGCACGTGCTCGATCCTCAGGGCGTGATCGTCAGTCCAGGCAATCCCAGACTCCCGTCGCAGCCCGACGCGGACGTCTACGCCACGTCTGCCGACGACACGGATTCCGATCTCACGTACACGGTGGGAATCCACTGGCACCCCGATTCCGTGTATGCGACCGGGGTCTCGCCGTGGAACGTGGCGGCGGTCTACCGCCGCGGTGCACGCTTCTCTGTGGAGCAATCGGCGTCGCTCAACGGCGTGACAATTCAGGAGCTGGACAACCGCATCGTGGTTCCCGACCGTTTCGCGCTGGGAGTGAGCTACGCGTTCCTGGAGCGATGGCTGATTGTGGCCGAGTACGAGAGGGTCGAATACTCCGACCAGCTCGACGGGTTCGAGCCGGGGGTGAACTACCTCACCAGCGCCGGCGTCGCCGGTGGGCAGCTCGGGATCAGCCCGGCGGACGACATCGAGTTCATGGTGGAGGACGGGGACATCCTGCGCGCCGGCATGGAGTACGTCATGCCGGTGGGCGGGGAAGGGAGCCGTCTGGCCCTTCGCGCCGGCTGGTACCACACGCCGGACACTCGCATAAGGATGACCGGGTTTCAGAGCGGCGATGCCGACGTCGACGACACCTACCTGGAGGCCTTCCCGGGCGGAGAAGCCGAAGACCATTTCACGGCCGGCGTCGGATTCACGCTGGGACGGTCGGTCTTCTCGCTGGGTGCGGAAGCATCCGACAGCGGGACACAGTTCGTGGGGAGCTACACCCTGGTGCTCGAGAGGGAGAATCGATGAGCGCGCGGTGGCGCCTTGCGGGACGTCTCGCGATCGTGACGGTGCTGCTGCTTGGGGTGATGGTGCTGTCCGTCTCCCGCGTGCTGCCCACGTTCGTCGGCGGGCAGACGGCGGCCAGCATCGACCTGTGCGACACGCCCCAGGATCCGAACGGCGCCCCGCGCCCCGAATGCAAGGGAAGCGACATCCGGTTCGAGGCCGACCCCAATGTCCCGGGGCAATTCGGCTTTGCGGTGGCCACGGGGCGTCTCAACGGCGATGCCCTGACCGACCTCGTGGTCTCCGATCCGCAGCGCAACCGCGTCTACGTCTTCTTCGGGCGCGTCGATCTCGACGGAGCCTATGGCCTCGATCCCAACGTCACCGCCGACCGCAGAGTCGCGCCCGAGACCCAGGCCGACGTGATCTTCGCCCTCGGCTCCTTGCCCGGTGACCCCGCGTCCCTCGGCTTCTCGCTGGCCGTGGGGTTGGAGCCGATTGCCGGCGCCTGCCCGGACGGCCCTGCAGCGGCCCTGCTCATCGGCGCTCCGGGGAACCCCGGCACAACCGGGAATCCTGCCGGGGTGGCCATCCACATCCCCGCGGGGGCCCTCTGCATTGTCCCGGCCAATCCCCCCGTGCCGTTGCTGCTCGATCCAACCGCAACCGGACAGGAGCTTCAGTCCCCCCTGGCCAATCAGGACGACGAGTTCGGCTACTCGGTGGCGTTCGGACGCGTCCTGACGGTCACCGGGAATCACGAGGACGTCATCGTCGGCGCCCGCAACTGCATCGAAGAGGCGGGCTGCGTGGTGGCGATGGCCGTCAACGACGGAGTGGTGCAGACCGATCCTGCCAGCCGCATCATGATCGAAGGGCTCGATGCGGACGGCATCGGCGAGGTGCTCGCGGTGGGGGATCTGGATCGCGACGCGGATCCCAACACCCTCCCGCGGGGACGCTCCGACGACATCGCGATCGGAGGGGTGGGACACCCCAACGGCAAGGTGCTGCTGGTGCAGGGCCCTCTCTCCCCTACCGGCGGCAGCAGTGGCGTCTTCCGCGAAGGGATCGACTTTCAGATCCGCTCGATCCTCGGAGAGGCCGCCGGCGACTACTTCGGCTTCGCGCTGGCGTTGAGCGCCCAGGGGCGCCTGGCCGTGGGCGCGTTGCTGGCCGACAACCTCCCCGCGGGGAACACTCTGACGAACGTGCCATCCGGAACGCGCACCAACGCCGGCAAGACATACGTATGGGACGCCGATGTGATCGACGACCCCAACAGCGCGAACAACGTCGCCTCCACGGCCGACACCGTCCTCGTCGCGCGCCGCTCGGCCGACCATTTCGGCTCCGCCGTCGCCTTCGGCGACATGGACGGCAACGGAACCGACGAGCTCATCGCCACGGCCCGCCGCGAGGACGGCAGCGGATTGAAGGTCAACGAGATCGATCAAGGGACAGCCTACGTGTCGCAGGACACCACGGTGCTGACCTCCCCCGTGGACCTCAACCGCTGCCTCGCAAGCTCCGACTGCACCGGGGTGTCCGGGATCGACGCCATGGTCTTCGGTGGCGACCGGCGCAACGGCGCAGGCGACGAGATCGGCTGGTCCGCGGCCACGGGAGATTTCGACGGCGACGGGTTCGCCGAGATGTTCGTGGGCTCCATCGCCTCCCGCCGTGTGTACGCCGTGACGCTGGAGGACAGCGACGATGATCGCGCCACCCAGGGGCGCAACCTGCGCGATGGCGATGACGACAACGACACCCACCCCGACCGCCTGGACTGCGCGCCGCGGAACAGGCTGATATTCCCGGGCGCCACCGAGATCCCCTGCAACAACATCGATGAGAACTGCAACGGGCTGACCGACGACTCCCCCGACGCCGACGCCGACACCTTCGACACGTGCGCTCCCGATGCGCCCGGCGATGACGACGACAAGGCGGCAGACTGCAACGACAGCGATGCCGCCTCCCATCCCAACGCCACCGAGGTGTGCGACGGCAACGACAACGTCTGCGATGGATCGATCCCCACCAACGAGACCGATCCGGACGCCGACGGCTACGTCTCCTGCTCGGGATGGAACGACACGCAGGGGAACAACCCCACGATTTTCGGAGGCGACGATTGCCGCGCCAGCGACAACACCGTCTTTCCGGGAGCGGCCCCCAAAGAGACGGTCCCCACAGCCTGCATGCGCGACCGCGATGGGGACGACTGGGGCGACGCGGCGCCACCCAGCGGAGTGACGCCGGGGAGCGACTGCGACGATGGCTCGCCGTCAGCGGCGCTGACCTTCCCCGGGGCGGCGCAGATCGACGGGCCTCTCAACTGCATGCGCGACCGTGACGATGACGGCTACGGCGACGCCACCGCCACGCTCCCGGTCGTTCCCGGCACGGATTGCGGTGACACCGACGCCACCAGCCACCCCGGTGCCCCGGAAGTGTGCGACGGCAACGACAACGCCTGCACAGGCGGGGTTCCGGTCAACGAGACCGACGGCGACGGCGACTTGTTCGTCGTTTGTTCCGGATGGACCGACGTGCAGGGGGATCAGCCCGCGATCCTGGGGAGCGGCGATTGCGATCCGGCCGAAGGGATGACCTTCCCGGGGGCCGCGTCACTGGAAGTGGTCCCCAGCGCCTGCATGCGCGACAAGGACGGTGACAACTTCGGCGACCTTGCGCCGCCCGCCGGGGTCACGCCGGGGAGTGATTGCGACGATGCCTCCAGCACCGCGTCCTCCACGTACCCGGGAGCGGCGCAGATCGAGGCCCCACTCAACTGCATGAAGGACACAGATGACGACGGCTACGGCGACAAGGCCGTGCTGCTCCCCATCGTCAAGGGGGGGGACTGCGCCGACGCCGACGCCACCAGCCACCCCGGCGGGATGGAGGTCGCCGACGACGGGATCGATCAGGACTGCAACGGCGGCGACACGGTCACCTGCTTCATCGACGCGGACCTCGACACGTTCGGCGCCCAGACCCCCTTGCCATCCACGGATGGGGACTGCACCGACGACGGCGAGTCGCCGGTGAACACAGACTGCGACGACGCTGACGATCAGATCTTCCCGACGGCCGTTGATGTCCCGTCAGACGGGATCGACCAGAACTGCAACGACGCGGACGCGAAGGTCTGCATCCTGGACAACGACCGCGACGGTTTCGGCGCGGCCGCCGGCACACCCATCATCGCCGAAGACGGGGTCTGCGACGCGGCGGAGCAGGAGTCGTTGTCGGCCAACGACTGCAGGGACGCCGACCCGGCCACCCATCCCGGCGCCATGGAGGCGTGCGACGGCAACGACAACACCTGCTCCGGCGTCATCCCCGTCACCGAGCGCGACCTGGACGCCGACGGCTACGTGGCCTGCTCCGGGTGGAGCGATACGCAGTCAGACAACGCCTCCATCCTCGGCGGCGGTGATTGCGACGCGACCGACGACGACACCTTCCCGGGGGCCGCGCCCGACGAAGTGTTCGCGGGGCTGTGCTTCCGCGACAAGGACGGCGACGACTTCGGCGACCTCACCCCTCCCGCCGGCGTGAGGGTTGGCACCGACTGCGACGACGACACGGCGGCGGGCCCGGTCACGCATCCGGGTGCGGCGCAGATCGACGGCCCGCTCAACTGCATGCGCGATGCCGACGACGACGGCTACGGCGATGCCTCGGCGCCGCTCCCCATCGTGGCCGGCGGAGACTGCGCCGATGCCGACGCCGCCAGCCATCCCGGAGCCGCCGAGCTGTGCGACGGCAATAGCAACGCCTGCACCGGCTCGATCCCCGCGGCCGAGACGGACACCGATGCGGACGGCTACGTGGCGTGCGGCCCGTGGGACGACCGGCAAGGGGACAACCCGACGGTGCTCGGCGGCGGTGATTGCGATCCCGCGGATGCCGACACCTTCCCGGGAGCCGCCCCGTCCGAGGTGGTCCCCAGCGCCTGCATGCGGGACAAGGACGGCGACGGCTTCGGCGCGCAGGCGCCCCCCGCCGGCGTCGCGGCGGGCTCGGACTGCGACGACGCGTCCCCCACCGCAGCTGTGACTTTCCCGGGAGCGGCGCAGATCGAGGCGCCGCTGAACTGCATGAAGGACGCGGACGACGACGGCTACGGCGACGCGGCGAGCATGTTCCCCATCGTCCCGGGAGGGGACTGCGACGACGCGGATCCGACGCGCCATGCAGGAGCGCCCGAGATCCCCATCGACGGCATCGACCAGGACTGCAATGGCTCCGATCTCACCACCTGCTTCGTCGACGCGGACGGGGACGGCTATGGCAGTCCGACAACGTCGCTCCCTGATGACGGAGACTGCACCGATCCCGGCGAGTCCCCCTTCAGCACCGATTGCGACGACACCTCATCCGCCGTCAGACCCGGAGCCGTCGAGCTGCCCGACGACGGCATCGACCAGGACTGCAGCGGCTCCGACACGGTCACCTGCCTGGTGGACGCCGACCGCGACGCGTTCGGCGGCGCGGGCACCACCCTGGCCGCCGACGGCTCGTGCGACACAGCGGAACAGGAAGCCATCGCCGGTGGCGACTGCGACGACGCGGATCCGACGCGCTTCCCCGGCGCCCCCGAGGTGCCGGGCGACGGCATCGATCAGGACTGCAACGGCACGGACGCCGTCACCTGCTTCGCGGACGTCGATGGCGACGGGTTCGGCAGCATGGCGACCCTGCTCTCGGGCGACGCGGATTGCGCCGATGCCGGCGAATCACTGCTCGACACCGACTGCGACGACGCGGACGGAACAAGATACCCGGGGGCTCCGGAGATCCCGGCCGACGGCATCGACCAGGACTGCAACGGCTCCGATCTCACGACGTGCTTCGTGGACGGTGACGGCGACGGGTTCGGAAGCACGGTGACCCTTCCCCCCACCGACGCGGACTGCACCGACCCGGGCGAGTCCCCGTTCGACACCGACTGCGGCGACGGCGATGGCTCCATCCATCCCGGCGCGACCGAGGTCCCGGGTGATGGCGTCGACCAGGACTGCAACGGCTCAGACACGGTGAACTGCCTCGCGGACGCCGATCGCGACGGGTTCGGGACGTCGGCCGGCACCATCGTCCCGGCCCCCGACGGACTCTGCGAGACGGCCGAGGGAGAGGCCGCACCCGGCAACGGCGGCGATTGCGACGACGACGACCCCTTCATCTTCCCCGGTGCCGCAGATCCCCCCGACGACGGCATCGACCAGGACTGCAACGGCTCGGACGCAACGACGTGCTTCGCGGACACGGACGGAGACGGCGTGGGGACAACGGCGACCGTCGCCTCCGCCGACAGCGACTGCACCGACCCGGGCGAGTCCGCGCTCAGCACCGATTGCAACGACGCCGCTCCGGCGATCTTCCCCGGGGCACCGGAGACCGCGGACGACGCCATCGATCAGGACTGCAACGGCGCCGACACCATCACCTGTCTCGTGGACAACGATCAGGACGGATTTGGCACGTCGTCGGGCGCCACGACTTTCGCGGCGGACGGGATCTGCGATCCCGGACAGGGGGAGGCGGAGTCGGGTGGGGACTGCGCGGACGATGACCCCTCGCGCTTCCCCGGGGCCGTCGAGGTCCTCGACGATGGCGTGGACCAGGACTGCAACGGCGCCGACACCGTGACCTGCTTCGCAGACGCGGACGGCGACGGATACGGCACGCCGGCCACTCTAACCGCCACCGACGGCGACTGCACCGACCCTGGCGAGTCGGAGCTGAGCACGGACTGCGACGATGCGCAGCCCACGATTTTCCCGGGCGCCCCCGAGGTGCCTCTCGACGGAATCGATCAGGACTGCGATGGATCCGATCTGAGCACGTGCTTCGTGGACGCCGACCAGGACGGCTACGGATCCACCACCACGATCGTCCCCGCGGATGGCGACTGCGTGGACCCGGGTGAGTCGGTCTTCGATACCGACTGCAACGACGCCCAGTCCGGCATCAACCCCGGCGCGGCCGACGTTCCCGGCGATGCGATCGACCAGGACTGCAATGGCGTGGACGCAGTCACCTGTCTGGTGGACGCCGACAAGGACGGCTTCGGTGTGACCGGGTCCTCGGTGACGGCGCCGGACGGCTCCTGCGACACTCCCGAGTCCGAGGCGACCGCCGGGGGCGATTGTGACGACGCCGACCCCGCGCGGCATCCGGGAGCGGCGGAGGTGCCCAACGACGGCGTGGATCAGGATTGCGACGGGAACGATCTGCTCACCTGCTTCGTGGACAACGATGGCGACGGCTTCGGCTCCACCGCGACCGTCGTACCTCCCGATGGCGATTGCAATGACCCCGGCGAATCGACCGTGAGCACCGACTGCGACGACGCGGCGTCCGGCGTCTTCCCCGGCCAGGCCGAGGTCGCCGACGACGGGATCGATCAGGACTGCAACGGCGCCGACACAGTCACCTGTTTCGTGGACGGCGACCACGACGGCTCGGGGACACTGGCCGGCACAACCACGCTGGCTGCCGATGGCACGTGCGACGCCGACCAGGGAGAGTCGACCACTTCGGATGACTGCGCCGAGAACGATCCGACGTCTCACCCCGGAGCGCCCCAGGCGTGCGACGGTAACGACAATGTCTGCGCCGGCTCGGTCCCCGCCACCGAGATGGACGCCGATGGCGACGGCTACGTGGCGTGCGCCGGCTGGAACGACACCCAGGGGGACAACCCGGGGATCCTGGGGGGCGGCGATTGCGACGCGACAGACGCCGATACGTTCCCGGGGTCCGCCCCGTCGGAGACCTTCCCGCAGCTTTGCCATCGGGACAAGGACGGGGACGACTACGGGGATCTCACGCCACCCGCCGGCGTTACACCAGGTACCGACTGCGACGACGACTCCGCGTCCGGCGCGGTGACCTTCCCCGGCGCGGCTCAAATGGAGGCTCCCCTCAACTGCATGAAGGACGAAGATGACGACGGCTGGGGGGATGCGCTCGCGTTGCTGCCTGTGGTGGCGGGCACCGATTGCGCCGACAACGATCAGACGATCTTCCCCGGGGCCGCGGACCAGTGCGGCGACGGGATCGACGCCGACTGCAACGGCTCCGACCCGAGCTGCCTGATCCTTCCGCCAGTGGGGGACGCGCCACGCCCGAGAGTCTTCCGGGACGTCAGGCCCCTGAGCAACATGACTTTCACGGACGACGGGCTGCTCCAGTGGAGCGGCAGCCCGATCGCGTTGGACTACTGCGTCTATCGCGGCGACGTCAAGACGCTGCGTGCCACCGGCACGTACACGCAGGCGCCCCAGAGCGCTCCGGGCGCCGCGCAGTTCTGCGGTCTGGCTGTGAGCGAGCTGATGGATCCGTTCCTCCCCTCTCCGGGACGCGCGGTCTTCTACCTGGTGACAAGCCGCAACCCATCGGGCGAGTCGAGCCTGGGAAGCGACTCCCGAGGGGAGCCGCGCCCCAACACATTCCCCTGCCATCAGGCCACGGGGGGCTCGCGTTTGCGCGAGAGACAGAACGTCTCAGGCGGCAGTCCGTGAGATCGGCATTCGTCGCGGCAGTGGCGGCCCTGGTGTGCCTCCTCGGCGGCAGCCAGGCGATGGCCCGAGAGGGCGAAGCCCGCGACTACGCCTACTTCACCCTTCAGGGCCGGCTCAGCGACCCTTCACTGCGCAAGCCCATGGAAGGGGCGACGATCCGTCTCACTGCCGGGGATCAGAAATTCGAAGCGGTCACCGATCGCAAGGGAGTCTTTGCCTTCGAGCGGCTCCCCCTGACCTCCTTCAAGGTGGACGTCATCAACTCCGACGGCCGCGTGGTCCGAGGGATCCGCCGCCTTGACGCCAACGATCCGGTGCGCCCGCGCCTCTACATGAAGCTGGGGCGTGGCGAGCCGCAGACGTTCCAGGTGAGCGCCGCCGAGGAGGCCGTGGCGCTGGATGTTCCGCAGCCGGAAGTCCGATGGGATCGCCTATGGAAGGAACTGGCCATCTTCGTCGGCGGAGCCGCGATCCTGGCGTTCTAGTTCGGGCCAGGTCGTCTCCCTCGCCGAGGTACACCGCGCCGGACAGGTGCCCCGATCTCGTCTCTCACGGACACGCGTCTCCGAGCCGCCAGTGGGCCTCACCTGTTCCTGCGGGGCGACGCACGACGCGCGCGAGAGGAGTCTAGAAATATCACGAAACAGACAGGGGACACAAGCACCGTTTCGTGGCAGACTCGCACATCATGCGCCCTTGGCCGCTTCAAAGGCTCTTCCGGTTTTCATTCGTTCTCCTGCTATTGCCCGAGTTTGCGGCAGGCGACGCGGTTGCCACGCCGGGGGAAGCGACGGACCTCATCGTCACGGGCTACGACTCGGGCTCCGGCCACATCGCCTTCACCTATGTCCCCGCGTGCGGTGCCGCCGACCATCACATCGAGTTCGGCGCGCTGGATGGCGTGGCCTCGTACGCATACTCGGGGCAGGTGTGCGGCATCGGCACCAGCGGCGTGTACGCGACGTTCGACCCGGGGCCGGGTTCCTTCTTCTTCCTCGTCGTGGGTGATGACGGGGTCGGGGTCGAGGGTTCCTACGGCACGAGCTTCATCGGAGGGGTGTCGGCCGAGCGTCCCCAGGATGCACTCGATCCCGCGTGCCCGCGCGTCCAGGATCTGAGCCAGCGCTGCGACGGTGCTTTCGTTCCTGCGCTCGCGATGTCGGCCTTCCGTCCCTCATCAACTTCGGGAGCCGTCTTCCAGCGGGTGGAGATCCCGGAGAACGAGGAGCTGACCCCGGGCGCCGGCATCCGCGTGAACGGCGATGACGACAACGTCAACGGCCAGGCCGACCGCGATGAGTCGACCGTGACCGGCGAGAACGATCTCATCGAGGTGGTTCTCGCGGCGGATCCCCAGGTCCCCCAGACCGGATACGAGTATGTCCTGTCCCGCACCAGCGCGAACATCAGGGTGTGGAGCGCCCCGACGAAGAACACCGAGCTGCTGGCCGGCGGCGAAGCCATCCTCAACTTCACCTCGCCCACCCTGACGTTCTGGGTGGAGAATCCGACGGGCGGCGCCGCCGATCTGGAGATGGCGGCGCGCGCGCTCTCCGACGGCGCGATCGTCGCCTCGGATCAGGTGCACTTCCGTCCGTTCACGAGCATCGTCATCGCGCTTGGCGGCGAGAGCCAGGTTCCCGCCGACCCGCCGCTCGAGCCCACCAATCATGGGACGTTCCAGCTCGCCATCACCCTCCGGCAGAAGGGCTACGATGTCGCCATGTACGACGAGGACGTCGTCCCGGCCAGCGGCGCCGGCGCCGCCTACAACGAGGTCGTGAGCGCCATCCAGCGCCGTGCCGTCTCCGGCGTGGCGATCTTCGGCTACAGTCACGGCGGGGGCTCCACCAACGACCTGTCCAGGCGGCTCGACACCATGCGCGCGTCCATCGGCGTCTTCTCCATCGACTTCACCGCCTATGTGGACGGCATCGACAACGACTCGGACTTCGATCTGGACCCCGAGACGGTGCTCCCGCCGTCCACCGGCTATCACGCCAATTACTATCAGCACCCCGGCTGCGGCTTTCTCCAGCTCTGCGGCGCGCCCGTCGCCGGCTCGGATCGCGACGTGAACGTGACCGCGACTCCCTGGGGGTCCGCGCTGACCCATTTCACGATCGACGACGCGCCCACCATTCTCCAGGAGCTGCTCGATCAGGTGATGACCAATGTCGCTCGTTGACCGGTTCGTTTTCGTTGTGTTGCTCGCGACGAGCGCCGCGGCCGCCGCGGAGCCGGCGCGGGATCCCCAGGACCAGGAGCGGATCGCCGCCGCCGTGGCGGCGGTGGTGCGCCAGGACGATGGAGCGAAGGAGGCGATCGAGACGCTGGCGAACTCGGGGCGAGCCCGGCGCGCGGCACTGCTGCTCCAGCTCTCGCTTTATCTCGAGCGCGCCACCGGCACAGAGCAGGCCATGGCGGGGGCACTGGTCCTGAATCAGCTCGCGTTCACGCCTGCCGAGAAGCTCGATGCCGTCGAGCCCCACCTGCTCTCCGCCGGGCCGGCGTTGCGCCGCGTCTTCACCGAGCTTCTGGCAACGATCGATCGCCCCGACGGAGGCGCGCCGGACTTCCGCGTCTACGAGGCGCGTATCCGCGGGAAGCAGCCGCCGCCGGCCGGGCTGATCCTCTATCTCTACGAGGTTTCGCCGGATGCGGCCCTGGCGAGCATGGAGCGCATCTACGGCGGCGAGCCCGCCTCGCGCGGCGACATCGAGGTGCTGCGCAAAGTTCTCCCGAGCAGCGAGGTCTCACATGATCTGTCCGGGGACGAGCTCGTCTGGGCGCGCGCCGCCCTGGACGCAATCGCGCTGGACCCCGCATGGTGGAGGCGCCTCTACGCCGCCGCCGTGCTGCGCGAGCAACCCTCGCTCGCGACACCCGAGATCACGGCTCGGCTGCAGCGCGATTCCCACTCTCTGGTGCGTCAGGCCGCAGCAACGCGGTGAACCCCGAAGCACCCCACGCCGTCCTGGGCGATTCGTCTTGACTCGATCCACGGAGGAGGCGTAGAAGGGTATTGCTCGCAGCGGAGCGCCGCCGGCTGGCCTGAGAGGTACCGCCTGAGGACCCCCTGTCCCTCGCTCTCACCTGCCTGGTCCGGGCATTGCATTGTCTCCCCACCGTGCGCTCGCAATGCGAACCCGGTCGACGAACCAGCGCATGCGGCGGGGAATCCCGGCGGCCGGGGCGGCTGAAGAAGGGCACCATGGAGCAAAAAGTTTCACCTCTGGTCAGGATCTCCGGCGCCGGGGCGATCCTGTTTCTCGCACTTGCAACGGCCGGTTCCGCGAGCGCGCCCGACAGCGCAGCCTCGACAGTCCCGCTCCCCAATGCGACCGGAACCGGATCGGAAAGGGGGCGCCCGTCGGATGCCGCGCTCGCTCCCCTCTTCGATGACATCCGGCGTTCGGAGTACTCCTTCTCGCCGGCGGCGGGAGCCTCCTTTTCGGCGCCCAACCGCGCGCAGGCGCTGCGCGCCTCGCTCGCTGCGAACGGCCTCCTCGTCTCTCAACGCACGATGGACGAGGCTGCCTGGGCATTTCGCCTGCGCCTCGCGCGCGTCGGCAGGGAAGGCGCGATGGACGAGGTCGGCGCGGCCGAGCGGATCACCTCGGTCGGCAATCGGATCGAGATGGAGAGAGGCGACGTCGCTCTCACCGAGTGGTATGTCAACGACGCGCGGGGTATAGAGCAAGGGTTCACGATCCACCAGCCTCCAACGACGGCGGATGGATCGGATGCCTCGATCCGCGACGGCACTGATGGCGTCGAATCCGCAGACGCAGGCCCCCTCATCCTGGAGATGCTCCACCCACCGGATCTGCGCGCGCGGGAGGAGCCGGATGGAAGAGGCATCATCTTCCAGACCGATGGGGGCCCCGACCTGCGCTACGGCGGCCTGGAGGTCGTGGATGCCAGCGGCCGAACGCTCGAGGCGCGCCTTCGTGCGCTCCCCGGCCGTCTCCAGATCCACGTGGATGATCGCGGCGCCTCCTACCCCATCACGATCGATCCAATCCTGACGCGGGCCGACTGGTCCGCGCAGGGAGGAGCGCCCGACACGTTCTTCGGCTTCTCGGTGGCCGGCGCCGGCGACGTGGATGACGACGGCTTCGACGATCTGATCGTCGGCGCTCCGGAGTTCGACGGCGGGCTGGTGGATGAAGGGAAAGTCTTCGTCTATCGCGGCGGCCCATCGGGCCCGGTCCTGCACTGGAGCGCCGAGGGGGACTTGGCCAATGCCCAGTTCGGGTTCTCCGTGGCAACCGCCGGACACGTGAACAACGATCTGTATGCCGACATCATCGTCGGCGCCCCCTTCTACTCCAACGGACCCGCCGGTGAAGGGTGGGCCTTCGTCTACCACGGATCGGCGACCGGCCTCCCCGTCCCCCCCGCCCCCGCGTGGAGCGCTCAGAGCAACCAGCTCGACGCGCACTTCGGCTGGTCCGTTGCATCGGGGGACTTCAACGGCGGCGGATTCGACGACGTCCTGATCGGCTCTCCGCTCTACAACAACGGACAGGCCGACGAGGGAGTCGCCCTCCTCTGGTACGGATCGGCTACGGGGCTCGGGGCGCCTGGCACGCCTCTCAACCCAGACTGGGGAGCCGAGAGCAACGAGGTCAACGCACAGCTCGGCTACTCGGTGGCGAGCGCGGGGAACGTCAACGCCGACCCTAGGGAGGACATCATCGTCGGCGCCCCGTATCGTGAGGGGGGGGTGGGCATTGACCGCGGATGGGCCTTCCTCTGGTACGGCTCTCTCGCGGGCCCACCCGGACCATCGGGCACGCCGCTCAACGCGAGCTGGAGCGCGAACAGCCTTCAGGACAACGCCCTTTTCGGACTGTCGGTCGCCGCGGCCGGTGACATCAACGACGACGGTTTCGGCGACGTCATCATCGGGGCCCCCTTCGCCGACAACGGGCAGGCCGACGAGGGGGGAGCTTTCGTCTGGCTCGGATCGGCCGGGGGGCTTGGCGCCCCCGGCACTCCCTTCAATGCCGACTGGCTCGCGGAGAGCGACATAGCGGGATCTCACCTGGGTTCCTCCGTCGCCTCGGCCGGCGACGTGAACGCCGACGGTGTGGACGACGTGATCGTCGGCGCTCCTGAGTTCCCCGTGGCTCCGCTGGACAACAGCGGTCGTGTCTTCGCCTGGCTCGGATCGTCGGCGGGGGCCGACCTGGGGCTCAACGGCATCCCGGCCAACGCCGACTGGAGCGTGCAGGGGAGCGTCGCGGGGTCGCGGCTCGGCGTCTCGGTGGCGGGAGCCGGAGACATCGACGGCGACGCGTGGGACGACGTGATCGTCGGCGCCTATCGTTACGCCGACCCCGACGCCGACGAGGGGGCGGCCTTCGTCTATCGCGGTCTGGATCCGCCCGACTTTCTCGAGTTCGGCCCGCGCGGTGATCCGCGACGCGTGGAAGCCCCCTCCACGGGCTACGCGTTTTTGCAGGCCCTCGTGACGGGTGACTATCTCATCACCGGCAGCGCGACCGTCACCATGGGGACCGAGATCCGTCCGTTCGGCTTCGCAGACCTGACCGCCGTCATCGATCCCAACGACCCGGCGGGCAACGGCACGCCCGCGTTCCGGATCGAGGCGGGGAGTGCGCTCATCGCGACTCCGGTCGACCCGATCGACTGGACGGGCGCCAGCGATCTGGACCTGCACCTCCACTCGTTCGTGCTCAACCCGCTCGGCGCCGAGAGCGAGCCCCCGGGCGCTCCGGGCGGCGTCCGGAAGGGGCTCTGGTGGCGGCTCCCCTCGAGCCTCACGAGCGCGGTGGGGAGCGAGCTGGCGCTCCCCCCGGCGGGGGTCGAGCAGGACCTGGACTTCGCC
>Ga0137433_1000243_pt1 | contig 32513 bp, 48 predicted proteins | sample EasRivERMZT840_2_FD_102335 | JGI IMG/M metagenome (GOLD analysis project Ga0137433, IMG submission 102335) | Soil microbial communities from meander-bound floodplain in the East River, Colorado, USA - East River MetaG ERMZT840_2 | ecosystem: Environmental > Terrestrial > Soil > Floodplain ...
TCTCCCCTGTTCCTGCCTCTTTTATTTCTCAGCCTGCTTTGCCTCTCTTTCTGCTTTGCGTTTCTGCATATCTTTCCACCATTCGCTCTGTTCAAGAGACTTCTGGGTTGCTTCCTCTTGTGCCTTGAAGTCTGGAAGGTCTGGCATGGCTGGCATGGCTGCTGCTGGTGACTTGGCCAAAATCTCTTTGGCTGTCAGCCCATGCCAATCTTTCAGGGCTGGCGTAAGGTCTGGCTTGGAGTTGCCAGAATTTGCCTGTGCCATAACGCTGCCAATGCTTTTGAGCGTAACATCCATTGCCAGTTTCTTCTGATCGTCCTCTGACAATCGTTTGCCCATTGCTCCAATGGACTTGCCAACCGTTTCCATGCTGGTGGTGTCCAGCGTTGCCTCTCTGGCACAGCCAGCCAGCAGCAGCAGAACGAGGGAAAAAGCAAATCGTTTCATGGGTGCCTCTTTGGGTTAAAGGTAGTGAACAGGCGTGTACACCGTAATCAGTGGCCAGCCAAAGTCAACGAGGGATTGAGCGAAAAAAAAGCCCTGCTGGGTTAGAGCAGGGCAGGGGGGTTGATCGGTGGGGCTATCGGTGGCCCTGCTTTTTGGCCAGCAGTTTCTTTCTCTGTTTCAGTGGCACTAAGGGTGGCTCTGCTGGCAGAGGCTTGGGCTTGGCTGGCTCGTCTGGTGAGCCAAACGAGGCATAACCCCTCATCGGCCTTGATCGCATTTGGCTACCATGCTTCATAGTTCCACCATAGCGCCTTTTGTTTGATAATCCGACAAGCCCAACACACTCACCACACTTGTTTTGTTTGCTGCTCATTCAACTGCCTCTCCCTGCTGTTGCGAATAGCCATAGCCACCACAGTCAGTACATCACCCCTTTGGTGACTGTTCAACCCAAGGTGTGCCAACTGGTTTTCTATTCGCAATACTTCCACCCAATGCAGCCCATGCCTTTGTAAATCTTCTATGGCATTCTTTCTGTTCTCACTGCCGAAGTCAATGTAATAACTCATTACATTTAGTCCTGTGATGGTTGGCCCTGTTTAGTTTCGCCAGTAGTGTTGGCGGTTAAGTCAATTATTTCTGCGCCCTCTGGTGGCTGCTCATCCCACATAATTGTTTCTTCAGCACAGTTGTCCAAATCTTCCTCATCCAAACAACCACTAGGGTCTATAGCATTGCTGCTCAACAAGGTCTGCTCTGGTACTTCCTCGTCCCAATCGTCTGGCACCAAGAGCCACCATTCTTTGCGTAAGTCATATTCCCTAATCACCCTTACATACTTACTCATCCTCATCCTCACTAAACTCTTTCTTAGTTTCTTTCCACTGCTCTTGTCTGTCCCAATACTCATCAGGGTCTATGCCCTGCTCTTCACACAATTCGGCCAAGTCAGTGGCCTTGTAATCGTGAAGTACATCATGCGGCACAGCAACTACCTCACACACCTCATACTCATATTTGGTGTTGCCACCTTCACCCAAAGAGCCATCATCAATCTCAGATATTAAGGCTTCCAAGTCATTGGTGGGCCAATCGTCTGGCACCTCACAATAGAACTTGTCAGACACCACCCGTATCACTTGAATGTACTTACTCATCCTCATCACCTTCCTCGTCTGTTGGTGGGTTTAGTATGTCAATGGCATAACCCTTGGCCCACTCACTTGGCTCAATTTCTTTAACCACTAACTCACCATCTTCCCAATGTAATTCTTCCTCATCCTCTTCTGCGATTAGGTCATAGAGGTTGGGTAGGGCTTTCACCATTTCTGGTGTCCAATCGTCTGGCACTTTCGCAATGAATCCCTGAGACAATTCTTTTTTGTAGTGTCGATCCACTTGAATGTACTTACTCATCCCAATTCACCTCAACCTTTTTGCCCATTCTCAATATCACCCCTTCAGCATCCCCACACCTTGCAATGGTTTTGCCAACTCTCTTTACAATCTCAGACACCATAGCAGTGTCTTTAATCTTTATCTCAGCAGCCAACCACTCACCCAATCCATTGGCGTACTTGTAGGCTTGGGCCTCATCTACCTTTTTAGACTTTGGGCCAGTGAGTTTGCTTTTGATTGCAGAGACTTCATTGGGTTTAATGTCGATACCACTTGAAGTCTTCATTTCTTCCACAATCTCTTTTGGTGTGAGGTTGGCATTGGCTGCCAATAGTTCTCTCACTATTTGGGTTTTGTTGTCTTTTGGTTTACTTGTCATAGTTCTAATTCCCTCTCTCTTCACAATGTTCTAGTTCTGCGATTAGGTTGGCCAACAACTTGTTGCCATCCTCATAATTAAGTTGTTCACAAAGGTTTAACATAGTTTGGCCAATCACCTCAGGAATGTCCTTAAGGTCACATTGGTCATTTATAATTGCAGATAACACATTGGCTGTGCCTCGTAACTGTTTCTGCTGTAACTGCCTTGGTGTCCTTGGCTTGTCCGATTGTATTTCCTCCACCGTCTGGCCTTCCATGCTGTCAAAGATGGATTGGTGTTTGTGCTTACTCATAATTCTTTTTTAACCTCGTTCAACCAATCGGGATTCTGCACAGGTTTAGGCTGATCGGCCTGCGCTGATAGTGCCTGCCTTACATCGGCAAGACTTGTCATGATTCTGCCACCACTCCACCAGCACTTTATTTTGCCTTTGGGTGGTAATTCAGAATGTGTGTGGTCAAGCCTGTTATAAAGAGCCTGATACCCCATCCCACAACAGTTGGCAGCGTGAGCCACTGTCATTGGGAAATCTTCTGGTAATTGCATCATTCCTCCACCTCAGTGCTTTCCATCATGTAGCGCAGGCAACAGACAGCAATATACAACTGTGAGGCATTTACGCCATCCAACTGCTCAATACGGTTATCTGCTGCCTTCGCCATTGCCACCATTATCTCTGCAATGTTGTTCTGTTCCTTGGCTGGAATCTCTGCGGTGGGGCAGTTGATCGAAACATAATCCCCAATCGCCTGCAATGCTTTGTCTTTCATAGTGTCCTCTCTCTGTTGAGCCAATCTGTGCTGCTGTGTTTTCAACTGGTTGGCTACTCTTGGATTGAAGGGAACCTTCACCACCTGCCTACTTACTCGTTGTAACTTGCGAGCAACACAGCAGCACAGATTGGCTTCAAGGATCATAGCACCTTTCCTTTCTTCCTCAACACTTTTACTCAAAAAAAAGTCCTCTGTGTGAAAGAAATATTCCCACACCAATGTGTGACAAAGGGCTATTACCACCGATGTACCACAATGTCCATTTGGCTCATTAGTTCCAGGGTGTTCTGACTCGTCTTTTTTAATCCGTTAATTCCCTGAGGCTCTGGCGAGTGCAGTTATTTTGCAGTCATAGACAAAGAGAAAGCGCATGATTAGATGCCATGATATTCATGGCAATAGAATATGAGGTGAGCCATTGCAGTGATAGGCAACATGACTGCACTACATATGAAGTGGTGGCAGGATTACCAGATACAACCACTGCAATGGATTGCAAGAGGGCCAGTAGTTTCCTTTTTTTCTGCTGGCCCTCGTCATTGGCTTCTGAAGTTCTCCACCTCCACAACGCAAATCAACTCACAAGTCTCTATGTCGGCTGCATACATACAACACAGAGAAACAATTTATTAGAGGTGTGTTATGGGTCTGGTAGTTCCAAATTCAGGTGAACTAGAATTATTGAGGAAGATGTTAAAAGATGCATTATCCACAGATGAATCCTATACGCTAAAACTCTTCAATAACAACTATACCCCTGTGAATAGTTCTATCTCGTCAGACTTCACCACACCAACATTTACCAACTATGCCAACAAGACATTGAGCAGAGGTGGTTGGGCCACTCCAAGTATTGTGAGCAGCAAAGGCTCATCAGATTATGGCACAACCCAGAGTTGGACTTGTGGCGCTTCTGGTGATTCTGTTTATGGGTACTTTGTTATTGGTACATCATCTGCTATATGTTTGTGGGCTGAAAGGTTCTCTTCGGTTCGCACCTTGGCCAACTCTGACATTCTAAATATTACACCCTCATTCACTATCAACAGTGAAACAAATGGTTAAACAAAAACAGCCACCCTTTTGAGGTGGCTGTGGGTTGGTCTGGTTGGTCTGCTGCTGTCCTACTTTGCTTTTTCTTTCAGTGCTTGAATCACAGACACAGCGTTGGCCTTTCCACCAATGTTGTCAATGAAAGTTTCCATTGGGGTTTTCTCAGGCACCTCAAAGTCTTCAATGGCCTTAAGTGCCTTGGTGAGATTGCCACCCTGTTGAAACAACACAAACTCCATAACTGCTTTCTCAGCATCACCAGCCCCACCTTTCCTCTTGCCTCGTTTGCCCTTGCCACCACCAGCAGCACCTTTAATGTTGCTGACATAGGAAGGGCTTACAGTTTTGCCCAACTGCTTGGTGAGCGCTGCTGCTGCTTCTGTGGGGCCAACATCAGGATTCTCAGCCACATACGCTTTTATAGCGGCTGAAATGTTCACTCCACCTTCTGACTTTTTCTTTGCCATCACAACACCTCTGTGTAAGAGAAACAGAAAACCAACACGAGTGGGTACACTAGTCGCTGGTTGGGAACAATGCAAGAGGTTGGCTAAATATCTGCATGGGAATAGAACGGCGCAAGCGATACAGCAGAGGTGAAAAACTCTCTCACGATTGGGTGAATGAGGTTGAGCAAGAGTTGGAAAGGCTTGGCAAAATAACTGGCTCTGGTGGAATCACCATCGGTAGTAGCCCAGCAGGAATAGCCATCAGAGGAAGTGACGAGGAATCAGAATATGTAGCCCTTGCTAAAATTGATCCAACCTCAGGCTTCAGTTATCCCTCGTTTTATGATTACACAACACAAGACCAACTCACCACCATCTACCCTTTCCAACTTTACAAGACTTCCTTTGAGACAAATAGTTGGACACCAAGCCTCAGTGGCACTGCCACCCAAACTTACATTTATGCTTTCACCCTCTCTGGCCATTACATTCCAGCCAACACCACAACAAGGGTTAAGAAAATAAATGGTGGCTGGTACACCAACTATTACTTACCAGCAACAATGCACCTCACACTTAGTGAGGATTTAGAGTACCAAGGTTCTGCTGATGCCTCGTTTCGATCCTTGCAATATCATCATGGAGCAGCACTCACAGGAACAATAAAAGTGTGGGATGGTTACTTGGCCTCTGGTAAGAAATTAGCATCCAACACAACGGTGGCTGTAAGTATGTGGGGGTTCTATCCTACTGTCATTGCTGCCAACACCTGTGCTGTTAGTGCTTAATACAAAGTGGCGTCTGTGTTTTTACCACAGCAGGCTTTTGCTTTTGGGGCTGGTGCTGGTGCTGGTGCTGCTGTTTGTGCGAATGCAGTTACAGGTAAACACTCTCTGGTTGCGTTGCTGTCTGCCTTCTGCTTACACACAACACAATACCAATGTGGCATATCTGGCGTATTAGTCACCCATGTTAAATTGCAAATCAAATTATATCCTCGCTATCATATTGCCAGATTCTCTTGAACCAAGTACATGAGTTGGAATAGAGGTTGCTGTCACTTGTAACAAATATAAACCCATCACCTATTTCCTCACACACCACAACCTTTTTGCTGCTCTGCCCAAGCCACACTGTAGTACCACCTGTGAATGTTCCACACCTGTTGTAATTAAATGGCGTAAAGTCTTGTGCTATATTTGCTGTTCCTGCTGTGCAGGCACCTTGGGTTGTGTTGTCCTCTTTAACATACACGATACCACTTCCCATAGCGTCTAAGAATTCATTTAGTGTATCGGCATCTTGGATACATGAGAATTGTTCTGGGTCAGTTTGCGCCCACTCGCCACCAATCCACAGTCTGCCACCTGCCTCAACCCATTCTTTAATGGTGGGCCAATCTTCCTCTTCCCACCTTATGGCTTCACCGCAATCATTGTTATTGCCACAGAACACAGCAATACATTCGTCAAGTAAACTAATGTCGTCTTTAATATCTTCCACAACTGTCACTTGTGCATCACAGCCTGTGACTGCCCATGCATTCTCATCAAACCCAATCTTATAAGCACAACAGCAAGGAATAGAAGCAAACAGCATAACATTATGTAGGTGTTAAACCTCGTCAATCACTCGGCTGAAGTCTTGTCTTGCTTCCAACAGAACATCTATCACACCATCATAGAAAGTGATTGGGTCTTGGGAGTTGCTGGCCACTGTTGCCACTATAGAACCAATAGACTCAACCATTTGTGTGCCAGAGAATTTGTGTTTCTTACAGTATTTCAGCCAATGCACTGTGAGCCTCGTGAGTGGGCTGTTGTCGTTACCTAATGCAAAATACTGCTCACTCATTGGCCCTCGTCTGTTTCGTCCCAATCGGTAAATGCCAATGGGTACTGTGTTCTCAGTTTGTGCAGGTTCCTTGCTGCCCTTCTAAACTGTCTGCGCTTGGCGTCATCCATAAGATAATAAGCCAACAACAATGGCTCACGCCTAAGGTGAGACACAGGCTTTATGGCTGTCACATATTCTGGTTCCACTATTCCCCCCTCAGTAATCTCTGCATCTCTACAGTCTGATCGTTCTCCGATAGTGTCCTAAACTGTTTCTCTATTATGTCCGATACCCATTCCCTAATTAACTGTGTTTCCAGAATCCTCTTGCCCTCTTGCCTCGTCCTAATGCTGGCAAGTCTCTGTAACTTAATTGTTAAATCTGTTGGCAGTCTAAATGTAAATCGGTCTGTGTTATTGGTCATAGTGCCTCGTCTCTGTGGTATCATTCCACCTGTGGCAATACCTCCAGGCCGTATAAGCATTTTGTAGAATGCTCACAATCTCTGACTTGTCCTCGTCACTCAAACTACTCAACAGCGTTGCTGTTATTAGTTTCTGTATGTGGTGGTTATATTGCATTGTTGTCATTTCGCCACCTTAATCAGTTGGCCCAAGGCAAGTGTCAGTACCAACTGCCACACAAATAAAACACCAAGGGCTATGCCCAACCAAAAGTCTGTAATCATTATTCGTCTACCTCGTCTGCTGGTGTCTGCTTCTCTTGGTAGGGATAGGGTAGAGGTGATGCGACAATAAACTTTCTGAAGTCACCATCATCCATCTCTGTTACATCTAAGAATCTGTGTGTTTCTAACAACTCACCAACCCTCTCCACTTGGTCTGGTGTTGGGAGTAACTCAACTGTCACTCTTACAACATCACCCACCTCTGCATGTAGAGTGAGTGACACCACCCCTCTACCTTCTAAGCCAAGCGCCTTTAACAACGCTGCCTCTATCTTTAGTATTGCTGCCATACCTTAGAGTAGTATTGCTGTGTCATATTCTGCCAACAATCTTTGTCTGTTTCAGAATTAGTGAATATAAAACTCTGGACACAGGCACCTAATGGGGCTGGCTAAAGATTCTGAGATTGTGGTTGGTGCTGTGGTGGGGGGTGGTGGTGCTTATCGTTTGCCCTTGTGAGGCTCTGTGAGGGCTGCTGTGGGCTTCTATTATGTTACATGGTATTCAGACTCATCTTGTTAAAGGCTCTTGCCCTGCCTCGTCCTATTGCGTTGCAGGCTGCTTGTATCAGGGTTTAGTATCAGGCAATGAGAATAGGTGGGAAAACACTGGGTACACGAGGCAATCAATTATGCCAGAGTATAACCCACCATCATGAGGCTCTGAGTTGTGTTGAGCCTGAGAGAATGCGCCACCATACCAGACACGAGGCACAGAGTTAAATGAATGTGTGGGCCAGCACACATACACAACCCCTCAACACATACACATAACACACATGACGAGTGAGCGCCAGCGAATGAGGCAATGGGCAGGAAGGGCTTGGGCCAATACACATACCTCACAACACTATCGTGTTGCTCGTCCCTCTATACGCTGTTGAGGCTCTGAGTGAGGGCTATTGGCATTATGTGCCATTGGCATTATGTGCCATATCAACACAAAAGCCCTACCAACAAGGTAGGGCCACTGGTAGTTGGGCAACTTTCACATAAGCCCAGTCAGTCACCATGAGCAGGTGTTGTGTCGTAGTTTGTTAATCGTCCATTGCCTCACAGTATTCTAACTCACTCACAGGTGGGTGGGTTAAACGAGGGTTGATACACTGCACCCAAGAGGTGCCTTTATGAAAGCCCACAACCATTGTCCAACTGTGGCCCTCTTCACACCACATAGGCACAGTAATGGCGTTACCTCTACCTTCCCAAGCCTCATAGTTATCACTGGCAGTGAATGTAGGTGGCTCAAAATGCACCCACTCACAACGGCAGGCAGGACAAAATAATTGCTTACTATTCTTCATAATTCCTCACAAAGTCAATTCTAGTACATCGGACACAGGCGGCAGGAATCAACAGTTTAACTACCAGCCTGTATGTATAAAAAAGGTGTGTCACCTACATGGTATGACACACCCTCTGACACACCCCCTAAAACATACATATTCATTGAGAAAACAGCATAAGTATGGGGGGGTGTGTCAGTGTGTGCAAGCCTAAGAGGCTGCACCCTGACACCATCCCCCTCATAAGCCACCTGATAGTTGATAGTAAATGGTAGCCTGTCCTAGCGCCCCTCTCTTACTTACAAACTTCTCACCATGCCTATGGAATAACTGCCTGAGGGTGTCTGTAGAGTTAATTTCCATCTCATTCAACACTGGGTAATGTTCCTCATAAAGTTCTGCCAGTGTCTTGCCTCTTTCCTCATTAGCAGTAGGCAACAGATTGGCCATATACGCCACCTTTTGCTCACCACTCCACTCTTTGTAGTTCTCAGCCTTCTCTTGTGTGTCCCCTTCTCCCTGTTCCATTCTGCACACAAACTGAAACACGAGGCTTTTGTCAACCTTGCTACCTTGGGCTTTTACCTTAAAGTAGGCTGGTACATCTTTGTGTTTCTCGTTCTCCAAAGTAATCGCCATTCCCTTGTTGTGGTTGTTTCGCTCACAGTAATAAATTACATCAACCCCTTGCTCCAATGCGCTGTTTCCTTTCATCCCCTTGGCACTGTCTTTGCCTTGGTGATGGACAATTAAAACAAGGCACTCAAAGTGCTTGGCCACCTTCTCACAGTTGTTTACAAACCTGCTCATATCATCAGTGTTGGTGTCGCCACCGTGATACTTCTGAAGTGTATCCACCACGATTACAGCAGGCTTATTCTCGCCAAACATTTCCTCTAATGTTTTAATTACCAACTCCACCTCACCTTTCTCAATCAGGTGGTAAATGGCATCCACCACCAATAAGGTCTGAGGCTCTAAGGTGGTGCTGTAATACTCTGTCCAAGCATTTAAGCGCTGGTTAAATCCAGAGAATCCTTCAGCCACAAAGTAGGCAGCCAAGCCCTGTTTGGTGTCATACTCATTAAGAAACTTTCTGCCACTGGCGACACTCAAACACATGTCAAGCGCCATAAAACTCTTGAAGGTGCTGCTTTCTCCATAAAGCACAGCCACACCTTTTGTGTGAAACAGACTATCAACAAGCCACTCAGGGGTTGGCTGTTCCTTTAACTGCTCACTCCAAAACCATCTTGCTCTTCTCTTATCTGCAGATTGTGTCTCTGGCTCATCCTCTGTCCAATTTATCCAATCTGGTTTTCTGTTAATTTGCATTCTCAATATCACTTTCTGTAAAATATCGTTCAATTAGTTTGTGGCATTGTTTCCAATCACCACTGCAAGCAAGTTCACATAACACTTGTGGCTTGCTTAAATACTTCCTGCTTGGCAGGTTGGTTGATTCTGAAAATACGACTAATTTGTCTGTGTCGTTGTGGTTGCTTGCGGCTGATAGTTGGTTAGTGCTTCCAGGTCTGCGCCAATACAACACGCCACCTCTCTGATCGACGATATACCAACCCAAAGGCTCTAATACATCTTCCCAAGTGGCCAGCCTTTGGAACCTCTCAAATATGCTTTCAGCACAGCAGGCATACTTCAGCCCCCTCATAAACTCTCTGTCCCAATCGTCTCTGCCATCCCCTATTGGTTCTGGCCTGTGGTACCTATTCAGAGCAGCACATTTAGATAAAAGGCTCTGGCGCTCGTCTAATGTAATCACAGGGGGTGATTTATAGTCCCCCATCACCTGCCTGTATCGTTTCCCATTTTTCAAGCAGCCCACACCCACTACATACAGCCTCTCACAACGCTGCTCAATCAATGGCAGCCCTTCTGAGTTGTCGCAGAGGTGGGGTTGGCTCTTGAATGACTGAGGCAGCCTGTAATAAACATGGAAGCCCTGAGAGGGGGTGGCGATAACACACAGCCTCTCTCTCAACTCAGGCTCAATCTGTCTCCACACTTGGAGAAACACAGGAATGCCCTCATTATTTTTCTCGTCAAAGTCCAACACCTCTAGGTGGCCACTTGTGGCACCACTGAGAACAGCAAACCCATGAGAGAACATTTGGAAGTTTGGCCAAAAGGGAAATGGCTCATTCTGGTACTCACTCCATTTAATGAGTGGCTTCCAATCTTTAATTGGAATGATGTTGTAACCTGCCTTGTGATACTGAATAGCATGGTGAGATTCTTCAGTTAGGTTAAGATATTTTGCTCTGTTGTCGATATAATACATTGTAGGCACCTATCACTTTCTTCTGTGGTGTAAACAAACGAGAAAGCCCACCGCTAACACAGGTGGGCTTTTTTATTGGACTAAATGAACCTTCTCACCCACTCATGGTGCCAAGCAACAATTCTCTCCACCTGTTGAGGTGTGTAGAGAAATCTTTTGCCCACCTGCACTGCAGGTAGGTCAATGTTGCCAGCCACTTGGTGATGCCTAAACCTTGGGTGTGTCCATCCAAGTCTCTTGGCCATATCTGCTGGTGATACAAGTTCTGTCAGTGTCTTTGTGTCAAACTTCATTGTGTCCTCGTATTTGATATAGTGTACCTATCGCAGAAAATCTTTAATCTCTTAACATTCTTTAAGAAATTTATTTTCAGCAGCATAGATAATGCCATGAACGATCATCACTACTTGGCTTTTTTCTCGTCTCAGTCATTCAACAACACAGCACAGTTGGTAGGGCTGGCAGAAAGTATGAGACGCAACCAGATAGAAGGCCACAGAATTGGCCAACTCACACTCAATAGAGCCAGACAGGTTCTCAGTGATTTAGAGTTAACCAGACATAACATAGAAAGAGCAAAGAGTGTGATATGTGCGATTATAGAGAATCATGAGAATGGCCAGCCCCTATGACTTTTTTTCTGGAAATAAAGTTAAGGTCTGCTGCTGGTTTTGTCGTAGTTAATTTATGCGAACGAGACAACATATGAGAAACAGTAACGAGTACGAAAGTCATGGGCAACAGTTTGAGTTGATCCTCCATCATGAAGATTGGAATATTGGCGTAAGTGGAAATGGTGGTAGGTATGAGACACTTTATCACCTCTATTATGAGGGCTACTGTGACATTGTATTGTCAGCCATGCAAATGGACACATTGAAAGAAACACTGGCTGCTGTGGAAACACCAGAGCCAATAGACGAGGATTAAGGCACCAAGGATGGCCCACCACCTGAGTGTGGTTGGTGATGCGATTGTTTACTACAGAAGAAAAAGAATGAGGTTGAGTTATGAGTTGGGATATTTCAGAATACGATGTGTGCTTGAAGTTGTCGCAAGATATGCTGGCCACCAAACCAAATAAAAATGTCTATCAGAAATGGTTGATCGACAAGCAGACAAAAGCAATGGCAAAGGAAGGGGCCACAGCAGATGATATAGCAGCAGAGGTGGAGAGGTTAAACAAAGACTTAGACCACACAATAGATGATAGTGATGGTAGCGCAGCAAAGTTCACAACTTTCAGCCGTGACGAGAATGGCTACTATATCGAATCTTACATGATAAAGGGCTACCTTAAAAATGCTGGCCAAACTCTCAAACAGTATGGACAACAGAAGCAACTTAAGAGCCTCGTGAGCAAGTATTGTTTTGTTGGGCCAGATAAAATCTATGTGGCTCCACCAGACTTTAAGGCAGACAAAGTTGAGCGCCCACTAAGAGCGCAAACCCCAATGGGTGAGAGGGTGAGTATTGCTGTGTCAGACTCCCTGCCAGCAGGCACAGAAATAAAGTTTAAGGTCAAGTGTCTGGAGGGCAATGTTAAACAAGGGTTGTTAGAAACACTGTTTGATTATGGTGAGTTTCAAGGCTTGGGCCAGTGGAGAACTTCTGGCGTCTATGGCACATTTACATATACACTCACTGAGGCTGGTGGCAAGTGTAAGGCCAAAAAGGTGAAGGCAGAGCCAGAGGCAGCAGAGGTTGAACCATTAGCGCCTGTGAGTGGTTACACATTGGGTGGTTAATATTGGTAGAGAGGTGTGTGGGGCTGTTTCGCTTCTGTTGCCCTGCCCCTCTCAGATTATAAGTGCAGCATTTACAAACACTGGTGCTGTAACTGTGGTGGGGTGTGGGGGGGCCAGCCGTTTGGCCCTCCCCCCTCGTTCCACTTGGCCCAAAAGGTGGGGCCACAAGGGGTGTAAGCCCTCCACCGTGTTGTGTTGTGGTTCTGTATAGTAGCGTGAAGTAGAGTATTGGCGTTGTGTCGCTTAGTAGTGTGAGGGCAATGATTGGTGAGGTGAGGTAAGGTGGCGGCATTGTAGAGTTGTGATATGTCGTGGCGTTGTGTGGATTGTGTTGGCGTAGCAGAGTGGTGTTTAGTATAGAATTGTTTTGGCGTAGTATTGTGGAGCAGTGTGTGGGTCTAGTAATGTAAAGTGGAGTTGAGGCACTGTTGTCTTTAGTTGGTTTATGTGGCGGTTAGGTGTAGTGGTGTTGGGGTGAAGATTAGTATTGTGTTGTGAGGGCAAAGGACAGTGTGGCACAGTCTTGTGTTGGCGTTGTAAGGTGTTGGCATAGTCCCGTTATGTTTAGGCATTGTATCGTCATGCAATGGCATGGCTGAGTTATGTTTTGTTGCGTCAAGGCACTGTATAGTTAGGTTTTGGCACTGTAGAGTTAAGTGATGTATTGGCATTGTTAGGTTTAGTAATGTCATGGCACAGTGTTGTACGCCAGTGTAATGGCAAGGTTGAGTATAGTCACGAGTAGTTGAGGCAATGAGTAGTGTTGGCGTGTAATGGCATTGTGTGGTTATGTCTAGTTAAGGCATGGTGGTGTTTAGTGTTGGACAGCAAAGGCAAAGTGTCGTTGGGTCTTGGCTTAGCCGTGAATTGTGTTGGCATAGTATTGTGGCGTAAGGTGTAGGCATAGTTGAGTATAGTGGTGCGATGTTGCGGCATTGTGTAGTACGGTCTAGTGACGGCATAGAGATGTATGGGCATAGTAATGTAGCGTTATGTGACGCAAGGGCCATGTACTGTTTGGTTCTGTATGGGTGTTGTAATGCCCTGAATTGTTATGGCACTGTATGGTAAGGCTGTGGTGTTGTATTGAAAGGTTTAGTATTGGCAAAGTTGAGCAGAGTGAAGTAATGTTGAGGCGCAGTTGTGTATAGTGATGTTACGGCATAGTATGGTGAAGTAATGTTTTGGCAATGTATTGTGAGGTGTTGTTATGGCACTGTTATGTATCGTTACCTGAGGTTGTGGTTATGTATAGTCGAGTGCCGTAAAGGCAAAGTTTGGTTATGTCAGGTAATGGCTATGTACAGTCCAGTGGTGTAATGGCATAGTATGGTTTTGTTTTGGCATAGTGTCGTGGTGTTAAGTAGTGTTGTGTTTTGGCAATGCATAGTGTTGTGCTGTTTTGGTATAGTTAACTCATGAATGGTATCGGCATAGTAATGTGAGGTTGCGTTGGGGCATAGTAATGTAAGGTGTAGTTGGGGTGTAGTGTTGTATGGCTATGTTTTGGCATAGTTGTGTATGGCCTTGTGTTGCAAGGGCATAGTTTAGTAATGTAAAGTGATGGCGTTGTTATGTGTTGTTAAGTTTAGGTGTTGTATCGTGAAGTATCGGCGTTGTGTTGTGGGGTGGGGTAATGGCACTGTAAGGTTAAGTAGAGGCATAGTGGCGTTCTGCACGGTTATGTTTTGGCATAGTGTGGTTATGAGTGGCACAGTGATGGCACAGTCACGAGAAGTCCAGTGCTGGCAAGGTAAAGTTATGTAATGCACTGTTGAGGCATGGTAACGCAAAGTGAAGTGATGGCAATGTTATGTATCGCAGAGTTATGGCACTGTTAAAAGGTTGTCTCTTCATACTGATGAGGAAACAACTCTTGCCAACCTGATTTAGTCCAAATGTTATTCCATCCATTTGGTTGAATCTGAAACACATAATCATAAGACCAAATAGAAGTGCCATCACTGGACACACTGCGCCGAGTCTCTACACCAGAGAACATGAGAGTATTTGCAGCCCAACCCTGCCAGGAATTGCCGTTAATCTTTCCAACAATGCCATTCCAAATAGAAGGGTCTAGTATTGGTCTGCTCTTGAAACTCAACCTCAACTCACCTTTGGCCACCACTTTAATTGGGTTGGGTGCCTCGTCACCAAGCACAGGGCCAGAGATAGAGCCTGTGTGGAATTCTGTTTTAGGAAGTGACAATTCCTCACCACCAAGACTGTAGGAAATGTCGCCAACCTCAACTGCCTGCCCTGATTGTTCCTCTTGGCCTTGGTCTAACACCTCAAAGGTGAGAGTGGCTGTGGCTGTTTTCCAAAGTCCTGTAGAAGTGTCCCAATCACCAATCCAATCAATATCACACTTGGAACAATACAAGCCAGGAATTGCATAATACGCCAGAGGGATAAAATAAACGGGTGAGCCATTTACGATCCTCAACCCACCCACAACTGTTTGGGCGAATGCCACAGCAGCAGTAACAGGTACCAAATAAGTAACACTGGCTGAAGCACCATCTCTGCTGGTTGATAGTTTCTCTTTTGTTATTTGATAATCAAACTCGCTCACATTCCTCCCTATTCAAGTCCAACACTCAGATTCTCTAATGCCTCAACCTCTCGCTCTTGTAACTCAATTTGGCGCTTCTGTAGTCTGAGGGCTTCCTTGGCCATTTTGTCTTGTTCCTTTTGGTAGTTGGTGCTGGCACTCTTAAAGGCAGAACCAAGAGCAGAGAATTGGCCACTCTCACCACTGGTGCCTTTCTTATCTTTTGTCTGTGCCTCTTTCACCACCTTGAGTGGGTCTATCACAACACCTGGGTCTGTTAATGGTTGGGCTGTAACAATGCTGTCCCACTCTTTGCGTCTAACACCCCATTCTGTGGCTACCTCTGCTCGTGCAGCGTCAGCATCAAAAGAGTCTTTCATCTTGGGCATCTCAAAGCCCTTTTTCATGTAGTTGTTTGCGCCTTCTGTTGTTTTCTTTAATCCTGTAAGGTCTATTGGGTCACTGAAGCCAGACTTCAAGTAATTAAACACCTCTGCAAACACAGTGCGAATGTTGGTACCCCAATTGATTAACGCTGTAAGTGCATAGTCCAACACAGTGGGCCAAATCTCTTGGAAGTTCTGATAGAACCAAGCACCAAAACCACTCACCACCTCTGTTACCCAATTGAATGTGTCTGAGATTGCATAGCCCCAATTCGCCAAAGTAATGCCCACCTCTTGTACCACTAAATCCATGTTCATGAATGTGAACACCATGTCATCTATGAATCTCATCACATTCTCAGTGCCACTGCCTATGCTGTTACTCATGGTACCAGTCAGCCAAGAGAAAGTGGCACCAATCTGTTGAAAGATGCCATTGATAGACTCTGCCATTTGTTGCCACATTTCTGGAATGCGCATTCCAAAAGCCATTGCCCTCTCATAAGTTTCTAATATGAAGCCTGAGATTGTATTGATTGCCTCACCAATAGGTGTGCAGACTGCAATGATGGCATCACCAGCCACCATCACAACTCTGGCGACACTTGACCATACAGTAACAAAATATAGTTTAATCAACTCGCCAAAAGACTTCATGGAAACACCTGCACCTGAGAAGTGATCCATAACACCCTGAAGAATGCCCATCCATGTTTGCAGCAAATCAACACCAAACATAATGGCAGGTGCCAGCAGCCCACCAATACTCTCAGCCAAATTGCCCACTTGGTTCCAAAGTTGGGAAAGCCTGCCACCAAGTGTACCTGCCATTGCTTGCTCTTGGGCCATGCCCTTCTGTGCCATATCGGTGATGATGCGCAATCGCTCTGTTTGGTCACTGACTCCCTTCAGGCTTGGAATGCTCTTGTCTAACTTGGACTTCATGCCCAATGACTCTTTGGACAACATTTGCATGGCTGCGCCAGCATCAATGCCAAGAGCCTGTGACAGCCCCACAGCAGCCTTGGAGAGATTGCCAGCCTCAGAAGCAGGTATGCCCATATTGGTGGCCATAGTGAGCAGCCCAAAGGTTGCCTCATCACCTTGACGGGTGAATTGCTCCAACTCCCCTGCCAGGGCAGAGAACTTGGCCATATTGGCGTCAACCTCTTGGCCAGAGGTGGCCAGAGAGGATGAGAGGGCCACTGTTGCCTGTTCTCCCTCTATGAATTGGCCCACCACCTCTTTAATGGCAAAGGCACCAACAAGAGCGCCACCAAAACCAGAAGCAGCACCCATGAGGTTGCCAGCCAATCCAGACAGAGCGCCTTTGACTTTGCCCAAGCCTTTGCTAAGGCCAGAATTATTAACACCAACATCCACCCACAACTTTGCCAAACTTGATCCTACAGCCATGAAGATATTTAGGGCTGTGGTTGCTCAATCCGATTGGCATTCCTTTGTGACCACTTGGCAAACTCTTGGTACAGGTCTGCTTTCTTTGCTGTGAGTCTCGCCAACTGAGGTGGCGTTAAATCTAAGATACGATCCATTGTCCAACCATCTTTGGTTAGGTTCTGGAAGAATTCTATAATTTGCTGTTCTGCTCTGAAAGCGCTGTAAGCAAGTTCCCCAATGCTGTTTTTTTTTCATCGTCTGTTGGGTCTTGTCTCACAGAGGTGAGCGCAAAAGCCAACTCGCCAATGTTTTTTAATTGCCCAAGGTTGAGGGCTGATATTTGTTCTCTGTTGAGTTTCTTTCTGACTGCTAAAAAGGCCAACTCAACAATACCATCTACAGTGGTTGCCCATTCCACAAACTCAGGGCTGTCTGGTGTGATTCTCTTTCTCACACATTCTGCCAACATTTGTTTACAAGTCTGATCGTCTAACCCTGCATCCACAACTGTCTTATAGGGCTGCATAGCACAAGCCCTGCACAATGCCCCAATCTCTGCGATGGTATAGGGGTGAACATCTACATTCACACCATCTATGTTGAATGGCACTGGTGCTGCTGTCAAATCTGCAAAGGCACTCATTATGCTAAGAATCCTGTTACAGCACCACTAAACACAAACTCAACACTAATAGCAAAGGTGGTATCGTAACTGTGGTCAAATTCACAACTGAGGATTCTGGCTGTACCTGTGGTTGGTGTGGAATCGGCATCATACCTTTCCAATTTCAGAATCACAGTTTCTCCAGGCTTAATCAACGCTGGTGTTGAGCCATGTATCTCTGCATCGTATGTCGCAGTAAAACTACCTGTAACTTTTTTGGTGCCAGTAACGCACGCATAAGCACCAGAAGAATTTTGATGAGTAACATCTTGCTCTGTTACCTCAACCTTACACTTCCAATCTTTAACATTAAGGTCTGATGCGCCAGCAGCACCACCCAATACTGATCCTGAGGTTCCGTTGTAATATGTTGCCATGATTGTATTTATTCATGACACCACAGATTTTAGGCAGCAGCCTTGGTAATGCGATAACGCAACACAAGTGTGCCAAGCCAAGAGTCAGAATCCCACACACTGGTACGATCCTCAAAATATATGCCAATCTTTGTGGCACCTGTAATGGTTAAATCTTTGTCATAATACGCTGCCTCTAATGCATCTAACACTGCCTCTGTTGTTTGTCTATTGGCTGTGAATACTGAAAACGACACCACAATATCTCTCACACTTGGCCTGCTTCTGCCCAAGGCTGGCTCTGCCTTTACGCTGGTTGATTCCTCACCCAGTATCACAAAGGGCTGCACCATATCAGGCAGTCTGTCTGCATAGAGCCTGCCAACCCCTAATAAGGTTCTCAGGGCCACAACCTCTGCTGTGACTCCATTATCATAGAAGTTTACAATAGCACCTAATACGCTCAAGTTACCCCACTAACATCTTGGATGAGATTAAACACAAACAGAACATTCTTACCACAAGGATTCTGTTTACCTGTGACTCTGAATTTAACTGAGTCAATCACAATACGATCCTCCAATGACACAGCAGCATATACAGTGGAATCTGCCAAGTAACAGAAGCCTCTTTTAACTTCCTTGTTAGAGCCAAATTTCTGATTCGTCTCTGATACCTCTTGGGCAAAAAAGCATGGCACATTACTGTTGGTGGCTGTTGGGAATGTGTTGTTGTCTGCTCCACTCGTCCCTTTTGCATGGCTTACATCGTAGTGGTTGAGTGTGTGTATCAGTAATTCTGCCAGCATTACACCCGCCTGTCTTTGTAAAGTTCCAATGTCTTTCTCACAGAGAGAGGCAGCCTGTTGGTGCTGTTACTTAATGTGTATTGGTATGGCCCAAGGTTCTCACTCACAATGTTGCCCTTTATTTCATTAAACACATTTTTAGTAAGTTCGGCACACACTCTTTCTAAATCCTCTGGTATGTCACTGAAGCCACCTGTCCAAGTAACTCTCACGAGGGTATTGGTTAAGCCATCCAAATGTAACACACCTGTGGATAGGTCACACCCATAATGGCTGCCTGCTTTCTCATTCCATATCAACACATTGGCACTAGGTGTGTAGTTGTGGCCACTTACCAAGTCCAGTGAGGCATAAGAGCCAAAGGTACTCACTGCTGTGGCTGTGAAGCCAGAAACAGCAGAGATAGCAGTTGCCAAGGCTGACACTGTAACATTGCTGGCATATGTCAGATTGCCTGTTTGTCTCACACCAGAACCATTAAAGTAAACCAACTTTAATGCAGCATCACTGGTGGCCACTGCTGGGTTGGTGTCAGTGCTGGTGATTGTTAGGGCTGTCTGTTGATCGGTTAAAACTCTGCCAACCCAATCAACAGGGAAAGCATTTAGAAACACTTTGCCAGTGTTTCGCACCTTGAACACTTTGGAATACTCTGCAGACTCAAATTTGCGCTTACAGTATTTCTCCATAGCAGCCTGTGCAGCAAGTATGCAAGCCTCAACCCTCGTCTGTTGTCCTGCCACATAACCTTGGTCAGTCAAGTAATGTGAATTCCATGCAATCAGTGCCATTATTCATCCTCATCTTGTAAGAGTTTGCTGGCGTCTAATAGGTCAAGGGCTGCCTGTAATCTCTTGGCAATCTCTTGGGCCAGTTTAATGGCTTCCTCTGTTGTTTCAGGTTCCATCACCTTTGTTGTATACATACTCATGTAAGTATGTATGAGAGTCTTTCTGCGAACTAAACACGGGTTAGGTGATAACTGCCAATTCAGAATTGTAGTGGCTCACTATCGTCACCTCTACCCAGATGCATATATCAGGGTGGAGAGTAACCCCAACACATACTGCTTTTATTCAGACTTGGTGAATGAGTGGAGCGCCTACAAGTACCCATTTGAGACAGGTGGTTGGGACATTGCCCATTACATTCACTTTGGACATTTAGAACGAGGGCTGCCCAACCTTCCCAACACCAAGGCCACATGGGAACTACACCACCAAGGGCTTACACCCAACCCAGAACTTTACCAGTACCACTGTAACACCACAGCCTTACATGATGATAAAGCATTAAACTGGTTGATAGAGAACAACCAAGCAGAGAGAGGAATGGTGGCAGTGCATTACCAAGGCAACAGCAGCCCAGACAAAAAAGACTTACAGAACTATGAGGCATACAGTTTGTGCGATTGGTTGAAAGGTGAGGGCTTTCAGCCTTGGTTGATAGACTATGGCACCAGCACATTGGTGGACTACCCTTGCCCAACTGAGTTATTAAATGAGCCAGAGGAATCAGTGGCCAACCTCGTGGCGTTGATCGCACAGAGCCGTTTTATGGTGGCTATCAACAGTGGCCCTGCTTGTTTTGCTGCCTGCACCAACACACCCACCTTTGTGTTAAACAGAGGCTTTCACCCTGCCACCACCTTTGACCCAGCACCCAACCTCATTCACTTGCTCACAGAAAGCACAGACGATTTATTGCCAGAGGCAGGGAGAGAAGATTGCCTTGATTATTTTGACGAGAATTACAACGCCATATACACAGACAACATATTGGATGAGGTGAGAGGATGTATCACGGAATGTTTTGCAGAGCCTTATGATGAGGAATTGGGTTTGCGATTGTTGAAAGAGTTTGGTGGTATCTGTATGTGAACGAAAAAGGCCACCCATTACTGAGTGGCCTTTCCCATTTAACCCAACAGAGGATGTTGGTTCCGTATTAGGAAATTGGGTCATCAAGCACAGCGCACCAACTTACAGTGGTGCTGGTAGCACCTCTGAGTTTAACAGGTGCAGTGAGCAATGGCGCACCAAAGGCTCTGAATGTAACCCGTACTGCTTGGGCATCTTTGCCGAATGCGTAATGGTCACTGGTGCTGATCGTAACATTTTGGTTAATACCAAGGGCATAGCCACTTGGGTTAACCAACATAACATCACCCTCAGAACCAAGAGCAGGTTGAACTTCAGTTGTGAAATATGGCAAGCCACAGATTGTGCCAGGGCCAGCAGCAGAAGCACCACTAATTAAATAGGTTGGATAGCCACCACTGTTAACCATGCTCAACAAGTCTTGCTCAACAAGTGGGCCAATCAGCCAGAACTTGGCTCCAGGCACCCTTGCTTTCAGTTTCACATAATCTTCAATTCTATTAGCACGCAAAATGGTTGTGCGGAATACCTTAATAACTGAGGAATTGCCCAGCGTTGCTGTGAAATCTGTACCATTAACAATCTGGTGTAGAATTTCGTTAGAGGCAGCCTCATAAGCACCTTTGCTAATTAGGTTCTGCACTGTAACCATACTGTTAGAAATCAACTCATTGCTCAACTCTGTGTAAGCCATGAACTTGACAGCCGTTAACGCCACCTGCTTGAAGGCTGGTTTTGTTTCTGTTTCAGTTTCACCTTCAGCAGTAACAACAAACTTATAGCCACCATAGAAGGCTGAGTGGCCAGAAGGTGTGGTTGTTTGATCCACAACAGGAATCTTCAATACATCAGAAGTCATTGGGATTGGCTCAAACAAATCTAACAGACTTCTATACCCATCCAACCCATACAACTTGGGACTCCATATTTCTGGAACAAGGAACCCTCCAGCAGCATCGGTACCCTGTACCATTGCCTTTTTGTGGTAATCGAATTGGTTATATTTGTTAGTGAGAAGGTTCAATGCCTTCTCTTTACGCTCTGGGCTTACACCTTTGCGGTTGGAATCAAACACACACTTCAACCACTCTGTCTGGTCCCAGTCATTCTCTTTTGGTTGAGCAGCAAAACGAGGCTTGGCAAACTCACTCTTTAACTCTGCCTTAACCTCATCAATAATTGAGGCTTTAATATCATGAAGCAGCCCCTTCTCTTCGTTTACATTTACAGTATCTTCCACTTGTCCTCACATAAATTGTCAGTAACACTCGCTCTGCTTTCAGTGTTGGCTGTGTCTCTGGCAACATATGCCTAACAAGTCTCACCTATTTGCTGCTTAAGATATATGTATTCCAGCGTGTAACTTTTTTAGAACTTCCAACCGTGTTGGTGTTGGTGTCACAACCACTGGCTCTGGCTCTGGTGTGAAGTCTTTTGACTCCCACACCCACAAGTCTTCAGGCTCTGGGTCAATGTCTAACAACTTGGAACAGTCTGGTAACAGCCCCTTGCTGACAGACTCAACCAGAGCCTCTTGATTTGCGCCAACAGGAACAATGGACACCTCAAACAGAAGGCTCTTTCTTATGACTCGTGAACAGGCTGCTAACTCTGGCCTCTCTGTAATCTCTTTGGTGGTTGGCAAACTGGCATCTAATGTGAAAAAGCCAATGCTGACACCTTTAATGATTCCCTGTTGGCATAGTGAATGGATCGTATCAGGCAACCACTCTGCACCTTCTGGGTGATTGCTTGGCCTGTCAGCAAATTTAACAAATGTCTTTAATGTATTATCTTCCTCTACCCTTGCCCATTTTGCTCTGCCAATCGGTGGTATGCTAAGGTCATGATTCCATGCCACAACAGGGTTTTTAAGGTAGTGCTTCAGGTTGATACCTCTGGCAATCAGTACCTCTGTGTCTCTGTCTAATGCCTGTGTAGAGGCTGTGAGTAATGCTGTTTTCTCATTAGGGTCTGTGTTTTCTTCTGTTGCCTTTGGCCCTTTGTAGTCCATGATTGTTTCAGAACTAACAAAGCGCTGCTCATACTTATGGCCAGCCTTTAACAGTACCTCAATCTCGTCTGCTATCTCTTTGTGTCTGATTGCTGTGCCAACAGGTGAGAGGAAATAGCCCTTCCTCGTGTAGAAAGAATGTAGTGTTGCCATACTGTATGTATGGGTTAGTTCATTGGTTCTGAGAGAATGGCCTTGACTGCATTGGCTTCCTCTTTTGCTGTTGGTAATAGTGATGGTCTGGCATCCATCTTGGTTGTGCCATCTTCCAAATATCTGGAATAGATTACAGCCGTACCAACTCTGCCAACCCAGTTGCCATCTTCCTCCACCACCTCTGTGGCTGCTGATCGTCTCAGGTTGCCACTTCTCAGGCTTGGTGGTTCACCTGCTGGTGATGCTGGCCCCCTGTCACCAGTCTTGTGTGAGAGTTTCGCTATCCACTTGTTTCTCAGGTGCCTTGTGGCCCTCTCTAATCGTTTCTTCTGTTCACCTTTTATCTCGTCAAATCGTTTCTTACCAAACCATTGCATACTCATAAAAGTATTTAGGTGGGCCACTAACTAACCTCATGGAAGATACACGAGAATGGAAGATTGGCGACACACTCACAGCAGAGTGGTGTAATGATATAGAGCGCAGATTGAAACGATTGGAAGCAATAGCCAAACCACCAGAGGGCCAGAAGTTAACCAGCCTCTTTGGGCATCCCCTCAGAGATGTTGCAATTATCAGAGAGAAGATGAGTTAAGGCTTATTCTTCCTCGTCCTCATCATCCTCACTGTCTTTAAGAATATCCTGCAACACACAGAGGCAAGCAGGATGAGCAGGAATATCAACATCATCCTCCACATCAAACTCTTTACCATTCAACTCTTGGCAGATTGGGCATGGATCGTCTGTAGTTAACCACTTAAACCCTGATACCACACCTGAGTCTTTGGCTGCTCTTATGTGGCCTTGGTTGTAGGCTCTGGCACTTTCAGTGGTGGCAATCAACTCAGCCTTACTGTTAGAGGCATTCTGAAATATCTCTTTTATTCTGTCTGTCAAATCAGACAGCCTATCACCTGCCTCTGTTCCCTCTGCTATCGCTTCTCTGGTTGCTGCCAAGGCATCATCAACCGTTTTGGTGGTTGTCTCTAATGTTGATTTGGCAAAGTCCAAGGAAGCCTCACGAGCATATACAGCCACCTCTTTCTCAAACACTTTCGCAATGTTTGAGTCAGCATGTACTCTGGTGAGTGTGTCTTTGCCACTGTCTCTATATGTCACCTCAATAAATGGTTGGGCATCGTGTGCCAGGTCTTTTGCCCATGCTGCTGGTGCATGGAATTTATCAGGCAGGGCTTTAACCTCACTGCCTGCCAGTTTCTTAATTGTCGCCAGTGCTGCTCTTTCCCATCTTGCGAAGTGCTTACGGCATACAGCCACCAGCCCTTTGTTTACGGGTGGTTTGCGTCTCTTGGCTGCTTTTATATTCTTTGGCTCTTGTGGCCCTGCTGGTGCTGCTGTGGCTGGCTGAAAGCCCTTGCCCACTGATCCCATAACAGCCCTTGCCTGATCCTCTGTGAGATTCACGAGAATCTGCAGAGCGCCTAACCCAGCATCCCTTGGCAACATTCCTGTGGCCACCTGATTGACGATAGCCATTGCTGATTGTATCTGCGCACCATTAAGAGTGTTCTGTGGCACTGTCTCAACAGCCTGCTCACCTGTTGGTGTTTCTGTATCTGCTGCTGGTGCCTCGTCTGTGTAACCCTCTGCCTCATAGCCAAATCTGGCTCTGCCCTCATTGCGAGAAATTAAATCAGCACCAAACAACATCACTGTAATTTCTGCTTCCTCTTTTTCTAACTTCAAGGTGGCATCGTCATAGCAGAAGAATAAATCAGACTCATTAAACAATGGCAGAAACTTGAAGTTAAGAAAATCCTCAGTGTCTCTCAGTCTCTCGTTAACACCACCATCAACCCACTCTTCTACACCAGCAGCATAGGCAGCCCTCGTGTTGGTGCCTGTGCCTCTCATCACCATCACTGGAATCTGGAAAGCCTTACTCACCTGCTCTTCTATCCAATGGGCAATCTCAATCACACCCAAGTCTGTTGGCTTATAGTTTAGTGGTGTGAACCTTGCGTCACTTTCTGTAACCATGATTCCACCAGAACCTTGACGGGTGAAGTCTTCGTACTGTTGTTTCCACCTGTCTCTTTCATCCTCACCTATTTCTGCATACTCGCCAGTAGGTGCCAGGATTCCACTGGGCCTGCCCTCGTTCTCTAAGATGCTGTTAAGGCTGGCCACAATCCTTTGTTCCATACCCAGATAAGACATAACAGAAGCCAATGGGCTGGTGCCACCTCGTGGGCTGGTAGGGTCAAACAAGTTAGGCTCACCCTGTATAAACAATTCATTCCAGGGAATCACCTTGTTATTGAATCTGGCCACAGGCTCTTGGCTGTTGTCTATAGTCACGAGGTGAGAAGGCAGAATCTTAATTTCTTCTGGCTTGCCATCCTCGTTAAATGTAATGTGCCAGTAACACACACCTGTTATTTGCTTGTATAGGCTGGTGTAATAAAGCAACTGCCTGCCATACATGAGAGGGTTTGGCCTTCTCAGAATCAGTCTAATGGCTGAGTGGTCTGTTACCTCACCCACACTGGCAACACCTGAAACAATAGATTTATTGTTTAGGTGTTTGCGTTGCATGTAGTCTAAGCGCTTCTGTGATTTTCTCTTGGCATTGGTATAGAGCCTGAGGGCTGTTGAGGCTTGTTTGCCTGCATTCTTTCTGGCTGCTGCATAGACAGCACCAAGGAAGTAGTTAACCAATGTGCTGTGTTGTGCCTCACCTAATCCCCAACCACTTAAAGGTACAGGGGCAATGCGATTGTTCCACTGATCCCCCCACACAGTCTGTCTGTTGAGGGTTTTCTTTACAAAGGTGGGTTCATTCTTTGGATTCTCCATAATGATATTTAGTCAGTTGGCGGAATTGCTTATGGTCTATACCTCTAACTAAATATGACAATGCATCCATTGCGTGATCGTTTCCAGGTAATGGTTTCTCACCTACAACCACACCTTCTGCCAGTGCATACCTGTACTCAGCAATCTCTCTCAACAAATTGGGGCAGGCATCCCTTACAAATTTGAGACTCCCAAGCCTCAGTCTGCTCTGCACCAGTGATATACCAAACTGAATACTGTTGGCCCCTTTCTTCACTGCTCTGGCATTCATTCCCTCTCGTCTCAGCACTCGTATGTTTTCTGGCCTGTGGTCACAGAACCATCGGCGTACATGCTTTCCTGTTGTCTCATGTATCTCTGTGTTCCAATCCTTAATCTTTTTCAATGTGTCTGTAATTGGCTCTTTTGTGTAGTGTTCCCTGATAATGGTGATTGTCTCTGAGTTGTCGATTTGGGCCAACAGCACACAAGTGGAATCACTGCCACCCCAGTCTATAGAACCAAAGTAAGCAACACCTCTTTCTTTGGCTTCCTCCACAATCGCATTAAATCCATTCCTGTCTATCAACTCATACACAACTCCAGGGCATTGCTCAAACCTGCCCTCATAGTCCATTGCAAAACGCCAGGGTGGTAATCGTTTTCTTTCTTCCTCTATATGTTTCAGGTCTGTGGTGGGATTCATCCAAGAGGGAAAGCACCGATAATAGTACAGAGGGTTGCCTTGGTCACAGGGGCGCATGATGCGAGACAACACCCAGTTGTAAGTGAGATATGGTGTAGAGGTGATGAGCAGCCTACCACCTGAGTGGCCCAATCGTTTAACACATTTGTTAAACACTTCCTCTGAGACATTGCAACCCTCGTCTAACCAAGCAGCATTGGGCTTTAATCCCTCAAAGTCTCCACCTGCACTCTTAAAATAAACTGTGCCACCTGTGCCTAATATGTAACGAGGGTTGGCATTGTCTCTTATCATCTTTCCCTTCAGGATTGTGCCACTCACTGTGGCTTCCCAAGCCTCAAAGGTAGAAGAAAGGCCAATGGAGAATGTTGGTGTGCAGATAAGGTAATGGCCTGCACCTCCGTACTTCTGAATCTCATTAGAAAACCAGAGGGTGCCAAGGCTTGTTTTGCCACTGTCAGCACCACCAAGGGCCAGTAAGAATCTGGCTTGGCTGTTGATTATGTCTTTCTGTCCCTCGTGTAGAGGGAACCATTTTAATGTTTGTCCTGTGCTGTTGTCGTAGCATAAGTCACCCCACCTTGGCTCACTCACTGGCCCCCTTGTTCAATCACTGTGATATTCTTTGGTATGTCGCCACCTACAAAGATTGCTAGGTTGGCTGGCTTATCTGCCTTGGTGTGTTCCTGTGTTTTGGTATTCATGATGAGGGCTTTATTGTTTTCTATCCACTTCATGGCTGGCCCCTTCTCACCTGTTTGGCTGTATGTCTTAAACTCTTTGTCTAACTTATTCTTACAGTGTCTCTGAAAGCCTCTCAGGTAGTTGTAAAGAATGTCTTTCTTCACAAGGTCTGTCTCTTTGTGTGATCGTTGTGGTTTCTTAAACAGGTACCTATAGTCCCTCTGGCCTGTTCTCACTCTGCTCAATCGTGTCTGCATACACTCCAAAGTAATGCCAAGTTCTTTGGCCCAATCCATCCAATGCAGGCTCTTGCCTTCCCACTCTAACACCTCACCTGATGCGTCATGCTCCATAAGTTTCTACTTCCCCCACAGTTATAAAATCAGAGTCACACAGATTCATGTACTCAGTCTCTAACCAATCAGCATCTCTGGCTATTGCTGCTGTTCTCACCTCTTGTATGTAGCCTTCTGTATAATTCCTGTTGTCTCTGCGACCAATGAAAGAGCCTCTTGTGGATGGCACAAGGCTTGTCTCTGCCACTGTCTCTGTGTCCTGTAATTCTCCGTTTATGTAGAACTTGGCATTACTGCCAGAGGCAAACACAACAGCAAAGTGGTACCAACACCCGTTAGTTAATGCCTCGCCAGTGAGTGTGTATGTTGTCCAATCTGCTGTGGCTTGGACTCTGATTGTGGCTTCTGTTGCGTTGGTGAGTCTGTGGCCAATCGTTACAGAGCAGCCCTCACCCTCATTCACATTGGTATAACCTCTGCTGTAGAAACACCTGTCTAAATAATTGCCAGTTACCTTGGCCCACAGGCTCACTGTTAAATCTGTTTGGTTGCTGAGACTGTCTTGTGGGCAGGTGATGTATTGAGCGCCATTACATACTTGGGCATAGTCGAAAATACCTCTGCCCCTCGTGGGTGTGCCTGCTGTTGTGCCATTGTTTCCTGTGGCGTCTAAACTATTGGCACTCTCGTGGTATTCACCAGTGGTGCCATCACCTTCCTCTATTAAATGATATACAGAAGCGTAACCATCCCACAGAATATTGGTGGTGATGGTTGCTGATCCTGCACACACAGCACCACCACTTGGGTACTCTCTATTAAAGGTGATGGTTGCTGCTCCACCACACACAGCACCACCTGATGTTGTCTCAGTATATTCACCATAGCCACAGATACATGTTAACGCCATATGTTATTTAGTTCCAATACACCCATAAGGTTGTGGGGCTGGTGCTTATGTCTGCTTTAACTGCTGCATACAGAATGTTATCTCTGTAGTCGATATATTCACCAGCCAGTGTGTTGCCAATGTCATCCTCAAAATGCAATGTGGTAGTGTCACTGAAGCCAGGGATAGTAAGTCTCAGCAGAACAGGAAAGCCACTTATTGTGTGAGGTGCTGTGACTACAAAAGAGACTCTGTATTGGTAGCCATTGGCAAAGGTGCTAGAACCACAGAGCAAGCCACCAAAAGGGATTATCGTTTGTGTGCCAGTGTAGAAAGGGTCACCAGCCAAAAGGGCTGTGCCACCCACAGAGATTGTGCGAACAACAAGCAGCGTACCTGTGCTGTTTGCTGTCACTCCACCTGTTGGGGCTGTGGCGTAAACCGTTTGTCCTGCTGCGCTACTTCCTGCAACTGCTCCACCACTTCCTGTGGTGTTGTAAGTTACATCTGAGATGGCGGTTGAGTTGAGCAGCGCACCACCTGTGCCTGTAATTGCTGGCACTGTGTATGCCACGCTTATGCGAACATAATCAAGCCAGCCTTTGTATTGATTGCCGCCTTGCGTGAGATAAACACCAAAACCTGAATCGCTAATTTCGGCTGGTGTCCATGTTCTGCCCCATAAATCAGACGATCCGCCAAATGTTACAACAGCAAGTCCGCCATTAAACGGATACCATGTTGCCCCAGTTGATTTATTTGTTCCGCCTGCAACACCCGCTTTAAGTGTCTGTATTGTTATATCAGCAAGCCATGTATTAGCACCACCTAGAAACTCTTGGAATCTTTCCATTTCCAAGGTAATGCCGGTTATGGTTGCGTCATCTTGAATATCAAAACCAAAACCAGTCAAAGACAGAGCGCCGCTATTACCTTCGCCAACAGTGAAATTCTTTGTAGCGTAAGCCCCATCGTCACCTTGTAGATTCTCAGGCGCATCAGTCCAGTCAGTTGAACCATCAATAGTTGGGTAATGCCAGCCTTGTATAAATTCATTACCACTACCATTTGCAACCAATCCACCTGTGGCAGTTTCGTTGTAAATACTGCCAAAGAATGATTCAAGTGAACCAGCAATAGGCATGGCGGCGAGTGGTTTAGAGCCAGGGAGTGCATAGAGTGTTGCCATCTCAATATGTAGCCTTCTCAGGCATACATACTTACATGGCGCTTATCTTAGTTGACAGAGTATTAGAATACACCACAACCTCTGGAGGGGCCAATTTATCATTAACAGGGCCACTGGCAGGTTTTCAACCTTTCCAGTCTGGCACTGGCACTGTGGCCAATGGTGATATTGTTCCTTACTTTGTGGAAGGCTCTGGCCTGTGGGAAACTGGCTACAGCCTTGTGTCTGGTGCTATGTTGGATCGTGGTTCTATAGTGGCCTCATGTAGTGGTAACGCTAAAATTGTGTTTCCAAGTAATGTGGCCAAGACTGTTGGGTTGTCGCCACTCGCCAGAGATTACCAAAATGTTGTTGGCTCATTAGGCTCTGGGTTTATTCGCATTGCCTCAGGCACCATTGGTACCAACAGCATTGGAAGTGGTGGCATCTTAAGTGGCAACATAGCCGCAGGTCATATTGGGCGTTTCCATATTGCTAACCTCTCCATTGCAAACAACCATATTGTGGCTGGTGCTGTTGTCTCAGGACATATAGCGAGTGGTAACATTGGGTTAGACCATATTGCCAGTGGTGCTGTTAATTCTGGACATATAGCAAGTGGCCAGATTGGCTTGAATCATATTGCCAGTGGTGCTGTTAACTCAGGACATATAGCGAGTGGTCAGATTGGATTGAATCACATTGCCTCTGGTGCTGTTCGGTCTGGACATATTGCAAGTGGCAGCATTGGGCAAAATCACATAAACCAAGCAGTGGTGTTGAGTGGCCATATTGCCTCAGGACAAGTGGGAAGTACACACATTGCAAGTGGTGGTGTGTTATCAGGCAACATAGCCAGTGGGCAGGTTGGCCACTTCCATGTTTCAAGTGGTGCTATTCAGTCTGGCCAGATTGGAACCACAGGCACACCCAATGGCACCTTGTTTTTGCGAGACGATTTTACATGGGCTGCTGCTGGTGGTGGCTTAACCTCTGGTGCTGTAACAAGTGGCTATGTTGGAAATAATGCCGTTGTGAGTGGAAGCATTGCAAGTGGGCAGGTTGGCCATTTCCACCTTTCAAGTGGTGCTGTTACTTCTGGCCAGATTGGTTTAACAGGCACACCTGATGGCACTAAGTTTTTAAGAGACGATTACACATGGGCTGCTGCTGGTGCTGGCTTAACCTCTGGCAGTGTGTTGAGTGGTCATATTGCATCAGGACAGGTTGGCTTGAATCATATTGCCTCTGGTGCTGTTCGGTCTGGACATATTGCAAGTGGGCAGATTGATAACTATAAGATTGCCAGTGGTTACACTCCACAATTTACTGGCCCCTTCATCTCTGGTACCAGTTTTACAATCAACACACAAGAGACAATCTCAGGGTTGAGGGCTGTTAGTATTTCGGCTAGTGGTAATATACAGATAGCAATGGCTGGCAATACTGCTAGGATGCCATGTGTGGGTGTTGTGTTTGATAATATTGCAAGTGGCATCCAAGCCAATGTATATACTTTGGGAGTGTTCCAAGCAGGCGCTTCAGGATTGGTTGATTACTCTGGCTATTTTGGTAAACAAGTATTTGTAGGTCGCTCTGGACAAATCGTAACAACCTCTGGCAGTTTTAATTCTGGTGGTTTCCTGTCTGGCGATATTTGGCACCCTGTTGGTACTGCTGTGAATAGTGGAAAGGCTTGTTTCAATATCTCGCAAGCCAACATGTTCACCATGTTATCAGGCTAACTTGGCTGTGAGGTTATTGAACCTTGGCACCAGATTGTTGAATCGTGGCTTTAATTTGATTGTAACAACACCATCAAAAGGATATGCAAGACCATTGCCACTGTTATAGATTGCTAAAACTTCATCCGTTAATAATGCCCGTTTCCAGAAACAAACTTGGTCTATCGCACCATCCATGTAATAGTTTGTAAAACTGCCGAATTTACCGATTGCAAAGTCACCGCCTAAACTAGCACCACCATCAGAAAATGATGTTGGACTAGCGAAAGTATCATTCACGCCGCATGTAATAGTATTTGCATCGGCGTCATATCTCGCAGAAATAAAATACCATACACCCTCAGAAGCGTAACCGCTAACTGTTGAGTTTGCGCCTGTTGATCCATTACCAATAGATGCTGCCCAATAACCTGACGCACCAGAATACCATATGCCATATTCAGTTGCTCCTGGTCCTGTGCATTTTGCAGCAAGCGTAAAATTGATACCACTTAGATTCTCAAACTTTACCCATCCAGTCATCGTATAACTAACACTTCCATTTGCTAAACTTAAAGATGCGTTAGAAGATATATTGTGATGATTGCCATTACCACCAGCACCAGTTTCATAATCTCTTGCACCAGCAATTTTACCTGTTGTTGCTCCAACAGAACCATTATCAGCCGCTTGCTCTGTTAAATGATTTGAGCCATGTGAGTCTGTTCTATTACCACTGGCCTCGTTACCTTCCCAACAACTCTCAAGAGTGTCTGTCAAAATGTAAACATTAAATGTGGCACTGTTTTGTGGGTCTATACTGTCGGTATCACTGGCAGCAGTAGCCGTTAATACAACGCCAGTCTGTGCAGTGTTTAATGATATGTCATTAAATGTAGCAATGCCTGCAACTGCTGCCTGTGTAGTTGTTCCACCTAAACTACCACTTCCTGTGCCGATAGTTAATGTGATGTTTCCTGTATATGTCGTGGCCGTTGTGTTGTCAGAATATCTTGCAGTTACTTGGATGCTTGGTGAGATAACAGTATCTTTGCGAACATTGGATGGTTGAACATTAAATGTTAAATTTCCGTTTGTCCATTCAACTCTAACTAAACCATCACCACCACCAGTGCCAGCATTACCATTGCCACCACCACCACCACCACCTGGAAAACCACCAGCATCATTTAGACCACCATCACCACCCCATGCGGGAGCAACACCACCTGCACCCTCTGTAGCACTAGGCCACCCGTCGCAAGTTCCACATTCGTCTGGCCCTCCTGCTTCACCACAATCTCCAGGTGTGCCATCTGCGTTACCACTTATCGTTCCACTAGAACCACCGCCACCGATTGGACAACATTGGTCTTGAAATGTGCCGCCTACACAATCCCAAACCTCTTCTATTTCCTGACAGTCATAACAATTAGTGCATTCGTCACATGTAACTGTTGCTCCATCACCACCACTAGAACTATTACTAGGTGTACCAGAACCACTAACGGTTCCGCCAAGTGCTTGCCCTTCTGCCTCTGCACCACCACCACCAGCAATATATTCACCACTATTCCAATTCGATGCAGTGCCATCGACTACACCATAAGTACCACCACCTTCACCAACAACGAATGAAAATGATGTTCCAGGGCTGGTAGAAATTCCA
>Ga0137433_1000245_pt1 | contig 32147 bp, 29 predicted proteins | sample EasRivERMZT840_2_FD_102335 | JGI IMG/M metagenome (GOLD analysis project Ga0137433, IMG submission 102335) | Soil microbial communities from meander-bound floodplain in the East River, Colorado, USA - East River MetaG ERMZT840_2 | ecosystem: Environmental > Terrestrial > Soil > Floodplain ...
ACGGCCGAGCAGCGCCAGATCGGAACGCCACGCCTTGTCGTCCACTTCGTTGCGCTCGAACCAGTTCGAACCCTTAATTGGAAAGGAGCCATGTTGCGCCCCGGTCAGCCGCCTCCAGACGACATATTTCCAGTACGCGGCATGGAGCGTGAGTTCCCATATGTTGTGCCGGCCAGGCTCAGGACGCCAGACGACCTGCGTCGACGTCAGACCGCGAAGCGAGCCGCGTAGATTTGTTCCATGCCACGACTTGTGATCGTAGCCCTGGTCCACCATGTCGAGCAGCTGCTGTATTTCGCTTCCGGCCATCTCACCTTACCTTCACGTATTTCCGAAGCACGCGCGGCCGCGGTTCTCCGCCGAAGACGTTCCCATATTTGTCGACAGTGCCGAATTCCGGGCCGCTGCCGGTTCCGGTGCTCGGATTGCCGCCCTGATCGAGGATGAAGTACCTCACCCAGCCGTTCAGGGCATCGCCGATCCGGATTCCCTGCTCGAAGCCCGGGTTATCGACATTGTCCGATTCGGAATCGAAGACATAGATCATGTCATCGTCATTGACCGAGAACGCCATCCCACTCGGCATGCCGAATTGATGCCATGTGGAGAGGTGCTTTCCTTCCTGATCGAAGATCTGGATTCGAGTGTTGGCGCGATCGCACACGAAAACGCGGCCTCTCTTGTCCATGTTGATGCAGTGCGGAGTGCGAAACTCGCCGGGCGCGTATCCGGTCTTGCCCCAGGACTTGATGAATTTCCCATCCTTCGAGAACTTCACGATGCGGTTGTTGGCGCCGTGACCATCGGCAATGAAGATGTCCCCGTTCGGAGCGGTCACGACACCGGCGGGCGATCTGAAGTGTTTTTCATCATTGCCGGGAACGCCAGGCTCACCCAGGGTCATGAGAACTTTTCCGTCGGGACTGAATTTGCGGACGATATGCCCGGCTTTCACGCCGGCCTTTGCGGCCAGGCCGACGGCCTCGTCGCCCGCAGCGTCGGTCGCCCAGATGTTGCCTTCGCGATCGACGTGCAATCCATGAGGCCAGATGAACATCTGCGCGCCGAAGCTCTTAACCGCATTGCCCTTGGGATCGAACTTGAAAATAGTGTCGTGTGGTTTGAGCTTGCCGTCAGGAGAAATACAGTCGAGACCGAACCGCCCGCCCCGCGCGACAGGCAAGGGGCTGGTTTCGTCACAGCGAATGAACGCCCAGACGCTTTCTCCATCGATGTCGACATGCACGGAAGCCGGCGGCCCCATCTCTCTTCCGCCCGGAAGCTTCGCCCACTCGCCCCCCGGCACGCTGGGCCCTCCACCGTCCGCAAGTCCACGAACGGGGCGGTAAGGATTGCTCGTAACTCCCTGCGAAAAGGCGGCGATGCCGATCGCAAGGATCGCAACTGTTGCGGACAACGTCATCCATCCGGTTCCATTTACTCTCGTCATGACACACCTCTTTGAGGTTGGCTTTCCCGCGGTTTTCGAACGACTTGGAATGCGCTCAAGTCTACAAGAGAGCGACCTTGTTAACTAAATACCAACTCAAACGTAGAAACAGTTGTTAAGAACCAGATGAGACAGGCGTCTATATGTCAACGGATCGAGCCTTTCCAGTGTCTTAAGTCATCCGAGGAGAGAAATCTATGAGTCGCGGATTTGCAACGGTTGGTTTCATCGTCCTTCTGTCCGCCACACTGTTCGGTCAATCAACAGAAAAACCGTTGGCATTCGAGGTCGCCGATGTCCATGCCACCCCCCTCAGCGCTGTTGGACAGATGAGCGGAGGAGTCCTGCGTGACGGACGGTACGAGATTCGCAATGCCACGATGGTGGACCTCGTCCGAACCGCGTACGGCGTGGATGCGGACAAGGTGCTTGGAGGCCCCAGCTGGCTCGAAACGACGCGTTTCAACGTGATCACCAGGACACCTGCCGGAGCTACGCCGGACACAGCCAAAGTGATGCTGAAGAATCTCCTCGCCGAACGATTCAGCCTGAAAGCACACGATGACAACAAGCCCTTGCCGGTCTTTGTATTGAGTCTGGGAAGCGGTAAACACAAACTGAAGCCCTCTGAAGGCGGCCCTTCGACCTGCCAGGGACAACCGCAAACGCCGCAGCCGGGCACGGTGCCGTACCAGGTGGCTGCGTGCAAGAACATGACGGCGGATCAGATCGCGCAGAATCTCCGGCAGATGGCGGGCGGTTATTTCGACAAGCCCCTAATCAACCAAACCAAACTCGACGGCAATTGGGATTTCGAAGTCAAGTGGACCGCCAGAGCGCTGCTTGGGGCGGCAGGTGCGGACGCCATTTCGATGTTTGAAGCAGTCGACAAACAACTTGGCTTGAAAGTGGAACAGCAACCGGTCGCGACCGCCGTGATCGTCGTCGACAGCGTGAATCAGAAACCAACGGACAACGCGCCGGGCGTCGGGCAAGCCATTGTTGCGGAGAAGCCGGAGTTTGAAACGGCCGAGATCAAACCCAGCCCGCCGGGCACGACAGGCATCGGCATCCGGTATACGCAAGGCGGCCGCATCGACGCGCAGGGAACGCTGAAGCAGCTCATCGGCATCTCCCAGGAGATTCTTCCCAACCTGACTAACGACATGATTGCCGGCGGACCCAAGTACATCGACACCGAGCACTACCAGATCGTCGCAAAGGCTCCCAGCTCGGGTATCGGGGCGCCGAACCGCGCCGGCGGGCAGGAGCAGGCACCACCGCTTCAGGTCGCGTTGATGATGCTTCGCGCACTGCTGGAAGATCGATTCAAACTGAAGACGCATCAGGAAGAGCGGCCGACTACCGTCTACGCCGTTCTCGGGACGAGGAACGAATCGAAGTTGAAGCGCGCAGACCCGTTAACACGCGCGAGTTGCAGGCCGGATCCCGCCGCCGTCCAGGCCGCGAAAATCACGGTGCCGATGCAGGCAATCACCTGCCAGAACACAACGATCGCCGAGCTTGCACGGAATCTCTCGCAAATTGCCGGCGGTTACATCGATCATCCTGTTCTGGATAAGACCGGGCTCGAAGGCGGTTGGGATTTCACGCTGATGTGGTCGCCTCGCCAGGCCCTGGACCAGGCCGCGCCCCGCCCCGCAGATGCAGGTGGTCTCGGAGCGGCAGTCGATCCCGGTGGATACAGCGTGTTCGAAGGTCTGGAGAAACATCTCGGATTGAAGCTCGAAAAACAAACACACCCATTTCCGGTGATCGTTATCGATAGCATGGAGCAGAAACCGATCGACTAAGTGGACGGTCATAGAGGGTGCGGCGAAGCCGCATCCTTGTTGAGCCGCGAAGCGCCGGCAGACCGTGGCCCCAGGCGTAGCCTGGGGTGGGTACCCTTTTTTTCGCGCCGAGCCACGTAGTGGCGAAAGAGTCGCGTCGAATCTGTCGCACCTACGGTGCTCATTGCTTAGATGCACAGTGTCCTTTCGGCAGGGCAGCGTAACGCCGTTCGCGGTTATCTTTTTCGGTAAATGGGATGGGCGAAGGTGCCGGCTCAAGCGCGGCAGCCCGTTTCGGAATCTCATGTATCCGCTGACGAGACAATCGACCACTTCTGGGATGGCGGTTTTACATCCCCGCGATAGCTAATCGCTGGGGACTACTGCTTATTGATCCTCTTACCGGCTCCGCAGTTCTCGCTTTCTCCGTATAGCAGTTCATTATGGGTACTGCGACGACGTTAGGTTCCGTTCTCATGTAAGTGGCCGGCTTCGTAATGGAACATCCGGCCTCCGTCTTGCGTATTTACGCTTATCAAAAGCTGCGGAGGATGTCGTGAACATGTTTCCGACTCGCGCCAAACAGATCTTGATAACCGTGGTGCTCACGATGTCCCTACCCCGTGTAACCAGGGGACAAGAATCGGCGAGCGCTGCCGCAGATGCGGTGTCTGCCGTCGTTTTTTATAACGTTCATCTGGTTACGATGGACCGTGAGCGTATTGAAACTGGTCAGACAGTCGTCGTTAAGGGTGACCGGATTGTGGCCATCGGCCCAACTGGCAAGATTTCGGTACCCTCGGGTGCGATCGTAATAGACGGTGCCGGCCAATACCTCCTTCCAGGATTGACCGACGCGCACGTCCATATCACCACAGACATGCCATGGGCGCCTGCGCGGTCGGAATTTGGGGATGGCCTGTTGTATCTCGCGCATGGCGTGACGTCAGTTGTCAACTTACGGGGCACTGCCACGCAGCTTGATTGGAAACGGCGCATCGATGCGGGGACACTGCTCGGGCCGACTATCTACACTGCTGGTGAGTTCATCAACGAGCCACGCGTGCTCACGCCCGATGATGTGTTGCGTGAAGTGGCGGAGCAAGCACGAGGCGGCTACGACCTTGTCAAGTTCCACGAAGTATGGACTCCGTCGAGCGGGTTCACCACAACGACGGGATTGTCTCGTGAAGCGTACCTGAGGCTATTCGACGTGGCTCGAGAGAGAGGTCTTCCAGTTGTTGGCCATGCCCCCGTGAATTTGGGAATCGATGCGCTGTTGGCTTCAGCGGACGGCGCATTGGCGCACGCTGGAGAACTTAACCGCCTCTACTTTCTCCCAGATGTACGCGTCTTTGTCGGTAGCGTTGCCGCGCTGATACTCTTAACACTCATCGTTGCGAGTTGGGTCCTTGCTACAGTAAGTCGGCGGTTGCGCGGAGGAACCCGTGGACATACCGCAACCCTGCAGCGCGCGCGGGCTCTTGTCGCTATGGCGTTGGCGGTATCGGTCGCGGCAGACGTGGCACTTGTGTTCGTATTTCCGGGAGGCCTGTTTTTCGACAGTATCCTACTGCGCCTCATCTTGACGCTTCTCACTCTCGTTCTCGTGGTTCTCGCCGTCATTCTTACGGGATCAGCTGTCGCTGTGTGGCGTGATGCCGGCACGCGAAGAACGCCATGCGTGATGGTTGCAGTCGCGACAATCTGTGTCACGATGTTCACCGTGGCGGTCGGGACACATTTGGTGCCCGTCGCTTGGCGTAGCAGACCCGCTGGACTTGAGGCCGTCGCCGAACGCTTTCGTCAAGCAGGCGTGTCACTGCAATCGACGCTCATTGTTTACGATATCTTGGCGACGGATACGCGAAACGTCGCGCTAAGAGACCCCTCCTTCGGTTGGTTAAGCGCTCGCGCACGCAGTATCTGGCGACGCCAGGCCACACGGGGCATCGCCGAATCGGCCCTTATAGCAACGTTGATTCCGAGGTATTCGGAATTCGCGCAGCGAATCGTTGGGGCCATGCAACGGCATGGCGTCTTGGTGCTGGCGGGAACGGACGCGATGGGCATCCCTTTCACAATTCCCGGGTGGTCGCTTCAACGCGAGCTCGAGTTATTAGCTGCATCCGGTCTTACACCTTATGAAGCAATTCGCTCGGCCACCGTGAACCCTGCGACATTCCTTCGAAAAGACGCCGAGTTCGGCAGCATTGTCGTCGGAAAACGCGCTGATCTTCTCCTGGTCGCGGGTAACCCCCTTCAGAATTTGCAGGTCCTGAGACAGCCGATCGGCATCATGGTGCGCGGACGATGGCTTCCACGCGAACATTTGCAACAGATGCTCACGGCGCTCTCTCCAAATTGAAAAGTGCTCGGCCCCGCCACTGCGGATGAACGCCTTCATTGAACCCTGTGCAAAAGCGGCTCCACAAAAGACTGTTTTCTGGGCACTTTCGATGGCTTCTCGATCCTGGCCTGAGAGGATCGTTTTCGGCCAGCGCTGGACCTGCATCCGTAGAACAGATCTATCCGGTATCGACGGCTACGGCCGCGCGGTCAAGCGTCTCCAGATAATTCCAAGGCATCCACTGCTGTGGGTGTTGGGCAAGTTCAACGGCGTGGCGCTGCAACTGGGTGAGATAGTCGAAGGGATTGGCGCCGCACAGTTCGGCTGTGTGGATCAGACTCATGAACAGATCGCCGGCTTCGGCGCCTTTCTCCGTTTTATAGAAGAGGGAGTTCTTGCGGTGAAGAATGGCTTTCTTCAGACTTCTTTCACAGACGTTGTTGTCGAGCGGGGCTCCGGCCAGCCGGAGAAACAACGTGAGACGGACCCAGTATTTGAGCAGGTAGCCGATGGCTCCGCCCAGCCCAGAGTTCGGCTCGACCTTCTTTTGCTCCAGTTGAGCCGTCAGCCACTGCCGCAGCTGATCCATCACCGGGCCGCTGTGTTGTTGGTGATAGCGAAGCCGCTCTTCAGGGGAGAGCTTCTGTTTGCAGGCAAGCGCGTCGTGATGATAGACCTTGCCCAAAGTTTCCAGCACATGCCTGCAGGCGTCGGGAAAGTTTGGCGTCACCTCGACGAAGCGCCGCCGAGCATGGGCCAGACAATGACTGACGATCACATCCAGACTCCCGGGCATCTTCGGCAAGTTCCGCGCCAGCGCATCGCACATCTGGATCGGAGGTCCCGATGCGGCGACGCGTTTGACGAGGATAGCGGCCAGATTCTCTCCAGCGTGCTGCCGCCCGGTGAAAAACAGGGCGATCTGACGGCCCTCGCGCGCGGAGACAATGCCGCTGGTGAAGATGCCCGTACGTCCCGATTCGTCCGCCTCGTCCTGGATCTCCCGGCGCAGGCTGAGTACCGTCATCGACGTGTCATCGTTGTGCAACACGCCGCCTTGGGCGGCCTGCCGGATCAGCTCTTCAAAAGCCGGTTCGATCCGGACCGCCATGGCGCAAACAAGCTCCCACTGAATCGACGCGGGCAAGGGAATCCCGAGACTATCTTGCAGTTTCTCCAACCGGTGCATCGGGAATCCGCCGCCGTAGCGGAGTACCGCGATCATGCTCGCCGCTTTTGGATCGTACTTTTCTTGGCCCACACCTTCGGGCGCTTTGGCCGTGAATACTTCACCGCAGAGATTGCATCGAAGTTTCTCCAGCTGATAAACCGTCGCATCAAGCGGCGCCTGTCCGATCAGGCGGACCGCACGCCCGGCTCGCGCTGGGCGTAGACTTTACCGCGCTGACAGTCCGGGCAGCCGTCTCCTGATTTCAAGGTGGTGTGGGAAACCTGGACCTTGTGCGCTCCACGATAGGCCCTCGCCCCATGGCGGCCGTGGCCTGGCGGTTTAGGTTTGTGCGCTTTCGGCGGGAGACCCGTATCGACGCCGGATCGTTTCAGCACCGCTGTGGTTTTCTCCGTCTGCGATGCACATAACAGGTTCCGCAGCGACTGCAACGTGGTCTCCTGACTCTGGACCAGTGCCGTCACCACCCCCAGCGTCCGTACCGCCGCCTTCAGTTTCTGGTAGCCGGCTTCATCTAACGCGGGCCGCGCCCGCTCGACCAGCGACTCCAGCTCTTCGGGCGTGGCGTCCAAACTCCCGATGCCCGCTTCCATCTACACTTGCTGCAACAGCTGGCGGAATCGCGGCTCCAGCGGATAAGCCAGTAGCTGTTTGATCGACCGGTTCGGACGCTTCGTCTGATCGTCCTTGCCCCGGCCCGTGGTTTCTCCAAGCAACACCCAGTTGGCGGCGTGGTAACAGGTCCCCCGGAATCGCTCCGGATCCACAAACGTCTCCAGAAAATAGATCGGATGAGCGTAGAGATCTTCCCAATCCGGCGACACTCTTTGTGCGATGCGTCCCAGAATGTGCGAGGCCAAGTGCGGCACTTCGACCCACGGCACAATCAGAAATCGCGTGTTGTAGGCGATGAAACGGATGTTGCGGCGCCGCGCTTCTTTGTCCCAGCCGATGAACCGGTCGCGGCAGCCCAAGTGCCGCGGCGCCGAACTCCACGCTAGGCACGCGATCGGCCGCCCCTGGCTCCAGATCACATATTTCAAATGCTCGCCGACCGGCTGCTCGTAGCCCAGATAATGATGCTGCTCGATCAGGCTGTTATACAGCGGCTCATCTCCGGTCCGGCGGACCTGCTCAATCTGGATCGGCTGCAGTGAACGAAGAGCGCTTTGAATCGGTGTGGGGTCGATCAGAACCGGCGACGGTCTCGGCCTCCGCACCAGCGGGTTATTCGGCCTCTTCTTCACCGGTGGCAACTGGATCTGCCCCGCCCGGTCCAGCATCAAGAGCAGTCCCCGGCACACCATGTCCCTCAGTGCGCCGTTGGCCTGCTTCCAGCCCCAGGCTTCGCACAGCTTTGCCGACAGCTTCCGCCGGCTCATTCCCGGATTGGATTCAATCAATTGCTGGATGAAAATGATTTCGTCTGTTGTGATGATCCGGCCGCGGTATTTCCACTCCATCGGCACGGAGTGTGGCACATCGATTTTTGGAACGCAAGCTCTAAAACGCGCTCACCCGCCGCCACACCGGTGCTGCTGCGGTTTCCGGATTACCCGCTGCCAGCAGCATCTGCGCCTGATGCACTTCCAGCGCTCGCGCGGCTTGCTTCCCGGTGGGCCACCAGGGAAACCGCCCCTTCGATAACCGTTTCTGTGCCAGCCAAAATCCTTGCCCGTCGTAAACAAGAATTCGGATCGATGTTCCTCGCCGGCTTCGGAACAAAAACAGGCAGCCCGAGAAAGGATCGGTCTCCAATTTCTCTTCGCAAAGGCGCGCTAGTGAGTCGATCCCCTTCCTGCCGTCCACGGCTTCGATGGCCACCAGGATCTTCATTTGCGGCGTGATCTGGATCATTCCCGCTCCCACAATATCCGGCTCAGTCCCGCCAGATCCGGAGCCGCCGATCCCTTCCATTCGATCCGCATCTTGCCCCGGCGCCCTTCCAACTCGATCACGCATTCAGTCACACCAGCGGGCACCGCTACCAGTTCCAAAAACCGAGGCGCAGCTGTCACCCTTTTCTTTGCCGTCTTTCCCGATTCTACGAATGCCCTCAGCTTGTTGAACTCCAGCCCTAATGCTTTTGAAGTCGCGTTTACTCCGTGTTCACGCGCTAGGCTCTCTGCCGCAATCCAAAGCCGCCTCGGAATCGGAGTCCGTCCCCGCCGCGTTTTCCTCCATCGCTCAAACCGCCGATGAACCTTCTCCATTTCAACGGGAACACTTTTCTTGTCGAGCACGACTCCTCCCCTCGCGATGCGGAGGAGGAAGGTATCAATTAGCCGGGGGGACAGTCACGCACCCTTGCCGAAAGCACACGATGCACATAAACACGGGCTGCGCCCGTGGCTAGGTTATGCCGCCGCATACGCGGCTCTATTCGGATGCGCTTCGCGAAATTTTCTTGGACATCACTGGTCTATGACCGCCCAAAGTTTTATGTGCCGGCTATCGACGCTGGGCGAACAGCCAGGGAACGAGTTGAGGCTCAGCAAACGCCGGCTCCCAAATGTCATGGCCGATCCGCGGATACTCTGTAAACCGGGGTCGGCCTCCTGCTCTCCGAATCGCATCCACCATCCTCCGCGACTCACCTACTGGAATCACATCATCACGCCGGCCATGAAACACCCAGATCGGCGTTTTGGCGATGCGGCGCGCCAGTCGTGGATCGCCTCCGCCGCATAACGGAATGGCAGCGGCAAACAGTTCCGGCCGTTGCGTGATCAGATTCCACGTCCCGTAGCCACCGTCCGATTGGCCGGCAACGTAGACGCGACCCGCATCGATATTGAATTCGGTCTTTATCGAATCGAGGATCTCGACAACGAGCAGCATTTCCGGAGTAAGCCCATCAAGCTTATCCACCCAGTTGCCGGGACTCTGGGGTACGAGAACGAATGCGGGATTCTTTGCCTGGTTTTCCGGCTTCGCCCAAAGACGTGTTCCTGGAATCTGGTCCTCTGAGACGTTCCTGACGTTATCCGACCCTGCGCCGCCGGCGCCGTGCAGCCACAGAACGAGCGGATGCTGTTTTTGCGCGTCATAGCTGGGCGGGATGAAAATGCGGTACGGCAGGGTGTCGCCGGATGCGCTGCGATAGACGCGCGCCTTGAATCCGTCAATGTCGTCTTGTGCGAACAAGGCCGTTGCCAGCAGCATCCACAGAAGTGTGACCCATCGCATCGTCGTGACAATATACCAGCCGGCGTTTAGTTCTCGGAAGGACGGTCCACACGATCGATGACGATCACATCCACCATTCCCCTGGTCGCCTGCAGTCTCAGACCGAGTTGCTGCTGCATCGCCGCGTAGAGATCCGGCCGTTGAGGCGTATCCGCGGTTGGCGGCGGTATCATTCCGCCGAATTGCGCGTCGTCGGGCATCCACTCGAGGTCGAAGTCGTATCTTCCGGCAAGCCCCGTCTTGTCCAGCACCGGGCGATCGAACACCGTACGCTGCATCATCGCCGCGAACTGCGGCATGGTCACATTTCGCGCCGGCAACTCAATCCGGCCCGGAAACACACGGTTCACGAGAAGGGGAACCTCTTCCGCCGCCGCTGCACTTTCCCTGAGCTTTGAGCCATCCTTCGCAACGGTCAGTTCATAGACCGCCATTTCTCTTTGTTCGCGATGGAACGTCAGCTTGAACCGTTCCGACAGGAGAGAGCGCAGCATCGCCATTTGCTCATCGATAGTTGGACGCGGGCCGGGTGTCGCAGCATCGATATCGTAGAGAACGGTTTCGATCCAGTCGGGACCACCTGAGACGAGGCGCGGCGGCAGGTTGTACGCGGTCGCAACCATGAACTTGAGTGTGTAACCCCTGGCGATAAATTTCTGCGCGCCCTGCATCGTGCTGTACCTGCCCCGAAAATCGGGAGGTGTCGGCTTGATGGTGGCAACCTCGAACGCGGGTTGTTGCGCGGACGCGAACAACATGAGGGCCAGACTTAATACGCTGATCATAGGAGTTACCGCTTATCGACGACGACCACTCCGCCTTTGAGCACAACTTTGGTCTTCAGCATGTTCCAGTAGCCTTCCATCGGATTGCCATCTAGAAGGATGATATCGGCGAGCTTGCCCGCTTCGAGTGTTCCGAGTTGATCGCCCATCTGGATGTACGACGCCGTGTTCGGCCCCATCATCTTGATGATGTCTTTCATGGAGAACATGGCATTGATGGCTCTCAGCTCGTGCTCCAATCCCGCTTTCGGGTCGTACGTCGTATCGGTGCAGTAACCCAGAACGGCGCCCGCATCCCAAACGGTGCGCGCATTGACCGGCATATATCCGGCTTCCTCGCCGAGGCGGACACCATCCACGATGGATTCCGGCCAGGGCCTGCCGTCGCGGAACCGCGCGTTGTTGTCTTCCGCAAACACGCCGAATACTGGAGTACCGAAACCAACCGTGCCGAGAATTTTCGTGCCGGCCGCGGCAAGTTTCTTCGCGTCATCTTTGCTGACCCAGTCTTTGTTGGGAAGGTGAACCAGAAGCGGAACACCGGCCTCGACGGCCGCCACCATGGCTTTTGAACTCACCGCGTGGACCTGTATCATCACGCCGGCCTTCTTCCCTTCGTCCACAACGGCCCTTAGAACTTCCAATTCCTTCTCGGTTGGTCCGGGTACCGGAGTCAAAGAGATCTCACCCGTGAACTTGATGCCCATCGCGGCCATCTTCTGAATCTCGGCGCGAGCGGATTCCGGCGTGTGATTGTTCAGCCTCAGTTGGCCGGAGGGAATGATGCGAGGCCCGTTGATCTGGCCTTTCTCGATGTGGTCCCGCAAGGTGAGGTTGCCGTCCGCAGGACCGCCGCCCGACAGGATGGTGGTATAGCCCGCTTCCAGTTGCGCCTGCATCTGCGCCTTTTCATTCGGGCCCGTATTGATGTGCCGATGCGCATCGATGAAACCGGGCATCGCGCTCATGCCTTTGGCGTCGATTACCTGGCCGGCAGTCGCAGACGGCGCGCCGGCCGCTACGGACGCGATTTTGCCGCCACGCACTACGATCGATCCGCGCTCGATGACGGTTCCATTCGCAACGATGATCCGTGCATTCGTGATTGTGACGTCCTGCGCGGCGAGCGGTGAAAGAGCCCCGACTATCAGGCAGGCAAGCAGCGTCAAGCTATATCGTTTCATTTGTCGTTCCTCCGGAGAGAATTGGCCCAATGTGGAACGACATTCTAACTGACTTCCGATACATCGGAGTAATATTGGGGCGTTTGATTCCCATTGGAGGTCAGAAAATGAAACGTGTGGCATTGGTTGTTCTCATCATACTGGCGGTTTCGGCCGTCGCGTCCGCGCAGGGAGCACCCGCGGATCTCGAGAAAGCGCTGCTTCCCGCCCCCGCCCAATTGAAAGACGGTGCAACGGTCATTAAGTGGAAGGCCGATTTCACATACGACACTTTGAGGAAAGGCACGAACCGTCTGGTCTGCTATGACCGGCCCATACCGCCGGCTAGTCCACAGCCGTTTTCCGTGGAGTGCACCAGCATTGCCAACCTGGAACGCGTAGCCCAGAGCTTGAAAATCGAAACGATCGCCGACACTAAGGAGAGACGCGCGGCATTCGAAGCCGCTGAGAAAGAAGGCAAGTGGACCAAGCCGGAATTCGGCTCCGTCTTCTACAACATGACCGGAGCCAGCCAGGCTCAGGCTCGTTCCCACGCGACGATCGCGGTTCCTGGCGCCACGACACAGACCCTGGGCCTGCCCGACACTGGCCAGGCGGGCGGCGCATGGATCATGAATGCCGGAACGTCGGCTGCTCATCTGATGCTGCCAGGTCATTGATATCGAGCAAATGGCTTTAACCACAGAGACACGGAGGCACAGAGAGAACGCGCTCGGTTTCTCTGTACCTCTGTGTCTCTGTGGTTGCTTGTTGATCGTCGGTGCGCTGTTGCCCTGGAGCGCATCCGCGCAACAGCGATTCATGGGCGTCATCACAGACGACATGTGCGTCACGGGCGATCACTCGAAGATGCGCATGGGCGCGAATGACCGCGAGTGCACCATCGCGTGCGTCGATGCGCATGGCTCCTCCTATGTTCTCTATGACGGCAAGGACGCGTACAACCTGAGCGACCAGAAGACGCCGCAAAAGTTCGCCGGCCAGAAAGTCACGGTCATGGGAACGCTCGACGCAAAAACCAAAACGATCCGAGTCGATTCCATAAGAATGGCCCCCTGATGTATTTCAGACAGTTCTACCTGGGCTGCCTGGCACACGCCTCCTACCTTATCGGTTCCGGCAAAGAAGCTGCCGTCGTCGATCCGCAACGTGACGTCGACATCTACCTCGACGAAGCGAAGGCGCTGGGCTTCGAAATCAAGCACGTCATCGAAACGCATCTTCATGCCGATTTCGTTTCCGGACACCACGAACTCGCCGCGCGCACGGGCGCCAGGATCTATTTCGGCGCCGGCGCTGCGGCGAAGTTTGAGTTTGTGCCGGTGCACGAAGGCGATGAGATCGTCATGGATGACGTGACTCTTCGCTTTCTCGAAACGCCGGGGCACACACCGGAATCGATCAGCGTGCTGATCCTCGAACGGGACAAGGCGGGCAAACCCTACGGTGTGCTCACAGGCGACACACTCTTCATCGGCGACGTCGGCCGGCCCGACCTTCTCGGCTCGCGGATGCCCGCTGCAGAATTGGCCGGGATGTTGTACGACTCACTTCACAAGAAACTGCTCGCGCTGCCGGACGATACAAAGGTCTTCCCCGCTCATGGCGCCGGATCGATGTGCGGGCGTAACATTTCCAACGAGACCTCGTCGACGATCGGCGAGCAGCGTCGCGTGAATTATGCGGTGCAGTCCATGGCGCGCGACCAGTTCATCGCGATGATGACGACCGACCTTCCGGAAGCGCCTTCATATTTCAGCCGCGACGCGCAAATGAATCTTGAAGGTCCGGTTCTCATCGACGAACTGCCCGAGCCCATCGGCCTCTCCCCGCAAGCGGTCCAGAAGATGCAGCGCGGAGGGCACGTCGTCCTCGACACGCGTCCTGCGTCCCAATATGGAACAGGGCACATCGCGGGTTCGTTGAATATTGGCCTGGGCGGCCAATTTGCCTCATGGGCAGGCAGTTTGATTCGGCCGGACGTTCCGCTGATCATTGTCGCCGAGGATTTCGACAGCGTTCGCGAAGCGCGCACGAGGCTTGCGCGGGTCGGCGTGGAATTGGTGTCCGGGTACCTCGGCGGCGGCGTTCTCGCATGGCATCAGGCCGGATTGCCGCTGGCCACGCTCGAGCAGATCTCGGTGGAAGAACTACGCCATCGCATCGAGGAAAAGTCCGTGGATACGGTTATCGATGTTCGCCGTCCGGGAGAATGGGACAGCGGCCACATCGCAAACGCAACTTCGATGCCGCTCAATCACCTTTCGGAATCCGCACGATCCCTGAACCCGGATGCGAAGATCGCAGTTCTCTGCGCCGGCGGATATCGCTCCTCGGCCGCCTGCAGTGTTCTTGAACAGTCGGGCTTTCGAAATGTTTCAAACGTCGTCGGCGGAATGACGGCGTGGAAAAACGCCGGGCTCGCCACGGCCAATTAGCGGCCGTCCTTTTCAGGGAAACGTTACGCCGTAGTAGATAAACAGGAATCGATTGTTTCTGTTCGGAACGCCCCAACTGTCATTTCCAATGCTATAGCCCACATTGAGAAGACCGTTGCGCGGCAGCGTGATCGAAATTCCTGGAGTGAAATATCCGAATCCGCTCACGCCGCTGAACCAGTCGGCAACGATGCTGGCTTTCGCATGGATCGGCTGTTCGTATCCGACAATCGCACCGGCCCTGGTGCCGAAATAACTCTGCGAGGCGCCGACAATGCCGTACGGACCAAAAGTGATACGTGGCCCGTAATCGCCCGTATTCACCTTCTTGCTGAAGTTCGCATACACCAGCCCGTAGCTGTCCTGACCCGTGCGACGGTTGATCGGTGTATACCAGATGAGGCCCGGCCGCAGCAGCCAGGCCTTTACTGTCATTGGATGCGAATTTGTATTTGATGTTCGGCTGGAAGTAGGAAAGCGTCGCGCTGCCGTAGTCATAGTTGAAAACATTTGCGCCGACTTCCAGGTTTGGCGCGACTCCCACCACGATCCGGGGCGCAAAGACCTGGACGCGTCCGGAGTCTTCGGGTTTCGGTGCCTGCAGCAGGTAGTCGAATTCGAAGTATCCCTTCTTCGGAGCGACGGTGTCGGTGGTCGGGACATTGAATATGGTCGACTGCGCCATCGCCGCCTGCTGGCAGGCGAGGATTGCGGTCAACATCAGGATCCAACGCAATTGTGCGATTCGCGTTAATAGCACGGGTATCCTTTCTGTTCTGTGTTGATCACTTTGGCTTATTTGCAACGATAAGCCGCCACAAGAAGAATAAACGCTGGTCGAAGAGCACTCGTTATGGATTTCGGCATATTGAAGGCCCGCAGGGCCGTCAGAGTGTAGCCACGCCCGCCAGGGCGTGGAATGAGATCGTCACGACGATCGAGCTACGGATAGGCGAAAGAATCCGAAAACATCTTTCGCCACTCCGTGGCTCATTCCTGGTGCGACGGTCAGGCCACGGCTGTCGCCGTGGGCTACATTCTTGAGGCCCTCCGGGCCTCTACTTCGACACCGGAATCGCTGGTACAGCGCGACGTTCAGCGATGACGATACATTCAGCGGCCTCAAGGAGGTCTTGTATACTCACCGCAACGAGTCAGGGCAATGAACAAACTTTGGATCGCGGCGGTCGCCTCAACTGTTCTCGCCGGTCCTTCAATCGGCCAAAACAGAGGGCAGCAGGCTCCGGCCCGCCCCACACCTCGCTTAGCGGATGGACGCGTCAATCTCGGAACGCTTCCGGGTGAAAAGGGACATTGGATACGCCAGGGCCGTGGGCAGTTGGCGAGCAATCCGGGAAGCGTCATCGCGGCGGGACCGGGCGGCCTCTCCACCAATCTGACAATGGACGACGTTCCCTTCCAGCCATGGGCCCGCGCGTTATACGAGTATCGTCAGGCCAATTTCGAGAGGGACGCTCCTCACTCGCGGTGCAAGCCTTCTCCGGGTCCGCGTCAGATCGGAACGGCGTACGGCTTCGAATTCGTCGAGATGCGCGATCTTCAACGCATAGTCATTTTCGACATCGGCGGGCCGGACAGTTTCCGCATCATCTACATGGACGGCCGGACGCATCCCTCAAACATCGAGCCCACGTATACCGGGCACTCCATTGGTCGCTGGGAAGGCGATTCGCTGATCGTCGATACCGTCGGCTTCAACGAAGGATCCTGGATCGAAGCCGAAGGATTTCCTCACACCGACAAGCTGCATTTGATCGAACGCTTCACCCGCTCCGACTTCAACACGCTGAAATATGAAGTCACCGTCGACGATCCGGCCGCATATATGCGGACATGGACAGGCGGCTTCAACCTGCGCTGGAATCTCGGAGCCGAACTGTTCGAATACGTCTGCCAGGAAAACAACCTCGTCGAAATAACGAATGACGGAGCCGATGGCGCGACCCGCCGCACGAGCCTGATTATTCCGTAAGCCGCTACAAAGATGCGTGGTTGTTGGGCTGCCCCGATGACGATACAATCAGCGGCCTCGAAGGGGATTCAATGCGGCGTCTGGTTTTGGTGGGCATCATTACAGCGGTCATGTTGTCTGTGGCTCTTGGGCAGACGGCTCTCGACAAGTCACTCGAAGCGCAGCTCAAACGAGTGTTCCCCTCAGCTGCATCGTTTTCGACGAAACAAACGCGCCCCTTATCCCACTTTATTGCCTACACCGGGAATCAAACCGTCGCGGGCTATGTGTTCTGGACCACGGAACTGGAGCCCCTGGAGCGCGGCTATGACGGTCCGATCAAGATGCTCGTCGGCGTGGACACGAATGCCAAACTGACCGGGGTTCTGGTAACCGAGCATCGCGAGCCGTACGGTTATTTCTCCGTCGACATTCCGGAATTCGCCCAGCAGTTCCGCGGCAAGGACATACGCGATCCGTTCAAGGTCGGATCGGATGTCGCAGCAATCTCGCGCGCATCAATCACCATCACCAGTTCGTCGCGCGCGATCCGAAACGGCGCGCGCCGCATGGCACGCGCGTTACTGACGCCGCCGGGGACGACGAAGTGAAACGTCTGGTCGTCGCCTTGCTGTTGGTCCTCCTCCTGACTCCCGCCGTCTCCGCTCAGAAGCCGGCTGACGAGTGGAACTTCGCAGACGATGAAGAGCAAGCTCCCAGCTGGACGCAGGACCTCAAGGACCAGGCGCTGGATATTTCGCTGTTCACTGCCTTCGCAACTCTGGCGATGGTCGGGTTCTTCAGAAAAAGCGAGTGGTTGAAATGGATCACGATGGGCGCCGCCGTCGTGTATCTGGGATTTGCGCGAAGCCAGCTCATCACCATCGTCAACATCTTCGGATTGACCGAGTGGAACCTGCCGGTGTTTCGGCACAACATCACGTGGTACCTCTTTGCGATCTTCACGGTCGTGACGACGATTCTGTGGGGACGCTTATATTGCGGCCGCGTCTGCGCGTTTGGCGCGATGACTCAACTGATGGACAAGATCGTTCCCGCCAGGCTCCGCTTCGAGTTGCCCCGGCGGATCGAGCAGAAGGCGAACTACATCAAGTACGGCATACTCGGCGTCACGGTTCTCTACTTTGTCGTCACGAAGGACATCTCGATCTACAGGTACGTCGAACCGTTCTGGATGTTCTCGCTGCAGGCCACTACCGGCCTCTGGATCGGCCTGGCTGTATTGCTCATTGCTACGGTCTTCGTCAGGAATCTTTACTGCCGGTTTCTATGCCCGGTCGGAGCATTTCTCGGATTGCTGTCGAACCTCACCGTGTTCCGGATCAAGCGCTGGTCCGAATGCAAAACCTGCAAGATCTGCGAAAAGGCCTGCGAATGGGGTGCTATCCAAGGGCCGAAAATCATTGCCAGCGAATGCGTCCGCTGTGATGATTGCGAACGCCTTTATATGGATCAGCAGAAGTGCCCGCACTGGTTGATCCTTCTCAAGAAGAAGGCCCAGGCGGCGAGATGATGATGTCAACGCAAAGGCGCAAAGGCGCAAAGGCACTAATGCTGGTGTCTTTGTGTCTTGGCGCCTTTGCGTTTACATCTTCCGCGCAACAAACACCGCCGTCGGAAGGCGTCATCCGCATCAACGTCAACCTCGTTCAGGTCGACGCGATCGTCACCGACAACAAAGGCAAACCGGTGACGGACCTCACAGCAGACGACTTTGAGCTGTTGCAGGACGGGAAGCCGCAGGTCATCACGAACTTCGCGTTTATCAACGTCGCGGAATCCCGTGTGACCGCACCCTTTGTTCCCACGCCAAAGCCCGTCAAGGGCCCTCCTCCTCCGCCACCGCCCCCGATGACTCTTCGACCGGATCAAATCCGCCGGACGGTCGCGCTGGTGGTTGACGATCTCGGCCTCTCCTTCGACAGCACTGTGCGTGTGCGCGAGTCCCTGAAGAGATGGGTCGAGCGGGAGATGCAACCGGGCGATCTGGTGGCTGTCATCCGGACAAGCGCGGGAATGGGATCGCTGCAACAGTTCACGAGCGACAAAAGAGTCCTCAACTCGGCAATCGACCTCGTTCGTTACCAGCTCGGCCGTGTCGGCGTGTCGAGCTTTGCTCCGCTCACTGCAAAGATGCCGGCATCCGTTGATCTCGAGAGCAATCCTCTCGCAGGCCTTGGGAACAGAGTCCCGCCGTCGGGTCCTATCGATACCAGCGTCTTCGATGACCAGGTCGCGGAGGCGTACACGCTCGGCAGCATCGGCGCGATTCAGTACGTGATCCAGGGCCTGCGCGATCTTCCCGGTCGCAAGAGCGTCGTGCTCTTCAGCGAAAGCATGCGGTTCACCTATCTCAATGGACCGGGAATGGTGCAGGTTCCCGTCACAAGCGCCGGCATGGTGGAACAGCGGTTAAAAAGGCTGACCGATGCGGCGAACCGGTCGTCGGTCGTTATTTATGCAATCGACCCGCGCGGGGTTGTGAACACGATGGTCTCTGCGGAGGACACCACGGCAGGCAGAACGGCTGAAGAAATCGCCGCGGTCTCCAGTCAGCGCACGCAGGAGTTGATCGCTTCTCAGGACGGCATGATTGTCCTCAGTCAGAAGACCGGAGGAATGTTCCTCGCGAACAACGATATCCAGGGATCCTTAAAGCAAGTCGTGGACGACGGCAACGGCTACTACCTGCTCGGTTACCAGCCGGACGCCGAAACGTTCGAACAGACTCGCGTGCCGAAGTTTCACAACATCAGCGTACGTGTGAAGAGGAAGGGCTTGAATGTGCGTTCGCGCACCGGCTTCTTCGGCACACAGGACGGCATGCGGCCTCCTCCCGTCGGCCGCGCCGAACAGCTAACCAGAGCGTTCGCTTCCCCATTCACGACGGGAGCGCTGCGAGTCCGCCTGACGACGTTGTTTTCTCATGACGACAAGAAAGGTCCCTACATCAATGCGCTGATGCATTTCGATGCGCGCGATCTGACCTTTGTCCAGGAGGCTGATGGATCGCGCAAAGCGGAGATCGACACCGTTGCCGTCACATTTGACGTGGATGGTCAGCCCGTCGACTCGGCCGACAGGACATGGGTTCTGCGTGCCGAAGAACAGAAGCTTGAAGATGTCATGAGAAACGGCCTCATCTATTCGATCCACGTTCCGGTCAAGAAGGCCGGCGCCTACCAGATGCGCATGGTGCTGCGCGACGCGATCAGCGAGCAGGTCGGAAGCGCATCCCAGTTCATCGAGGTGCCGGACGTCAAGAAAGGACGTCTCGCCCTTTCCGGAATTGTCCTCGCGGCGGAAAAGCCTCAAACGGCCGCCGCGGCCGGGCCCGCGGAAGGAGCCGTCGCGGACCAGGACACGAACGGATCAGCGGCGGTTCGAATCTTCAAAGCAGGGACTCCGATGGTGTACGTGTATCAGATTCTCAATGCGCGTACGGACAAACAGCGAAAACCGCAACTGGAAGTCCAGTCCCGCCTCTTCCGCGAGGGCCAGCAAGTGTATGCCAGCGCGCCGAGTGCCCTCATCATGGAGGCCCAGCAGGATCCCAAACATCTGATCGGATATGGCCGGCTCCACCTGACGAAGGCGGCGCCGGGCTATTACGCGTTGCAGGTGATCGTCACGGATAAGCTTGCCGGCGACAAATACAAGATTGCCGCTCAATCGATGGATTTCGAGATACGGTAGTGCGGTCGGCGGATCAGCGTCGCCGCGATACAGGCGGGCAATTGTCCAGTGCGAGCGCCAGATTCGGAAGGCGGATCGGCTTCGAGAGATAGTCGTCCATGCCGGCCTTCAAACAGGCCTGCCGGTCCTCTTCCATGGAGTCGGCAGTGATGGCGATGATGCGAGGGCGGCTGTCGGGCCATTCGCGGCAGATCCGGCGCGAGGCTTCCAGTCCGTCCATTTGCGGCATCTGCACGTCCATCAGAATCACATCGTAGCGGCGACGCTTCAGGGCATTGAGCACTTCGATCCCGTTGGCCGCAACGTCCGCGCGATATCCGAGCTTTGCCAGAAGCAGGATCGCCACTCTCTGATTTACAGCATTGTCTTCCGCCGGCAGAATCCTGAGAGGCCGGGATTGGCGGCCGCTTTTGATCGGCGAACGGCGGGCGTCGTCGCGTGCCGGCAATGCAGCTTCCGCCTGAATCGTGAAATGAAACGTCGAGCCCCGCCGCACCCTGCTTTCCACCCAGATTCGCCCGCCCATCATTTCGCTGAGCCGTTTGCAGATGGCGAGGCCCAGCCCCGTGCCTCCATATTGCCGTGACGTGGACGTCTCCACCTGACTGAAGGATTCAAAGAGCCGGTCCATGCGGTCTGCCGGAATCCCGATGCCGGTGTCTTTAACGGCGAACTCCAGCTCGTAAAACTCGTCATGAAGGCTCCTGCTCGTCACCGATACGACGACTTCGCCGCGTGCTGTGAACTTCAACGCGTTGCTGATCAGATTGACCAGAATCTGTCGCAGACGCGTGACGTCGCCAACGATGCTGGCTGGAGTCTTATCGATAACGCAGCGAAGATCGACGTCTTCCGAAACCTTTGGGGAAAGCAGGTCAAGTGCCTCCTCAATACAATCTTTGACGGCAAACACCGCGCGCTCCAATTCGAGCTTTCCGGATTCGATTTTGGAAAAATCCAGAACGTCGTTAACGACAGCCAGCAACGTGTCCCCTGCGAGGCGGATCGTGTCGACGAACTCTCGCTGCCTTGCGGTTATCTGTGTATCGGACAGAAGAGTCGTCATGCCGATGATGGCATTCATCGGTGTCCGGATTTCGTGACTCATGTTCGCCAGGAACTCGCTTTTGGCACGGGCCGCGGCTTCGGCGGCCTCCTTGGCATGGAGCAGTTCTTCCTGATTTCGGCGAAGCTGCTCTTCAGCCTGTCTTCGCCCCATAAAGAGGCCGATCTGACTGCCAACGGTGGCCATCATGCGCAGCAGTTCTTCGTCAGGTTTTTCGATTCGCCGGCTGAAGAACTCGAGCACACCGATCGTTTCGCCCGCAAGCGTGATGGGAAATCCAAACGCTCCGTGCAGCCCTGCCTGCGCCGCGTACGACGCTCTGGGAAAGTTTTTGTCTCGCACGACGTCCGGCACCCACACCGGCGCCTCCTTCGCCCACACGCGGCCGGGAAGCCCGATTCCGGGTTGAAACGTAATGCTGCGAGTAATCTCCTCGAATGGGTCCGAACTGGCGCTCGGCGCACGCCAGAAATCAGCGCACCGCAACACATTGTTTTCGCGATCGACCCACCAGAACGCCGCCTGATCCCACTGCAAAGCTGCGCACACAGCTCTCAGTATGGCGGGAATAACGTCAGACGTGCTCGCTCCCGTGACCAATGCGTCTGTTGCCGCATGCTGGGCCGCAAGACGACGGTAGGCGTCCTTCGCCTTCGTGATACTTGTTTTTTCCGGGTGTGTCATGCGCTCCGCCTGGTATGCGGTGCAATTCTTATGAGGTCTGCCGTCGATGTCAAATCAAGTCAGTCCAGTCTGCGTGAACTGCTGAAGCTTTGCTGGATTCCAGTGACCGGGTCCACGAACGCTGCGCGGACCGCCAGGAGTCGCAGATGAGGATCGCCGGCTCGCCTTTCCGACATCTCTGGATAAAAAGGATCACTCTGGATCGGGAACCCGATCGACGCCATATGCAGCCGCAGTTGATGCTTCTTGCCTGTCTTCGGCATGAGCCGGAACAGCCCGACACCGTCGCTTTCCTGCAACAAGTCGATTTCAGTAACCGCATTGGTTTTCCCTTCCACGATCTTCTGGCAGAACCATGGTTCACCGCGCTCGATTCTGTTTTCGATCCGCCAATGCGTCTGCATTGGCGGTTCTTTGATGTATGCCAGGGCGTGGTATTCGCGCTCGATCAGACCTTTGGCAAAAAGGCCATGGTACGTGCCTCGGACGTCCGGTCCGATCGTCAGGAGGAGAATTCCGGCTGTCTCCGAGTCGAGCCGATGCATTGGCGCGAGAGTATCAATGCCTGTTGTCTTCTGAAGAAAAACGAGAAGCGACCGCTCGACGAATTGCCCAACGGGAGTTACAGGCATTCCGTGTGGCTTATCAACGACGAGAATATTCTCGTCGCGGTGAACGATGATGGGCTCCTCGGCAGGGGCCGGCTCGAACGGAACCTCCCTGCGATAAAAGACGAAGATGCCATGGCGATAGGCAGAGTCCTCGATGAGCGTCGTCCCGTCGCTCAGTGTCACCACGCCTCGCCGGATTCGATCCCGCCAGACATCGGGGTCAATCCTGGGAAACCGCGCGAAGAGGTAATCGAGAATGGTCGGCGGCGGCAGTTCAAGCTTTGGCAGATAAACGCGCGACATCATTCTTTCTGTCTTTCGTGAAACCGGTATGAGCCGCGAGAACGGCAAAGGGAAGCGATTGCAATCCATAGTTGAGGCTGGTCGGGAACGGACCCGATCCGCCCCAGATTTCCAGAGCGACGACGATCGCAACGGGTATCGCCTGCACGATCGCTGCATTGCGCAGAAAGTCTCGCCAGGCGCTGGAATCGCTCGACAAAGCGAGCACGATTGCGGATCCGAATCCACACAGCGGGATCAATACGCTTATGAATGGAATGCCGGATTGAAACTCATCCAACTTCACATCGACGTTCTGCAGCGGTGAGAATCCGCCGGGATCGTAGAGGTAGAACGGCAGCGTAACCGCCGCAGTCGCCGCGCAGACCAGCAATGTCAATTGCACAGCGGCTTTGATTCCTGCACGTCGCACGAGCCCGGCGAAAATGAGCGGGATCAGGAACAGGAAATTCGGCCGTGAAGAAAGCGCTATTCCCAAAAGCACTGCCCACGACGCGGAGGGTCGACCCAGCAACATGGTTGCCGGTATCAGAATATAAATCGCATTCGCCATTCGATCCGTTCCCACCATCAACTCCTGCAGAACAGCAGGCGACAATGCAACCATTGCCCACATGATCAGGAGCGCGAGCCGCGCATCTCCCAAAAGGCGCCGCACGAAGAAGAAAAACAGCAAGAGCCAGAATGGCCCCTGCAAACCGCTGGCGCCGGCGATCACGAAGGGAAGCGCAAGCAGGAGCGCTCCCGGAAATGGTGAAAGAATGTTTCCGAGGTACGTGCGGCCATAGTAAGGATAGTCGCCGCGAAGGAAGGCACGACCCGCTTCGTCAAGAGCGTCGTCGGCGTCGCTGCCGCCCCGAGTTCCCGCCTGGGCATATGGAAACGCAATCAAAAACGCTGCGATAAGGACAATCGTGGTGGCAATGGCCAGCCGCAGGGAGGTTCGGTCGGTGAGGCGATCCAGCAGAGGCACTATGAACCGTTGCCGGCCAACTACAGCGACAACGACGAACATGACATAAGCGAGTGTACCGCCCGCACCGAAATACTTGGCGACCTGACCCAGCGACGGCGCCGCCAGCGCAACGATCAAAACAACAGTGGACATTGAACTCCGCGGCGCATTCTATGCCATAGAAGCCTTGATTGCGAACACACGCGGAAGTTAGCATCACGACGCATCGAGAATCGAAAATGAGTTACTGGGTGACGTCTTCGTGATCACGCGGGACACTTTCCTTCAGGTTGTCCTGCCGGTTTTCAACGAAGCCGGCAGCATCGAACGGACGCTTCGTGAACTCCACTCCACGTTATCGCTGTTCGCACGTGTTGAATTCGTCGTCTGTGAAGACGGCAGCACGGACGGCACGCGCGAGATCCTCAAGCGCCTTGCATCGGAGTTGCCGCTAAAGCTTGAATTCGCTTCTTCCCGGCGTGGTTATTCCCGAGCAATCATCGATGGATGGCGGCAATGCACCGCTCCGTATGTGCTGTGCATGGATTCGGACGGTCAATGCGATCCCACGGATTTCAAGGCATTCGTTCCCGCTGCGGCGCCCGGCGTCGCGGTATTCGGCTGGCGCCGGAAGCGCCAGGACGTCCTTGCCAGACGAATAATGTCCGGCCTGTTCAAATGGTGCTATCGCATCATTACCCGCGTGCCGATGCGCGATCCGAGTTGCCCATTCATTCTCATATCGAAGCCGGGGATCGACTATCTGCTGGCCATTCCAACGCTGGGTATCTGCTGGCTGGGTTTCTGGTGGGAAGTGGCGGCGCGATTGCACCGCGCGGGAATGCATGTGGTCGAGATCGGAGTCAATCATCGCAGACGCGCGGCGGGCCGTACCCAAATCTACCGGCCGTCCAGGCTCGCGGGCATTTTTTTTGGACACCTTGGCGCGATCATCCGAATCGCGCGCGAGCCCATACCGCCGCTGACGGTGCGTCCGGGACAGACCGCTTTGGAAGATACAACCGGGACGCGGTCATAGTAATCTAGCGCGCACCAGAGGTGCTTATGCGCTACATGATTTCTTTGATCCTCTTCCTTGGAATGCAGGGCCAGGCGCCCGCGCCGCCGCAACCGAGCCCCACGGCGCCGCTTTACCAGCACAAGGGAGAACAATACCGGATTTACAACTTTCCGGGCACGGGAGAGTCGATTCCCTATCGCCTGTTCGTTCCCTCCCGCTGGACGGCGAACACCAGGCTTCCGATGCTGGTGACGCTTCGCGCGGGCAACACAGTCGATGGTCCTTACCGTGCCGGCAACGATCTCGTGAAGCAGGCCGAACAGCGCGGCTACATCGTCGTGACGCCGATGGGATATCGCGGACTCAGCCAACCCTACTACGGCAGTCCATATCCGATCGTGCGGCCGAACGGCCCCTCGACGCCGGCCGCCGGCTGGACCCCTCAGGAAAACGAACGCTCCGAGCAGGACGTCATGTATGTCATCGATCTCGTCGCGAAGGAATACAACGCCGATACGAGCCGCATCTATCTTCACGGGCAGAATCCGTCAGGCTCCGGCGCATGGCATCTCGCAGCAAAGTATCCCGATAAGTTCGCAGCGCTCGTCGTGAGTTCAGGACCGATCGTTCACGATAACTACCCGTTCAACAACATCAAGGGAAAGATGGGAGTTCTCATCATTCACGGCGATCAGGACACGAGCAATCCGATCGCAGCGTCGCAAAAGCTGGCCGAGGTGACCAAAGCCGCCGGTGTCGAAACGGTCTATGCGACGATTCCCGGCGGTACTCATCTGGAGGCGTATCTCACTTACGCATCACAGATTTTCGATTTTCTGGACAAACACAAGAAGTAATCTGAGACAGTCTTGGTAAGGAGACCTTTATGGTTACGGATTACGAAAAAGAGCTCGCTCTGGCAATCCGGAACGGTATGGCGCGACGGCCGATACAGGCAGTCGGACACTACTTCCAGGGCAGGAATGCTTCTTGCGCCCTCGGCGCCGCTTACGAAGGCATGTATCGATTGCCCGCAGAAGCCGGCAATATTCATCCGAGCAAAGATCTGCAGTGGTTCTTCTTTTGTCTGGATACCGTGAAGAGATGTCCGGGAGAGGGCTGCAAAAAGAGACTCAGTCTCGCTGCGGTCATCGTTCATCTGAACGATGACCACCTGTGGACTCGCGAGCAGATTGCAGACTGGATCGAGGGAGCGCCTGTTCCAGCCGAGGTAACTACTACTTCTTAGCCGCGGTTTCAGCCTCCTTCGCGCGGGCGCCGCTCAGCGAATTGAACATCGCGTGGTTGCCTTCGTGGCACGCGTACTCGAAAAGCTCATAGCCCGGCTCCTGAAGGATCGGGAATGCGACTTTCCATGGTCTCGTGTACGTCTGCGGATCGTCGATCGTGACGTCGTAACTGATCGTGTCCGGAGACGTCTTCGTGAATCGTTCCACTAATTTCAACGCCGCCGTGGTCGGCGGACCGGCAGCGCCGTTGCCGCCCTGGGCACTGGTTTTGTTGTTCAGGAAATTCGTCGTTTCGACCACAAGTGTGTTGCCTTCCCAGCGGCCGCGCGAATCGCCCATGTAGCTGCGAATGCCGGATCCAGTGTGCGCCCGGCCGTCGAGCGGGATGATGCGGGCTTCGTGAACCATCTCGTGCATGATCGCCACGTATCCCGGAGACTGCACGATGTGTGTTCCGTTTCCATAAATCACGGGGTAGATGGAACCTGTCACGCCGCGCGAGATGCAACGAATGTAAAAGCTGAAGTCTTCCCATGAAGCCGGATCGGGATTCTCGACACCAGCGCCGAGCGGGGCCCGACGTGTTTGCGCTTCAGGAACGAGATCCGGAAACCTGCCGCTCGGCGGATCCACGATCAACGACGTCTGTTTGGGCGGCCTCTTCGCGCGCTCTCCCCAGTGTCCCGGAGGTCCAGTGCCGACGCGGGCGTTTGCGGCAACTGTATCGACGAGATCGTTCTTCGCCTGGTTCGCGATTGTCGCTTCTCTCTGTGCAATTTCCTGTTCCGTCAGGTACAGCCGGTCGCCGAACTGTGGCTGCCGCTGCAGGCCAACACCGATGTAATCATCGCTGGTGTAGATCCCCTGCAAATCCGGGTCTCCCCATGGCGTCTTCGGAGGAGTCCACGGTTTCGCTGCGGCTTTCGTCGGACTTGCCTTTGGAGCCGGAGTCTGTCCGGCAACCGGGATCGACATGAGTGTGATGACCAGACCGATCGTCATCAGCACTCCGATGGACACGAGAAATCGTTGTCTCATTTCGAGTCTCCTGATTCAGGACTTTGGCTGCCAAGTATACTGCACGACCGGAACGAAACACGCTTGATCGTTCGTCGGGGCGCCGATGGATGCGTGAGGTATATTGATGCCGGTCAGGAGTCCAAGCGATGCAACCAATCCAGCAAGGGCGCGCCACAAAGTTTTGGTTTCTCTTTTTTCTCGCAATCATCCCACTGATCTATGAGGTATGGCCTTCGGTCGGCCCGGCAGCCCAGGGACCGCCCCGGCAACACCCGCTGGATCCTCTCACGAGAGACGAAATCACGTCGGCTGTCTCCGTCATCAAGGAATCCGGCAAGCTTGCCCCCGACGTTCGATTCGCGACCATTTATCTCAAGGAGCCAGCGAAGGACCAGGTTCTTGCCGACGTGGCAGTGGGCAGGGCGCGTCGTTCCGCATTCGCGCTGCTCTACAACTGGGCGACGCGAGTGACGAGCGAGGTCGTCGCGGATTTGACCACCCGCGAAGTGAGTTCATGGAAAGACCTGCAGCCGAACGAGCCGCCAATTCGGTCCGTGATCATCAATCGTCTTGAAGAAGTCGTAAAGGCGGATCAGCGCTGGCAGCAGGCCGCGCGACGGAGAGGCATCGAGGACTTCTCGCGCGTCACGATCCTGGCGCAGATCCAGGAACCTCAAAAACTGCCCGAACGGAACGGCGATCGTTTCATCGGCGCCAACTCGTTCCTGCGAGATGACACTTCGAATGTTCCGTTCATGACCGGAATGGATATCGAAGTCAATCTGACGAAGGGAACCATGTCGCGTTTCAACGATGGAAACGCGGTGGCGAAGCCCGTACAGCGAACCGAAGACCAACCCGCTCCGGCTGTACTGCGAACACTTCAGCCGAACGGGCCGAGTTTCCGTCTTCAAGGCAGTGAGATTCTCTGGCAGAACTGGCGGCTTCATTACGGAGTTCATCCGCGCCGCGGGCTGGAACTCTACGATGTCGCCTGGCAGGATCGAGGCCAGTGGCGGCCGATTCTGTATCGCGCGTCGATTTCCGAAATGATCGCGCCATATGGCGATCCCTCCTTCGCCACCTGGTATCCGCAGGACGAAGGCGATTACGGACTCGCCTCCTACAGCCGCAATTCTGCAGTGCCGTTGAACGACGCCCCGGAAAATGCCGTGTTTGCGAGCGCCTTTATTCCGGATGATCGCGGCAATCCGCTCGAGACCCAACGGGCCGTGGCCATCTACGAACGCGATGGAGGACTGCTCTGGAGACACGGCTCGCAGGCGCGCCGCGCGAGGAAACTCGTTCTCACGGCCTACGCGACAATCGACAACTACGACTACGCCTTCAACTGGATCTTCGGCCAGGACGGAGTCATCGAAGTCGAAGTGATGTTGACCGGCATGATGAATGTCCGAAACGTCAGCGACACGCGGGACGACGAAGCCGCGCACCTCGGCCATCCCATGTTGGGACACCTGGTGGCGCCGCGCGTGAATGCGCCGAATCATCAACACTTCTTCAGCTTCCGCCTGGACTTTGATATCGACAGCGCCAGTCACAACAGCGTCCTTGAACTCAACACGCAAAGCGTCGAAACGGGACAGCAGAATCCGAAGGGCGAAGCGTTCACCATGACCGCGAGTGTGTTGAAGACCGAGCAGGAAGCCAAACGAATGCTCAACCTTGCTTCTAGCCGGAAATGGAAAGTCATCAGCACCAGCAAGACCAACACGCTCGGGCATTTCAGCGGTTACGCGCTCGTCCCGGGGGAGAACTCGGTCTCGTATCAGGCGCCGAATTCCGCGCCGAGCCGTCGCGCGGGCTTTATCAACACGCATCTCTGGGTCACGCCGTACAACCCCGATGAGATGCACGCCTCCGGCGATTACATCAATCTCAATCCCGTTTCCGAGGGCCTGCCGAAATGGACCAGCGCAAACCGCAAGGTGGAAGACAATGACGTCGTGCTCTGGTACACCCTCGGCGTGACGCACATCCCGCGCACGGAAGACTGGCCGATCATGCCCGTGCATCCGACAGGATTCCGAATCGTCCCTGCCGGCTTCTTTTCTCAAAACCCGGGCCTGGATGTTGCGGCAACCGGAAGGTGACATGGAGTAAGTCATGCAGAAAACGAAGATTTGGGAATACGCGAAGTGCTCCACCTGTCGAAACGCCCTGAAGTTCCTCGATCAACGTAAGGTCGACTACGACAAGGTTCCCATCTTCGAAACCCCGCCTTCAAAGACCGAACTCCGCAAGATGCTCGCGGCCCAGAACGGAAACATCAGGAAGCTGTTCAATACATCGGGCGAGGTCTATCGAGAGATGAAGATCGGCGCGAAGATCGAATCGATGACGGTGGACGAGGCGCTCGATCTGCTCGCATCAAACGGCAAACTCATCAAGCGTCCCTTTGTGCTCACAGGAGACACGTGCCTGCTCGGTTTTAGAGAAGAAGACTGGAAGAAAGTGTTTTGACTCCGGTAAACCCAGAGGTCAGTTCTCCGCCGGATTCTCTTCGATATGATCGATGACGAAGACCGGCATGGGACGCCTCGCCTCCCTCAGCTTCAGTCCGAGTTGCTGTTCCAGTGCTTCGACCGGTGACGTCGTCGCTCGGATCCGACGGCACGCCTTGGACTGCATTCGCGCGCGGCATGTCTCGATACTTGAGAGGAATCGGTCTCGCTGCAGGAATCTTTGGAGCGTTGCAACTGACGCGATACTTGAAGAACCTGCCCTACGGGCTAAGCACAACCGACCCCATGACCTTCATCATCGTTGCTGCCGTCATCGCAACAACCGCAGGTCTCGCCTGTTACTTACCCGCCCGGCGAGCAACGCGCGTTGATCCGGTGATCGCGTTGAAGTATGAATAGAGCCCTGCTCTCCATCCTCCTTGCCATCGCGTTCCTAGGATCGCTCTTTTCCAACACGATCTATTTCTGTTTAGCTAACTGTTGTTAGGAACTGATTGCGGCGAGTGCCGCACCGAGCAGGACATCCGCCGACAGGAAATAAGCTCCGCTACGACAATCTGGCGGATGTGCGGCCGGCGACTAGTTGCTCGTTATCTGGCCTCTGACTTTTTTCGGAGAGAGTTCAAAAATCTCCGAGACACGGCTGACTATGCCGCTCGCGTATCCGCCCGTAACGAGGATTTGTCCGTTGGGTAACAGCGTTGCTGTATGGCCGATGGCAGACATGTATGCAGGGAGGACAAGTGTCCATTGGTTTTTTGCCCGATCATATAACTCCGCATTCGCCGCAGAATTGGTTCCCCCGACCATTAAGATATTTCCGCTGGACAGGAGAATAGCTCGATGGCCGCTCCGCTCGATTGCCATCGATGCGGCCAGGGCCCAACTTGCAGAAATCGGATTGAATATTTCGACGGATTTGCGTTGGTTCCAGCCACCCGTAACCAATATCTCGTCGCCTGGAAGCAGCGTTGCCGTGTGAAAGGAACGAGCAATATTCATGGGAGTGATAGCCGTCCAGACGCCAGTCTGTGGATCGTACACTTCCACCTCAGTGAGGTGAATCGAGGAGTTGCTTTGGCCGCCGGTCACCATCACTGTTCCGTTTTGTAGCATCGTGGCTTGGTGGTGGTAACGCGGGACGTTCATGTTCCCGGTCGGCGCCCACATGCCAGTGGCCGGATCGTATAGTTCGGCGCTGTTTAGCGAATTCTCTGGCTGGCTTTGACCCGCTCCGCCGGCGACCAGAACTCTTCCGTCGTTTAATAGAGTCGAGGAGTGTCCAAATCGCTCTTGGTTCAGAGAGCCCGTTGGAGCCCACGTGTTGGTGCCTGGATCGAACAGATCAGAACTCATCAAAGTCTCCGCAGGATTCAGTCCAAAATCTACGCCACCCACAGCCAGAACTTTTCCGCTGGATAGAAGCGTCGCAGTGTGGAGTTCGCGGCGAACGCTCATTGCATTCGCCGGTGTCCAGTTTCCCGCGTCAGGATCGTAAATCTCAGCACTGTTGTTGAAGTAGCCACCCGCAACCAATACCTTTCCGGTGGCGAGCAGCGTAGCCGTGTGGCTCAGTCGGGTCGCCTGTAACGGAGGCGTCAAGCTCCATTTTCCGCCACCGGCGGCGACGACAAACTGACTGACGGTTGAAAATGAATTCCCAGCCGGCGTTGTAACAGTGGCGAGAAGCGGACCGGCCGGAGCGTTCGATGCGACGTTAATCGATACGGGTACCTGACTCGTTGTGGCGCCGGGCAGGATAGTTACCGAAACGCCCGCGCCGTTCACAGAAACTGAACTTGCTCCCAGCAGATTGCTTCCAATCAGGAAACCTGATGCCGTGGTGCCGGGAGCCAGACCTCGCGGCAGAATGCCCAGCAAGACGGGTGTGCTGGTAGAGAGAACAGTGAAAACCTTGAAATCGGAGGTGGTGTTGCCCGAATTCCCTACAGTGACTCCGAGTAATCCGGATGCCGACAACATGTTCGTTGGAATCTGAGCTTCCAGTTGGGAACTGTTCACGAATGTAGTAATGATGTCGAAACCGTTGATCCTGACGATCGAACTCGCATCAAACCCACTGCCGGTCAACGTGATCGTTGTGTTCGAGGCGCCTGCGTTTGCCGTCGTGGGTGTAATGGCGTCCAGTACGGGACCCGGAGTTGAGGACTTGACGAGAAAACAACAAAAAGTACCTGATGATCCATTGGGTCCGGATAGTGTCACAAGCCGGGCACCCAACAGCGCTTGAGCAGTCGCTGTGATCGTCGCTGTGGCCGTGGTATTCGTGGCTCCGTCCTGCACTGTAGCGTTGACGCCCGTACCACTAAAACTGACACCGAGAGAACCCACGCCGAGATTCATCCCTTCGATGACGACTTCCTGCGAGCTCCCGGTCGTGACATTTGCCGGCGTGATCGATTTAATAAACCTGCAAGCCGTGCAGGGAGGGATTCCAGCAGACTGTCCATAGACGAGGAAGTCTGGATCCAGGTGTTGGGGTAGAAAAGCGCGGAAATAGAACACTGTGGCAACAGCCGCTACCACGACCAGGGTAAAACGCTTAATTCTCATTCCTTGAGACTTGCGCAGAGGACAGGCGCACTGTGGCTGGACGAACGCCCGGCCACATTCTTTCGCCGCTAATTATGATGGCTTGCGCCACCACCTCGAAATCGCAGTTG
>Ga0137433_1000246_pt1 | contig 32055 bp, 26 predicted proteins | sample EasRivERMZT840_2_FD_102335 | JGI IMG/M metagenome (GOLD analysis project Ga0137433, IMG submission 102335) | Soil microbial communities from meander-bound floodplain in the East River, Colorado, USA - East River MetaG ERMZT840_2 | ecosystem: Environmental > Terrestrial > Soil > Floodplain ...
AACAGAGCTGGCCGAACGTCGTGATCGTCGGCGTCGAGCCCGCCGGCGCCGCGAAGATGACGGCGTCGCTCGCGGCGGGCCACCCGGTCACCCTCGACCGCGCCGAAAGTGTGGCCGACGGGCTCATTCCCGTCAGGCCTGGCGACATCACGTTCGAGTACGTGCGGAAGTTTGTGGACCGTGTCGTCACGGTCGAGGATGCCGTGATCAAGCGAGCCGCGCTGTGGCTCTTCCACGAAGCCAAGCTCGTGGTGGAGCCGTCCGGCGCCGCGACGGTGGCCGCAGTGCTCTGGCCAACGCCCGGCAGTCCGCTCGCGGACAAGTCGAAGAGAGTCGTCGCGATCCTGAGCGGCGGCAACGTATCGCCGGACACGCTGGCGAAGCTGGAAGGGGTCAGACCGGGGTCAGACGAGGGTCAGACCAAGGTCTGACCCTCGTCTGACCCCGGTCTGACCCCAAGCGTCTTCGCCAGCTCCAATCCTCCCTCCAGCGTCGTCACCTCGCCGTCCAGCTGCTTTTCGTAGATCTTTTTCAACAGCTTGCCCATGTCGGGCCCGGGCGGGACGCCGAGCTCGAGGAGGTGGCGGCCGAGGACGAGCGGTTTGGGCGGCGCGTGCTCGATGCCGAGGCGCCGCGCGCGATCGAGAAACCAGTCCATGGCGGAGCAGTCGAAGGTTCCGGTCCGGCCGTGGCAGTCGGCCTGACAGAAGCGCGCGAGCAGCTCGAGATCGACCTTCTGGGCGAGCCGGCGGAACGCCCCGTCGCCCACGGGCGTCGGCGACTTGCGAAACGCGTGCGGCGCCATGTGATGCGCGGTGAGACCCAGCACGGCCTGTCGCACGTCGAAGCCGTCGAGCGTGTGGACGTTCAGCCGATCGAGCAGCCGCGCCGCCGGCAGAAGTCCCGCGACCTCGTGGCCAGGCGACTTCACGTGCCCGTCCAGAAACGCCGTCGTCATCGGCTTGCCGAGATCGTGGCAGAGCGCGCCGAGCATCATCGCGGCCGCCGGCCCCCGCTCGAGGCCATTGGTCCGCGCCCGCGCTTCGTCGACCACCATCAGCGTGTGCACCCACACGTCGCCTTCGGGGTGCCATTCCGGGTCCTGCGGACAATCGACGAGCGGCTTCAGCTCCGGCCACAGCCGCTCGACGACGCCCAGGTCGAGCGCGAGCGCGAGACCGACCGATGGCTTGTCCGCAATCAGGAGCAGCTTCTCGACTTCGCCCCAGACGCGCTCGGACGGCAGATCGTCGAGCGGGATGGAGCGCAGGAGGCTGCGCGTCTCCTCGTCGACGGTCAGGTCGAAGCGCGCGACAAACTGCAGCGCGCGCAGCACGCGCAGGCTGTCGTCGCCGAACGTCCGTCGATCGACGACCCGCAGGCGGCGATCGGCCAGATCCCGCCGGCCGTCGAACGGATCGACGACCTCGCCGGTGAGGGGATCGCGCGAGATCGCGTTGATCGTGAAATCGCGCCGCCGGGCGGCCTCTTCCACCGACAGCGAGGGATCGCCCTCGACCGTGAACCCCTTGTGGCCGCGGCCCGTCTTGGACTCGCGGCGCGGGAGGGAGACGTCGATGCCCTCGACTTTATGTACTGAAAAGCTTTCGCCGACCGTATCCACACGGCCGAGCGGCTCGAGCAGCGCGCGCAGCCGTGCGCTCTCGACGCCGAAGACCTCGAGATCGAGATCCTTCGGCGCGCGGCCCGCCAGCTCGTCGCGCACCCAGCCGCCGACCACGAGCGCGCGGCCGCCGGCGTCGCGGACGGCTTCAGCGATTCGGATGGCCAGGGGCGGAAGCACAGGCAGATCGTACGCCAGGTACGCCTCTGAGGTCAGGTATGCGAGGTACGCCGCGTACGCCACGTACGCCACGTACGCCACGTACGCCACGTACGCCACGTACGTCACGTACGTGGAACGAACCGACGCTGGCCCACTTCCTTTCGTGAAGTAATCAGCGTCAGAAGGTTCCAGGTACGAGGCGTACGTGACGTACGAGGCGTACCTGGATCAATCGGTCGCTTTCTTTGTCCGCCGCGTGAATCTCTGCACGTACCCATCCGTCCACGCGGGGCACGTCACCGCCATCACCGCGAGCCACTTCGAAAGCCGGTGCGGATACACCTCGGCGCGCGGGCGGCGGACGCACCGGACGATCGCGCGGGCGACGGATTCGACGGACTGGAGCGGGCCGACGCCCTGCACGACGTGGCCGTAGTCGCGGTGGATGGCGTCGCGAAACTCGGTTTGCGTGGAGACCGGGTACACCAGTGACGCGTGCAGATTGGTGCCCACGAACTCGGCGCGCAGGCCTTCGATGAATCCGATCTGCGCCGCCTTCGTCGCGCTGTAGAGCGACGAGCCGCCGATGCCGCGCCGACCGGCAATCGACGAGATGGCGATGATGTGGCCCTGGTCCTGCCGCCGGAACACCTCGAGGGCGGCTCGTGCCGCGTACATCGTGCCCATCACGTTCACATCGACGACGCGCCGCAGCACGTCGGGCGGCGTCTCGTCGATTGGCCCGTAGAAGCCGATTCCCGCGTTGCAGATCATCACGTCCAGCCGGCCGAACGACTCGACCGCGCGGGCGACGAGCGTGCGCATGTCCGCTTCGTTCGTGACGTCGCCGGGAACCGCCAGAGCGCGACCGCCCGCCGCCATGATCTCGGCCACGAGGGAGTCAAGCAGGTCCGTGCGTCGCGCCGACGCGACGATGACCGCGCCGTCGGCCGCCAGCGCCAAAGCCGCCGCGCGTCCAATGCCGGAAGAGGCGCCTGTTATGGCGACAACTTTTGGCGACAAAGACACGGGCAGATCATAGTGAAGTTCGAAGTTCGGAGTTCAAAGTTCGAAGTTCAAAGTTCGAAGGGAAAGTCGGAGAATTGAACTTGCCCATGGATCCGCTTCCGGTACTCAAATCCCTCGTCGCGGCGAACTCGGTGAACCCGTCGCTCGTCGAGGGCGCGCCGGGGGAAGCGGAAGCGGCGGCGATCGCGAAGGCGAGCCTGGCGTCGGCCGGGCTGGATGTCGTATTGCAGGAGGCGGCGCCCGGGCGCGCGAACGTCGTCGGCGTGCTCGAGGGCCGGCAGCCCGGCCCCACCGTGATGTTCTGCGGGCATCTCGACACCGTCGGCGTCGAGGGCATGACCGATCCGTTCGTGCCGCGCGTCGATCGCGGCCGGCTTTACGGCCGCGGCGCGCAGGACATGAAGGGCGGCGTCGCCGCGATGATTGCGGCGGCCGGCACGCTGGCGAGCCGATGGACACGCGGCCGTCTCGTCGTCGCCGCCGTCGTTGATGAAGAGCACATGAGCCTCGGCGCCGAGGCGCTCGTGCGCGAATGGCGCGCGGACATGGCGATCGTCACCGAGCCGACCGATCTGCAGATGGCGATTGGCCACAAGGGCTTCGCGTGGGTGGAGGTCGTGACGAAGGGCCGCGCCGCGCACGGCAGCCGGCCCCAGGAAGGCCGCGACGCGATCGCGCGCATGGGGCGCGTGCTCGCGCTCCTCGAGACGCGCGACCGCGAGTTGCAGGCCGCGAAACCGGATCCGATTCAGGGGACCGGCTCGCTGCACGCCTCGATCATCGCGGGCGGCCGCGAGCTCAGCAGCTATCCGGACCGCTGCACGCTCGTCTACGAGCGGCGCACGGTCGGCACCGAGGATGAACGGATCGTCGAGACGGAGGCGCGCGCGATCGTCGATCGGCTATCGCAGGCGGACCCGGAATTCCAGGCGACCGTCAGGCTCACCGGCCATCGCGCGCCGTACTGTCTGGATGCCGCGCATCCGCTCGCGCGGACGCTCGGCGACGCGCTCGCGCGCGCGGGCCGGCCGAACGCGCCCGTCGGCATGACGTTCTGGACGGACGCGGCGATCTTGGGCGGCGCCGGCATCCCCGCTCTGCTGTTTGGTCCCGGCGGCGCCGGGCTCCACAGCACGACCGAGTACGTGACGCTGGACGACGTGTATACGTGCCGGGATGTGCTGGTGGAGGTGGCGTCGCGACTGACGGCATAGCCCGCCGGTCCACAACCCGGACCGGCCTGCATGGGCAAGGTTCAAAGCGAACGTTTTTCCTGCAGCACGCTCTTGATCACGAAGCCGACGTTGGCGGGGCGCTCCCCGAGCCGGCGCATGAAGTACGGGAACCACTCGCTGCCGAACGGCACGTAAATCCGCATGCGGTAGCCGTCGCGGTGAAGGGCGGTCTGCAGATCGCGGCGCACGCCGTACAGCATCTGAAACTCGAACCGGTCGGGCGTCACGCCCGTCTCGCGCGCGATGCGGCGGGCGGCGTCGATCATCGCGGGATCGTGCGTCGCAATGGCCGGGTACGTCCCTTCCTTGAAGAGCAGCGTCATGAGGTCGATGAACGCCGCGTCGACGTCGGCCTTGCGACGGTACGCGACCTCGCCAGGCTCGCGGTACGCGCCCTTCACCAGCCGGACCCGTCCGCCCAGCCGGTTCACGCGGCGGATGTCCTGCTCGGATCGCCGCAGCGCCGACTGGATCACGACTCCGACATTCTTGTACCCGATGCCCCACACCGTTTCGAACGTGTCGAGGGTGGCGTCCGTATACGGCGAGTTCTCCATGTCGATCCGCACGAAAAAGTCGTCGGCCGCGGCGGCGTCGAGGACGCGGCGCAGGTTGTCCACGGTGGTCGCGCGATCGATCGTCAGGCCGAGCTGTGTCAGTTTGAGCGAGATATTCCGGCCGACGCCGGCGCGGGCGATCTGCGCCATCGACGCGATGTACTGCTCGACCGCGCGCAGGGCGGCGTCGCGGGCGGCCACGCTCTCGCCCAGCAGGTCCAATGTGACGGTCAGGCCCTGCGCTTCGAGGGCCCGGGCGGCCTCGATCGCATCCGCGACCGACTCGCCGGCGATGAACCGGCGCGCGAAGCTGTCGCGCCGGCGCAGACCATACCGTGAGGCCGCCCGCTTCAGCGATTGACTGTCCGCGAGCACGGAAAACGCGGCCCTGGCCACGGCCTGAATCATCAGTGTGCGGCCTTTTGCGATCGATCGACGAGGTGCTGGATCGTGCGCGCGTAGTAGCGCAGCACGATGCGGTCGCGGACGCGCAGCCGGTGGCGCTCGTCGACGAGCACGCCGCGCTCGCCCAGCCGTTCGACGCCGTCGTCCACGGCGTCGCGGCCGGACCGGACGCCGAGATTGGCGCCCTGGGCGGCGAGAATCGGGAGCAGTCGATCGATCCGATCGGTCAGCTCCGAGCGGGTCATCTGCGGCCGGATGACGGCGGCGACGAGCGCGGTGGGGAGCACTTTGTAGCAGAGGCCGATGCCGTCGCGGATGCGACGCGTGAGCGTGACGAGGTCCCGGCGCGCTTCCGGATCGAACCCGGCGAGCGGAATGGGCTGGCCGAACGTCACATAGGCGCGCGACTGATAGCCGACGGCGTGCCGGACCATCTCCGCGATTTCCTGCGTGAACAGTCGCGAGCGGCGCGTCACCGCCTCGCGCGAGATGATGCTCGCCTCGAGCACGAGATCGTACGAAATGGCCATCGGCACAATCGACAGTTCCTGCCGATCCGCCTGGAGGGTGGCCTGAATGAGTCCGGTCTTGAACGATTTCAGCTCGCCGCTGTAGCTTCGTCCGCCTTCGGCGTAGTAGAGCACGTCGCGGCGCTTCAGCACTTCCGCGACGTAGGCGCGCAGCGTGACGAGATATACCGGGTCCTTGCTGTTCCGGCGGATCGGAATCGCGCCGGTCACATGGCGATGGAGCAGGCCCAGCGCGCCGCCGAAGAGGTTGATGCCTGCCGCCAGCAGCGGCGGCCGGACGCCGTTGTCGTCGAGGACGATCGGCTCGACGAGATAGTCCAGATGGCTCTTGTGGTTCGAGACGTACACCACCCGCCCCCGGTGGGTCGCCTGGCGTACGCGGTCCATGTTCTCCGCGATGCGCTGGACCTTGCGGAGGATGGGGTAGAGCGGATGCTGCAACGCGCGGTAGAACCGGTACCGCTGCGTCGTCTTCAGCTCGGCGAGGTACTGTTCGATTCGTTGCCGCGTGTCGTCGCCGGACGCGCCGCCCGCCTCTCGGACATACCGGGCGACGTCATCGCGTGCCAGTACGGCCTGGGTGAGATCGTCCGCAGACACTGGTGTGGACTATATAACAGGCGTACGTAGCCGCAGGGCTTCAGCCCTGCGGGCTCCGGCGGGCTAAAGCCCGCCGGCTACGTTTGATGGGAGCGCGGCCGCATCTGCTCGGCGAGCGCGGCGGCGACCTGCTCGAGCAGCTCGCGATCGGCGGCGGTGAAGGCGGCCGGCTGGTCGCTGTCGATGTCGATCTCTCCGAGCACCATGTCGCCAAGCATGATGGGCACGACGATCTCCGCCCGCGTCTCCAGGCTGCACGCCAGGTACCGCGGGTCGCTGTTCACGTCGTCCACGATGATCGTCGCCTTTTCGCTGGCGGCGGCGCCGCAGATGCCGCTGTTGAGCGGAATCCGGGTGTGCGGCGACGGCTTCCCGAGGTACGGCCCCAGCACGAGCTCGGTGCCTTCGAGGAGGTAGATGCCGACCCACGAGTAGTGGGGCAGCGTCTCCTTGAGCGTCGTGATCGCCCGGAACATCGCGGCCTGGCGGTCGGTGGCCGCGGCAATCGCGGCCGGCAGGCTGCGAGCGAGGGTGTCGTACGTCGCCGGCGCTACTGAGGATCCCGCAGTTCCGTCCACATCAACCCCGCTCCGGCCAGTAAGGTGAGGAGCATCAACCCGTTCGAGAGGCCATGCAGGCGGCCGAATTCCGCGCGCGTGGCGTCGCCGTCGGGCAGGCCGGCGACGGGTCCGGCGGTCGCCCGTCGAATCGCATCGATGCGTGGCGCGAGGACGAGGCCGCCCACGAGGCTCATCGCCAGGAGGGCGGTCGCCGTCCAGACGCGCAGGCCGAGTCGTCTTGGCCGCGGTCCGAGCAGGGCCCGCAAGCCGTAGAGCGCCAGCAGCAGCGCGCCGAGGACCCACGCCGCGCGCTGAAATCGCTGAAAGACCGCGCCGAACACCTCGCCGGCCAGCGCGCGTCCGTGTGCCGGATCGTGCCGCTCGAGCACGCGGAAGATCTCAGGCGCCGCCAGACTACCGAGCGTCGCGAGCCCGCCGACCCAGATCGCCAGCACGAGCACCGACGCAAATCGCAGCAGCGCCATCGACGTTGATTATACGGAAAGCCACCGTACGATAGACTCTCCGCCGCACGATGGCTCGCCCGTCTCTCGCTCGACTCCACAACATCGCCACTGAGCTGCGGATCGATTCGGTTCGTGCCACGACCGAAGCGGGCTCCGGTCATCCCACGACGTGCCTGTCCGCGGCCGAGATCGTGGCCGCGCTGTTCTTCGCCGAGATGCGCTTCGTCCCGACCGATCCGCAGCATCCGGAGGCCGATCGCTTCGTGCTGTCGAAGGGGCACGCGGCGCCGCTGCTGTATGCGGCGTGGGCGGCCGCGGGCGCGTTTCCGCGCGAGCGCGTGCTGGAATTGCGCACGCTGACGTCGGATCTCGAGGGCCATCCGACGCCGCGCCTCCCGTTCGTCGACGTCGCGACGGGATCGCTCGGACAGGGCCTCGCGGCCGGGATTGGCCTGGCGCTGAACGCGCGGCGGATCGGCTCGGACTACCGCACGTACGTGCTGCTCGGCGACGGCGAAACGGCGGAAGGCTCCGTCTGGGAAGCCGCCCAGTCGGGCGCGTTCCACAAGCTGGACAATCTCTGCGCGATCACCGACCTCAACGGCTTCGGCCAGAGCCGGGCCACGCAGTGGGATCGCGATGCCGACGCGTACGTGTCGCGCTGGCGGGCCTTCGGCTGGCATGCCCTCGCCATCGACGGCCATCACCTCGAAGCGATCCTTGCGGCGCTGTCCCAGGCGCGCCGCACGTCCGGGAAGCCGACGATGATCGTCGCGAAGACGCTGAAGGGCAAGGGCGTCAAGCTGTTCGAAGGCAAGGACGGCTGGCACGGCAAGCCGCTCAAGAAGGGGTCCGAAACCGATCAGGCGCTGGCGGAGCTGAAGGCGCAGCTGGTCCAGACCGGCGAGCCGGTGCCGATCATTCCCGCGCCGGAGCGGCGCCGCGAAGAAGGACCCGTGCCGAACTTCGTCGACGTCATGGCGGCCCCGACCTACAAGCTGGGCGACAGCGTGGCCACCCGTGAGGCGTATGGCGCGGCGCTCGTCGCCCTCGGCGCGCTCGATCGCCGCATCGTCGCCCTCGACGCCGACGTCAAGAACTCGACGTTCAGCGAGAAGTTCGAGCTGGCGTACCCCGAACGCTTCTATCAGTGCTTCATCGCCGAGCAGGGCATGATCGGCGCCGCCATGGGCCTCGCGAGCCGCGGCGCGATTCCGTTCCCGTCCACCTTCGCGTGCTTTCTCGAGCGCGCCAGCGACTTCATCCGCATGGCCGGGATCTCGAATCTCAACGTCAAGCTGGCGGGATCCCACGCCGGGGTGTCGATTGGCGAAGACGGCCCGTCGCAGATGGCGCTCGAGGACCTCGCGATGGCCCGCTCGGTGCCCAACTGCACGGTGCTGTATCCGTGCGACGGCACCAGCGCCATCCGGCTCGTCGCCCTTGCGGCCTCCATCGCGGGACTCGTCTACATTCGGACCTCCCGGCCCAAGACCCCGGTGATCTACGGACCGGACGAGGCCTTCGTTCGCGGCGGATCGAAAGTCCTGCGACAGTCACCGAACGATCACGTCACCGTCATCGCCGCGGGCGTGACCGTCTTCGAGGCGCTCAAGGCGCACGACCAGCTCGCCAAGGACGGGATCGCGATTCGCGTGATCGACGCGTACTGCCTGCAGCCGATCGATCGCGACGGCCTCATCGCGGCCGGCAGCGCCACCGGCGGCCGCCTGCTCACGGTCGAAGACCATTACGCCAACGGCGGCCTCGGCGACGCGGTCTCGGAAGCCGTCTGGGATCAGTGGTTCAAAGTGCAGCGCCTCGCGGTTCGCGAGATCCCCCGCAGCGGCCCGTCCGAGGTGCTCATCGACAAGTACGGCATCTCGGCGCGCGCCATCGTAGAGGCGGTCAAGAGCTTCTAGACGCCACACGTGGTAGGTTTCGGGCGTCAGCCTATGCTGGTCGCCCTGCTCACAGCGATTCTTCTGGCGGCTGGTCCGCCGCAGGCGTCCGAGCGCAGCCGCGCGGAGACCCTGGCTCGATCCGGACGCTCCGCCGAAGCCCTCGAGATCTTCAAACAGATCGCCGAGCGCGACCCCGCCGACACCGACGCCCAGATCTGGATCGCGCGGCTCGATCTCCGTCTCGGCCGAGCCGACGCCGCCGAAGCGCGCTTCCGCGAGGTGCTGAAGACGACGCCGAGGGCCGTCGATGCGCGGCTCGGGCTCGCCTCGACGCTCCTACGCAAGGGCGACTGGCGGCAGGCGCTGGACCTGCTCAAGGACACAGAGACGTACGCCGGGCAGAACGCCGATCTGTTCAGCGCCCTCGGGCGCGCGTACCGGCGCTCGGGCGACGACCAGAAAGGCTTCGAGTACTTCGATCGCGCGCGCACGCTCTCGCCGTCGGACCCGGACATTCAGTCGGGGTACGAACAGGCCCTGCGGGCTTACGGTCACATGATCGGCGTCGAGGGATTCACCGAAGCCGGACCGGGTGACGACCGGACGTCGGGCGCGATCGATGCCAGCCTGCGCGCGACGCCCCGCATCCGCGTGCTGGCGTATGGGCGCGTGCAGACGCTGGCCGGCTCGACGGACGCCATCGGCGGCGCGGGCGTCGGCTGGCGCGCGTCCCGGGCGACGACCGTCGGGTTTCAGGCGTTCGGCGGCTCCGGCAACACCTCGCTCGCGACGACAGACGTGTCGGGCGGCGTCTTGCACTACATGGGCGCCTACGAGGTTGGCGCCAGCCTCCGCTTCCTGTCGTTCGTGGGCACGGATGTCATCGCGGTGTCGCCCATGGCGTCCTGGGATCAGGACCGCACGCGGCTGGACGTGCGCTACAGCTATTCCCGGTCCGACTTCGAGGCGACGGGTCAGACCTCCGGCGATCACTCGGTGATGCTGCGCGAGACCTGGCGCGGCTGGCGCCGCCTCTGGCTGCAGTTGTCCTACGCCTACGGCATCGAGAGCTTCGAGCAGTTGACGGCCGACCGCGTCGGCTCGCTCGGCTCGACGACGCTGGCTGGATCGGTCAAGTACCTTGCGCCGAAGTTTGACGTCGTTACGACGTGGGAGCACCAGTGGCGGTCGAACGACACGGCCGTCGATCGGCTGACGGTCGCGGTGGTGCGGTTTTTCCGATGATCCTCGGGCCTTACGCGTCCCTGGAGTTTGCGCTCGTTCTGCTCCAGGTGGGCGCGACGCTCGTCCTTGTCATGCTCGCCGCCGTGCTCACCGAACGCGCGGCGTCCGCCGTGGCCCTGTTCCGGCAGCGGCGCAAGGACCATCGTTACGACGCGCTCGTCCGTCGCGCGCTTGACGGCGACGACGCGGCCGTCCGCGCGCTGGTGGCCAGCCCGAAGCGGCACCGCATCTTCCTCGCGGTGCAGCTCATCACGCCGCTCATCGAGGACCGCGATCCCTCGCGCATCGCCCGCACCCGGGAGATCGCCGATGCGCTGTCGCTCGTGCCGGTCGCCGATCGGTTTCTCCGCAGCCTGTGGTGGTGGCGGCGCGCGCTCGCTCTCCGGGCGCTCGGCCTCACGCAGGTCCGGGGACGGACCGCCTCGATTATCAACGCCCTCGACGATCCGCACCCCGACGTGCGGGCGGCCGCGCTCGACGCGCTCACGGACCTCCGGGATCCGGCGTCGCTGCAGGCCATCGTCGTCCGGCTCCACGACGCGACGCTGCATCGCGGGCGGCGCGCCGCCGCGCTCGAGGCCTTCGGCCGGGAGTGCGAGCCGTTCCTCCTGGAGCTTGCGGCGGTGGATCCGACGCACCGGACGAACTACGCGCGGGCGCTCGCCCTCTGCGGCAGCGACCAGTCGCGGCCGACGTTGTGCGCCTGGGCGGGTGACGCGAATCCGCAGGTCCGCGCCGCCGCGTTCGAAGCGCTGGCGCACGTCGGACTCGACCCGGACGCGGCCCGGCTTGCGATCGACGCACTCGATCGCGACGAACCGGCGGTCCGTCTGATGGCCGCGCGCGCGCTCGGCGGCTGGACCGGCGCCGGGGACGCCGTGCCCAGCCTGGTCCGGCGGCTCGACGATGCCTGGGTGGTGGCGGTTCGAGCGGCGGAGTCGCTGCGATCGATTCGGCCCGCTGGCCTGGCCGCCTTGACGGTCTGCGCCGGGCGGGCCGACCTGGCCGGCCTGCTCGCGCGACAGATGCTCTGGGAAGAACAGCAGAATGCTGATTAACGTCATCGTCGGGATCATCGCGTGGAGCCTGCTGGTCACGGCGTACTTCGTGCTGTGGAACGTGGCCCAGATGCTGATGGCGCCGATGGCCGCGCTGTTCCTGACCCGGCATGTCCGGCGCCATACCCGCCGCGCGCGCGCGCTGGTCGGCGATCTCGCGTCGCCCCCGCTGGTCTCGATCGTGGTCCCCGCGCACAACGAAGAAGCCATCATCGTGGACAGCGTGCGAGCGCTGCTCGCCCTCGAGTACGAAGCCAGTGAGATTGTGGTGGTCAACGACGGATCCATCGACGGCACGCTGTCGGTGCTCCAGGACACATTTCAGCTGGCCGCGGCGCCCGTCGCGTTCGTCCAGCCGCTGGTGAGCGCGCCGGTGAGGGCCATTTACCGGTCCATCAGCGACACGCGGCTCGTCGTGGTGGACAAGGATCCCGGCGGCTGCAAGGGGGATGCGAGCAATGCGGGGATCAATGCCGCGTCCGGCACGCTGGTGCTGGTCATGGATGCCGACACCGTGCTCGAGCCCGATTCACTGAGCCGCGCGGTGCTGCCGTTCCTCGAAGATCCGGTGGTCGTCGCCGTCGGCGGCCACATCGCGATCACCAACGGCTGCAAGATCGAGCACGGGCGCATCACGGCGGTCAAGCTGCCGCGCAGCTGGCTCGCCTGCTTTCAGATCATCGAGTACATGCGCGCGTTCATGCTGTTCCGGCTGGCCTGCGCGCACCTGAACGGCGTGGTGCTCATCTCCGGCGCCTTCGGGCTGTTCCGCCGCGACGCGGTGATTGCGGCGGGCGGCTACGACAAGTCGGCGATCGGCGAAGACATGGATCTCACGGTCCGGCTTCAGCAGCACTTCCGCGCCCGCGGCGAGCCCATCCGGATCGCCTTCGATCCCCATCCCCTCGCGTGGACACAGGCGCCCGAAGAACTGCCGTCGTTGCGCGGGCAGCGGCTCCGCTGGCGAGGCGGGTTGCTCCAGGTGCTCTGGCGGCATCGACGGATGATCGGCAACCCGCGCTACGGCATCGTCGGCCTGGGCGTGCTGCCGTACGTCGCGTTCTTCGAGGGGCTCGGCCCGTTACTCGAGGTGTCCGGTTACGTGCTGGCTGGTGGGGCGGCGCTGATGGGCGTCCTCGATTGGTGGTATTTCTGGGTGCTGCTGGGTGTGTCGACGTCCTTCGGCACGGCGGTGACACTGCTCGCGGTACTGCTCAGCGACGTCGCAACACGACGGTACATGCGCGGCTCCGATCTGGCGCGCCTGATCCTGGTGGTCGTGCTCGAGAACGTCGGCTACCGGCAGATGACGGCATGGTGGGGATGCAGGGGCTCGGCCCGCCTGCTCACCGGCAAGCCGAAGTGGGGCGTCATGAAGCGACGGGCGTTCAAGAGCAAGACGATGTAACTGGGGAACTGGGGAACTGGGGAACTGAGGATCTGGATGAACGCATCTCGCACAAGAATCGCGTCCACGCTTGCGATCGCCCTCGCGATCGGCGTCAGTCTTCCCGTTCGTACCGCCCAACAGAAGGAAGAAGCGGCAGTGACGACCGGCGTCCGCGAAGCGTCGTGGTCGCCTGACGGCAAGCGGCTGGCGATCACATGGTTCGACGCGATCTGGACCGTGACGCCTGAGGGCCGCGACGCCAAGCGCGTCGTGTCCAAGCCTGAGGGGTGGGTGAGCGAGCGCGATCCGGCGTGGTCGCCCGACGGCAAATCGATCGCCTTCGCCGCCAGCACCAATGGGCAATTCGACATCTGGATCGCGCCCGCCGGCGGCGGGTCAGCCAGACGCGCGACCTCCGCGGGTGGGGACGAACGCTGGCCGTCCTGGACGCGCGACGGACGCCTCGTGTACTCGCATCGCGATCCCGGCGGGCCGTGGCGTCTCTTCGGCGGCGACGTGGACGGTTCGACCCAGCCGGCTGCGATGTCGCCCGAAGGCGCCGGCGAGTGGCAGGGACGCGTGTCGCCTGACGGCAAGCGCGTCGTCTTTGTGTCCGATCGCGATCAGGAGCCGAACAACGACTCTGATATCTGGGTGCGTGATCTGCCGGCCGGCGGCGACCCGGCTCGGCCGGTCCGCGTGACGCATGCCGCGGGCGTCGAGAGCCATCCGGCCTGGGCGGCGGACAACAAGCGGGTGGCATACGCAGCCACACGAGGCGGCGCGCTCGGCGTCTGGGTGTCGGCGGTGCCCGAGTCGCCCGCCTCCGCCGGCAGCCCGTCGCCGGCTGCCGGCTTCGGCGAGGGTCGTGCAGGTCGAGGTGGGCGAGGCGCAGGCGCCTCCATAACGACCAGCGACGTCCTCGCCTCACGTCACGGCGGCGTGCCGGCCTGGTCGGCTGACGGTCAGTGGCTCGCCATCGCGACCTTCACGTCCACCAACGCCGGCTACAACGGCAACCCGCTGCGGAACGACGACGACCCGCCGACGGCGCTGGCGGGCGAGTCGCAATTCGAGTTGTGGAAGGTGATGGCGCCGCGGGCGATCGACGAAGGCGCCGCGTCGGTCTCGCTGCCGTCGCCCGATGCCGCGCGCTGGACCGCCGCGTTCGACCAGGTCTGGCAGACGCTGAAGACGATGTACTACGCGAGCGGATCCGTGTCGGCCGCGGCGTGGGACGCGCTTCGGGAGAAACATCGTGGCGAAGCGGTCAAGGCCAGAACGGCGGAAACGGCGGAAGCGGTCATCGATCGGCTGATCGCGGAACAGCCGCTGATCAAGCCGGACGTCCAATCGACGCGCGGTGTCGTCGCATCCGCGCATGCGCTGGCGTCGGCGGCGGGCGCGGCGATTCTCGAGAAGGGCGGCAACGTCATCGACGCCGGCATCGCGGTCTCGTTTGCGCTCGGCGTCGTCGAGCCTGAGGCGTCGAGCATCGGCGGCGACGGCCAGGCCATCCTGTTCCTCAAAGGCATGACCGAGCCGATCGTCATTGAGTACAAGGACATGTCGCCGGGGCACGCCACCAACGACAATCCGAAGCTCTTCACGCCCGCCGGCCAACGCACGGCCTTCGACGGCCCGACGGTGGTGGCCATTCCCGGCGTCGTCGCCGGGATGGACCTGCTGTATCAGAAGTACGGCAGCAAGAAGGTGGCGTGGGCGGATCTCGTCGCGCCGGCGATCGACATCGCCGACAAGGGGTTCGTGCTCGATGAGGCGCTGCCGACGACGGTGGCGGAAGGCCGCGAGGCGTTCCAGCGGTATGCCGAGTCGGCGAAGGTCTTTCTTCCGGGCGGAAAGGTCCCGCGTGCCGGCGATCGGTTCGTCAACAAGGACTACGCCGAGACGCTGCGCACCATCGCCAAGGAAGGCGGGCAATCGTTTTATCGCGGCGCGATTGCCAAGCGCATCGCCGATGACATGGCTGCCAATGGCGGCATCATCACGGCCGAAGACCTCGCGCAATACCGCGCCATCGAGCGCAAGCCGCTCGCCGGCCGGTATCGCGGCCATCTCGTGTACTCGGTGCCGCCGCCCGTGTCGAACGGGCTGCAGATGGTCGAGACGCTCAACATCCTCGATCAGTTCCAGCCGCGCGCCGGTGCCCGCTACACGGCTGACGCCGACTACTTCCATCACGTCATTGAGAGCTGGCGCGTCCGCGACGGCGGCGCGCGCATCGCCGATCCCGAGCGGTGGCCCGTCGATCTCGGCAATCACCTCGAGCCCGCGCACGCGCTCGAGCGGTTCAAGCTGATCGATCCGAAGAAGGTGTTCTCGACGGGCGGTGGAGGGCGCGGTGGCGGTCCGGCGCCTGGGATCCTCGCCAGTGGCGTGGACTGGCGCGACAGCGGCGACGGCTCCGACGGCCGTCGCGTGCAAACCGGCACGACGGCGTTCGTGGTCGCCGACGCCGAGGGGAACATGATTGCCTTCACGCAGACGCTCTCCACGTGGGGCGGCAGCTATTACGTCTCGAAGGGTCTCGGCTTCATCTACAACGATCACTTCCGAGGCGGGCGCGGCGGCACCGGGTTCGGCGCGATGCTGCCCCTGATGCGAACGTCCACGACCAGCGTGCCGACGCTGGTCTTCGAGCCGACATCAGACACCGTCGGGGCGTATGGCCTCCAGGGCTACGCGCCGCGCATCGCGGTGGGGTGCGCGGGCAATGCCTGGATTCCCGCGTCGGTCTACAACATCATTCTCAACGTCGTGGACGGCGGGATGACCGCGCAGCAGGCCATTGAAGCGCCGCGCTTCCTCATCGGCGGCGGACCGGGCGGCCGGTCGAACGTGCAGATCGAGGATCGCTTCCCACGGTCGATCCTCGCGGACCTCGAATCGCGCGGGCACACGTTCACCAAGGTGGGCCGCAAGGGCGAGGTGAAGTACGGCTACGCCGCGGTCGCCGTCGTCAACGCGGCCAAGGGCACTGTGCAGGGCGGCGCCGATCCGCGGCGCTCACATGCGGTGGCGGCACCCGGCCGATAGCTTGACCGTATGCAGCAGGGGGCCGGATAATCGCTGCTCCTGTTCAAAATCATCCAGGCGCCCAGTGAAGGAGCCATCCATGCGCATTCGGCTGATCGGTCTCGCCCTCGCCTTCCTGTCCATTCCCACGCTGGCTTCGGCTGACGATCACCGCTGGGACTTCTACACCGGCGGGTCGGGCGGCAACGGCGGCAGCACGCTGGCCGGCATTCACCAGGCGATTGGCATTGCGCTCGGACAGCAGGGAGCGATGCGCAAGATCGCGGTGGTGGGCGATTTCAGCACGCAGTTCGGATCGAACGACGGGATCCCGGTCACGCAGTTTGCGTACATGACCGGGGTGCGCATGATGGCGTCCCGGCGCTCGGACAAGTTCAAGCCGTCCTTCCACGTGTTGTTCGGAGGCGTGTACCAAAATGACGGCCTGCCCGATACGAACGACGGGGCGGTCGCTGTCGGATTCGGAGTCGAGTACATTCCTGACCCCACCAACCCTCTTCTCAAGAAGAGCATCGGCGTGCGCGCGCAAGTTGACCGGATCATCCGAATGAGCGACGTGCGGACCGACTTCTGGCGGGCGTCGGTGGGTGTCATCGTCAGGTTCGGCCAGCACCGGTAAGAACGCTGGCTTCCGTCTCTCTTTCTCCCGGCACGCGTCTCGGCCCCTACGAGATCGTCGACCTGATCGGCGCGGGAGGCATGGGCGAGGTCTACCGCGCCCGGGATCCGCGCCTGAGCCGGGACGTCGCCCTGAAGGTTCTCCGGCACTCGCGGACCGATCCCGACCAGCTCGCCCGCTTCAGCCGCGAAGCGCAGGCCGCCGGCAGCCTGAATCACCCGAACATCGTGGCCGTGTACGACGTCGGAGCCGAGGCGGGTGTGCCCTATGTGGTGACCGAGTTGCTGGTGGGCGAGACGTTGCGCGCTCGACTCAACCAGGGACTGCTGCCGTACCGCAAGGCCGTGGACTACGCCGTCCAGATCGCGCAGGCGCTCGACGCCGCTCACGCCCGGGGCATCTGGCATCGCGACGTGAAGCCCGCCAACGTGTTCGTGACGGATCAGGGGGTCGTCAAGCTGCTCGACTTCGGCATCGCCAAGCTGAACGAGCCCCAGGCCAACCCCGACGAGCCGACGCTCGAAAACAGCGAAGTCAGCCAGCTGAAAGGCACGGCCGGCTACATGTCGCCCGAACAGGTGCGGGGCCAGCCCGTCGATCACCGCGCCGACATCTTCGCGCTCGGCGTGGTGATGTACGAGATGTTCACGGGCCAGCGGGCGTTCCGGCGCGCGTCGGGTCTGGAGACGATGCACGCCGTACTCCACGACGACCCGCCCGACCCGCTCACGCTCAATCAGAATCTGCCCCCGGTCGTCGGCGCCGTGATCCGGCGTTGTCTCGAGAAGAACCGGGAAGAGCGGATCCAGTCGGCGCGCGACCTGGCGTTCGATCTGCAGCAGCTGCGCGAGGTGACCACGGCGTCGAGGGCGTTTCCGCGCGCCCGTCTGCCCCACGCGCGGCGTTGGCTGCGGGCGGCGCTGGTCGCGGCCGCGCTCATCGCCGCCGGCGGCACCGCCGCGCTTCTCCTGTGGCCTCAACCGATTCCGACCTTCGACCAGATCACGTTCCGCACCGGCCGGATCGGCGGCGCCCGATTCGCCTCCGACGGCCGGTCCATCATCTACAGCCACGCCCAGCAGGGCAACGCGCTCGAGGTGTGGCGATTCAACGTCGGCGAACCCCCGGCGCCGGGGCCTCTCGACTTTCCGGTCGGCAGCGAAGTGCTGGCCGTCCGCGGAGTCGAACTCGCGCTGGCGCTGGACCGCAAAGTGGTGGTCGGCGAGCGCTTCGTCGGCACGCTGGCGCTTGCGCCGATCGGCGGCGGCACGCCCCTCAGCCGCACCGAGGAAGTCGACGATGCCGACTGGGACCCCGTGACGGGAAAGCTGGCGATAGCCCGCGCCAACAGCGATCGCACCGGCCAGATCGAGTTTCCGCCCGGTAACGTGCTGTACAAGGCCGCGGGCTCCATGCGCTTCTTGCGCGTGTCACCTGACGGTAAGCAGATTGCCTTCCTGTGGGATGAAGAAGGCCGGGGCGTCGGTGGGACGGTCACGGTTGTGGACGTCAACGGCAAAGCCAGAAGACTCACCAAGGTCTGGTCCAGCGTGCGTGGGCTGGCCTGGTCTCCCTCCGGCCGTGAGGTGTGGTTCGCCGCGACTGACAGCCGCAACCGGTTTCGGGCGCTTCGCGCCGTCACGCTCGGCGGACGGGAGCGCATTGTGTACGAAGCGCCCGGTCCTCTCACCATCTGGGACATCGGGTCGGACGGACGCGTGCTCCTCAGCCGCGACGAGGAACGGCGCGGCGTGGGTGGACGCGGGCCCGGAGACAAAGACGAGCGCGACCTCTCGTGGTTCGACAACACGGGTGTCGCCGACATCTCCGACGACGGGAAGTGGATTGTCGGGAGCGATCGGCCAGGGGTGTTTCGCCGCGCGACGGATGGGTCGCAACCCATCGGTGTCGTGAAGAACGGGTACGCCGACGATCTGTCGAGTGACGGCCAGGCGATCCTGGCGACGTTGGAGGGAGGCAAGTCGCTCGTCGTCGTCCCCCAGATCGGAGGCGAGCCCCAACCCCTGGCCAAGTTCGGCATTGCGAACTACCACGGCGCGCGCTGGTTTCCTGACGGGCTTCACGTGTTTTTCACCGGTGAAGAGAAAGGCCAACCCGCGCGTTCGTACATGCAGGATCTCAAGGGCGGCGCCCCGCGACCGATCACGCCGGAATCCGTTCTGGCTCTGGCCGTGTCGCCTGGAGGCGACCGAGTCGCTGCCATCAAGGAGGATCAGCCCATCACGGTGTGGCCCGTCGCCGGCGGACCATCCGTCGTGGTCAAGGGCTCCCAGGATGGCGAACGTCCGGTGGCGTGGACGGCGGATGGCCGATCGCTCTGGGTCTTCCGGCGCAACGAAGTGCCGGGCCGCGTATTCCGGATCGAAATCGCGACCGGCAAGCGCGAGCTGATCAGGGAGTTGATGCCGGTGGACGCCTCAGGCGTCTATTCGATCATGGAGTTCCAGACGACGCCCTCGGGCAACGCTTACGCGTATGGCTACAGGCGGCTGCTGTCGCATCTGTATGTCGCGACGGGGCTCAAGTAGCGCGCTACCGCGGGCCCCACTTGCCCAGGAACGCGCGCATCTTCTCGGCCGAGTAGCTGGATCCGCTTTCGAGCTCCGCCGTGCCCTGCGAGTGCAGGAAGGTGCCGTCTTTCTCGAGCACGTAGAGATGCGGGTATCCGGGGATGCGCGGGTACTTCTTGAGAAACGCCTCGTTCGGATTCTCGGTCGACATGTTGACCTTCAGCGTCGCAAACTGCTTCGACCAGAGCCCGCCAATCTCCGCGTTCTCTTTGAGATAGCGCTCGAGCGTGTGGCACCAGCCGCACCACTCGCCGCCGACGACGAGCATGATGCGGCGGCCGTCCTGCTTCGTCTGCTGCACCAGAGCGGCGAGATCCTTCGCGGGATCGCGGGCAGGGTCGTAGCCGGCCTTCGGCCGCGTCGTCTGGCCGGGCCCGGCGAAGAGGAGCGCGGCGACGAGTGCGAGAACTAGCGGCATGGTGCCTCCGGTACACGTGAGGCGGCGACGAGCCGCAGGGCCTCGCGCATCTGGAGCACATCGGCCGGCGACGCCGACCGCTTGATGCATCGCTCGACGATCGGCTCCAGGAAGCGCCCGTAGCTCGTGAGGCGCTTCATGTCGTTGGTCCGCACGGCGAGCTCGACGTCGGCCTCGACGGCGGGGGTAATCAGCTCGAGCCGGCCCACGAACGCCCGCGCGACGCTCGCCGGCCTTGGATCGATCGTCAGCGGCAGGATGTCGTCGACCGCGGCGCGCGGCACGATGTAGAAGACGCGCATGCCGGCTTCGAACCAGGAGTCACGCCAGGTTTCGACCATCGCCGCGGCCTCGCGTGGATACAGGCCCGTCTCGACGAGCGTGCGCTCGAGATCCGCGCGCAGCGCCGCGAAGCTCGAATCGAGCGCCGGCGGCGCGATCACGACGCGCTCCCCGGCGGCGTCGATCACGCGATAGCCGATGCGTCCGTTGCGATTCTCGAACAGGATCAGCCGGCCGAGGGCGTGCCGGCCGGCTTTGCTCACGGCGATCTGGCCGTCGTCTTCGACCGTCGCGCGGACCGGCACCGGGAAGCTGGCCAACCCGCGGTAGAACAGGAACTTCTCCGGCTGCGCGCCGACCACAACTGGAGCCGCGTCGGTCTCCCTGGCCGCGTAGTAGTGGCTCGGACCAGGCTCGCTTGGGAACGCCGGGTTGGTGTTTGGCTTGACGACGACCTGCGCCCAGTCGATAGCGCCCATGCTCTGCGAGATGGCGCCGAGCGGCGACGGCACCGGGACCACCGCGTGCGGATACCACTCGGTGATCAACCCCTGAGGAAACCGGACCTGCACGCGGGCGGTGACTTCCTCGGGCGAGTAGAAGTAGAGGACCGGCGTTTCCATTCGCACGGTCGCGCGAATCGCCGGCAGCACCGAGACGGGCGTGACGCACTTGATGCAGACCGGGTTCAGGACCCGCACGAAACACGGCAAATCAGACGGGCCGTTGAGCGGCTGCCATTCCACGGCCCGGCCGTCCTGACCGGCGACCGAGGTGAAGGTGCCCCATTCGTGGACGACGAGGTTGGACGGTGCCGACTGGGTCAGCCCTGCGCCGACCAGGGCGGTGGTAACGAGCAGAAACGCGAACACGACCGCATTGCCGCGACGGACAAGCTGCGCCATGGCGTCCTCCGGACTGGGTAGTCTGCCCATGTTAGACGGAGAAGGCGCCATGGAGGCCGGGTCTTTAGACCCGGCAGAACCTAGCTCTGCGAGTGCAGCGCGACGCGGTTCCCTTCGGAGTCTTCGAAGTGCGCGATGAAGCCGAAGTCGCCGATCCCCATCTTGGGGACGAGCGTCTTGCCGCCGCGTCCCTGGGCCCTTGCGAGCGTCCCGTTGATGTCCGTGGCGGCGAAGTAGACCAGCGTGCCGTCGTGTGACGGCGTGTAGCCGTCGGTTCTGATAAGGCATCCGGCCGGGCCCTGAGCCGACGGGAACATCGCCATGTCGGCCGGTCCCATCTGCATCGGCTCGAGGCTCGTGCCGAGCACGTGCTCGTAGAACGCCTTTGCGCGGGCCATGTTGGTGACGGGGATCTCGAACCAGGCGACGGGATTCGGCGAGTCGGTCATGTCGGTTCCTTTCGGTGCCGCGATACCCGCGGTCAGGGCGGCGATCCTACGGCGGACCCATCGCAAAGGCTTGTAGAAATGCGACCGGCCGGGTATCGTCGGGGCACACCAAAGCAAGCCAGGGAGGTGCCCGTGCGTTCTTCCCGTTGGACGTTTGCCGTCGGTCTGATCGGCGCCGCCATGGCGCTCGGTTGTGGGCCGCGTGAGAGTGGTTCGTCCCCAGGCTCAGGGTCTGGCGCGCCGCCGCCCCAGGGCAAGAACAACCTTGCGCTCGAGGTGAGCGCGCCGGGACTCGAGCGCGTCGCGGTGGAGGTTCGGTCCCAGCAGTGGGCGACCTTGAAGTCGGAGATCAAGGCCGTGGAGGGCCGTGCCCTCGGCGGCATTTTCCTTCCCCCGAACGGAGACCGCGAGCTGCGGCTCACCGGGTTTGACGCGAAGGGCGCCGAGATCTATCGCGGGTCCGATCGGCGAGCGGTCGGCGAGACCATTGCGGCCATGTCGGTGCTGATGCAGCCGGTGGCGGCGGGTGATCCGATCGTGGCGGACCTGGCAACCGAACGCCTCGAGATCAGCCGGACCGACGCGGGCGAGGCGATCACGCTGCGAGCCCGCGTGTTCGATCCTGACGGGCAACCCCTGAAGTTCGATCCGCTCGACATCAAGTGGAGCCTGAACGACGCGCGCGACTGGAAGCTCAAGCCGGTGCCCGACGGCGGCATTATGGTCGTGCCGCCGCCGGATCTGGTCAAGCTGTGCCCGTTTCCCGGGAAGGTGTACGCCTGCAAGATCGGCCAGTGCGAGTTCGTCGACGTGTGCCGCGATCCGTTTGTCACCATCGCCGCCGGCTCCATGCACACGTGCGCGGTGACGCAGAACGGATTCCTCTATTGCTGGGGGTTGAATTCCGACGGTCAGCTGGGCACGCCGACGACCGAGACCTGTGGCAGCTCGCCGTGCAGCAAGAAACCCATCTCTGTCCGATGTCCGCCGGGCGCGCCATGCACGTTCAAGTACGTCTTCGCCGGCTCGTTCAGAACCTGTGCGGTGGACACGAACTATGACGCGTGGTGCTGGGGTGGGGGGACGCCGACACATGCGCGTTTCGTGGGACAGAGCGCTTCGGGCCCGACCAAGATCCAGGGAGTGGGCGTGGGCTTCAACCACGTCTGCGGCGTCACGCTGACCAACGACTTGTGGTGCGCGGGTGACAACCACCTCGGTCAGCAGGGTCGGCCGCGTGGGCCGGACGTCCCTCTGGGGAACGCGGTGCGGGTGTTGGCTCCATTGAAGTTCCGGAGAGTGGTCGCAGGCGTTCACCACACCTGCGCCATCGCGGCGGACAGCACCGGGATGGTGTGCTTCGGCGACCATCGAGGCGGTCAATTGCTCCCGCGAAACGCGCCGACGCCAGTGCAGTCTGAATCTGGCTGCACGTGCACGAGCCAGCCCGTCTTCCAGCCGCTCGGTGGCGGCGTGACCGTCGTCACCGCCGCCGCGGGCCCCGAGAACACCTGCATGCGGAAAAGCACGGGCGAGACGGCGTGCTGGGGTGTCGGCCTCGGATTCGTGACGGTGCCGAACACGCAGCAGTTCGACCGCATCACCGCAGGCGAACAACATATGTGCGGCCTGGCGGGTCAGACGGCGTTTTGTGGCGGCCTCAACAATTGGGGGCAGATTGGCGTGAGCCCGCTAGGGACGCAGTTCACCCCGGTCGCGGTCACCACGCCGCCCGCCGCGTATACCGATATCGCCGCGGGAGGGAGTCACACCTGCGGCATTACGACGGCCGGCGATGCTTTCTGCTGGGGCAACAACTTCAGCGGCCAGCTGGGCAACGGCACGTCTGGCGTGCTCCCGACCATGAGGCCGGTGCAAGTGGTGCGATGAAAGCGGTCCTTGGCGGCCTCGTGGCGCTCGGTCTGGTGGGCCTGCCCCCTCAGGCTCCGCAGCCGCCCCAGTTTCGCGGTGGCACCGGACTCATCCTGATCGACGCGCATGTGGTCGGCAGGCGGGATGGAAAGCCGATCGAGGGGCTGACTGCCGATCAGTTTGAAGTTCAGATCGACGGGCGGAAGCGTGCCATCGAGTCTGTGGAGTTCGTGCGCGCGGTGGGTGCGTCGCCCGGGCGCGACAGCGGAGCCGTCGCGCCTTCCGCCACGCCATCCCCGGCGGGGGCGCCGCGGGAGGGTCGCATCATCATGCTGACCGTCGACCAGGCCAGCTTCCCGGTCACGGCGACGGCGTCCGCTCGCGAGGCGGCGACGCGCGTCGTCAACAGCGTCGCGCCCGAGGACTACCTGGGCCTCGTGTCCATTCCCGGAGAGATCGAGATCGGCCCGACGCGCAATCACACCGAGATCCGCAACGCGATTCGCCGGATCAGCGGGCAGCGCATGGATCCGGTGTCGCCGCGGTTCAATATCTCGGCGTCGGAAGCGTCACTGATCAAGTCCCGCGATCAGAGTGCGCGGACGATCGTCAGCCGGGAATGCGCCAGAGACAAAGGCAACGTGATGTGCCCGAAGGAAGTGGAGGCCGAAGGCGGGCGTATCGCTGACATGCTCGAGCATCAGGCGATGACGTCCATCATCGGGCTCCGGGGGCTGCTCGATGGCATGAAGGCGCTGCCGGGCCGTAAGACGCTGCTGTTCGTGAGCGCGGGCATCCCGATGTCGAGCAAGCCGGGCGGACGGCCGAACATGAGCATCGAAACCGACGACGTCGGGCGCCGTGCCGCCGCGGCCAACGTGTCGCTCTACGTCCTCTACATGAACGTGCACTTCCTGCAGGCGTTCTCCGCGGCGTCCGGCCGGCAGAATACGGCGATCTTCAACGACATCACGATGTTCGGCCAGGGGCTCGAGCGATTCGCCGAGAGTGCCGGCGGCACGTTCTTCCAGGTCCAGGTGCAGTCGGACCCGTTCGTGGCGCGCGCGATGCGCGAGTCGTCGGCGGCCTACGTGCTCACCGTTCAGGCGTTGCCGGCCGAGCGCGACGGCAAGGAACACTTCATTCGCGTGACGACGAAGCAGCGAGACGCCGACATCCGCTTCCGGCGTATCGTCGTCATTCCCAAGGAAAGTTCGAAGTTCGAAGTTCAAAGTTCGAAGTACTAAAGACCCGGCCTCCATGCGCCGACAAGCCGGGGAGACTGTCCTAGCGTCATAGGACAGTAGCCCTATGGTGTTCGAGCTGAATTACAAATCGGGCAAGCCCGTCTACCTCCAGGTGGTGGACCAGGTGAAAGCCGCCGTCGCGTCGGGTGCCGCGCGGGCGGGGGATGCCTTGCCCTCGATCCGGCCACTCGCGGAGGAGCTCCGCGTCAATCGCAACACGATTGCCAAGGCGTACGGCGAACTGGAGAGCCAGGGCGTCATCCAGACGCTCGCCGGCAAAGGCTGCTTTGTCGCCGGTCAGGCGTCGCCGCTCCGCAAAGACGCGCGCATGAGGCTCGTGACCGAGGAAATCGACGGAGCCGTCGTCGCCGCGCATCACTTGCAGGTGGAGAAAGCCGAGTTCATCCGGCTGGCCACCGACCGCTTCGAGGCGTTCGCGAAACGGCGCGCTCGCGCGCTTCAGGACTAGAGCCATGTCTACACAAACTCTCGCGATTGAGATCGACCATCTCGTGCGGCGCTACGGGCGCACCGACGCCGTGAACGGGCTGAGTCTGCGCGTGCCGCCGGGCCGCTGCTACGGCTTCTTCGGCCGCAACGGCGCCGGGAAGACGACGACGATCAAGTGCCTCCTGAATCTGCTGAGACCGACAAGCGGCAGCGTCCGCGTGTTCGGCCTGGATCCGGCGCGGCGCGAGGTCGAGGTCAAGTCACGGCTGGCGTATGTGCCCGATCAAGTCGGGTTCTATCCGTGGATGACGGTTCGTGACACGCTCGAGTACGCGGCGTCGTTCCGCTCGCGGTGGAACCGCGACACGGAGCGGGCGCTCCTGGATCAGTTCCGGCTGCCGACCGGGCACAAGACCGGCCATTTGTCCAAGGGGCAGCGCACGCAGCTCGCGCTCATCGCGGCCATATGTCCGGAGCCCGACCTGCTGGTGCTCGACGAGCCGACGTCGGGCCTCGATCCGATCGTACGGCGCGAGTTCATCCAGACCGTCATTGGCGCCTACCAGGACGCCGCGCCGGGCGCGCGAAGCGTCTTCGTCTCCACGCACCTCATCTCGGAATTCGAAGGGCTCATCGACGACTTCACGATCATCGACGAGGGCAGGGAAGTGCTGACGCTCGACGCCGACGCGGCGCGCGCGCGGTATCAGAAGATCTACGCGCGGTTCGCCGGCGCGCCGCCGCCGCTCGCGTTTGAAGGCGCGCGCGTGCTCAGGCAGCAGGGCCGGGAAGTCCAGCTGGTCGTGAACGGCAACGCGGAGTCCGTGAAGGCCCGACTGGCCGCGCATTCGCCGGAAGCGATCGAAATACAGGCGCTGAGCCTGGAAGAGATCTTCGTGACGACGCTGCAGACGACTGGAGCGGCGGCATGACGAGCGCGGTCGGCATCCAGCTGCGCAAGGAAGTCCGGGCGCTGCTGCCGGCGCTTGTCGTCGTCGCCATCACACTGACGGCGATTGCGTTCCTCGCACGACTGAAGTCAGGCTTTCCACACTACCGTAACGATCTCGAGCTCTGGGTCGCCATCGTGCACGGACTCGGAGTGCTCTCGCTGGCGGCGCTGGCATTCGGCCATGAACTGATGCACGGCACGATGGCCTCACTGCTCGTGCAGCCGGTCGCGCGCCGCCGGATTCTGCTTCTCAAGATGGTCGTGCTTATCCCAGCCGCGGTTCTGCTCGGCGTGCTGGCGGACTCGGCCTTCGTGAACTACTACTTGTGGCGCGCTCGAATCCAGAGCCAGTTGCTTGTTTGGGGGCCTGTCGCGGTCGCCATTGGCCTCGTGCCGGTCCTCACACTGCTGACGCGCAAACCGCTCGGCGGCGTCGTGTTCGCGATTGCGATTCCGGGAATGATCTTCGGGGTATCCGAGTACGTCTATCCGCTGCGTGATGGCGCAGAGGCGTGGTGGATCACTTGGTACGGCACGCTGGCTGCGGCCGGCATCGGACTGTTGGTGTTGTGGCGCGCCTTTCAGAACCTGGAGGCCGCCGGGGACGGCAGCGCCCGGGCGTCGTCACGCGCGGCGATTGCAACCGACCGAAGGGAGGCCGCTCCGCGTCATTGGATTTGGCTGCTCGTGAAGAAGGAGCTGCGCCTCCAATACCTCACGATGACCGTTTCGGGTCTGTATGTCGTGGCATGTGTCCTCGTGATGGCGGCACAGAGCCGCGACCCGGAGTATCTCGGCCCCACGTTTTACGCGGTATCCGCGCTCCACTGTGGCTTCGTCGCGCTGCTGGCTGGCGCGTTTGCGAGCGCGGAGGAGCGCCAGCTGGGCACGCTGGCGTCACAGGTGTTGATGCCGCAGGCGGCCTGGCGTCAGTGGCTGATAAAGGCCGGCGTCACGCTGGGTCTGGCGGTCGTGCTGGCGGTCGGCCTCCCGTGGCTCCTGATGTCCGTCCATCGCCCTGCCGATCCGTTTCCGATCAAAGACGAACTCGTCGCGGCGATCCTCCTGGCCACCAGTGCGGCGATGTACGTGTCGTCGCTGAGCTCTAACAGCTTGTGGGCCCTGCTGGCGTCATTCCCGGCGATTGTGCTCAGCCTCCTTCTTACCACCGGCCAACTCAGGCCGTTGAAGCTGGCGATCTACCGCTGGCTCCCTGTGGACCAGCAACGGATCGGCGCGATCATGAGCGCGGAGTTTCGGACCGACGCGTGGCCGGCTCGCCGTGCGCAGCTGGATTGGATCTCCTGGTGGCAGTCCGATGCGATCGCGTGGATCATCGCCGGCGTGGCCTTGCTGACGATGTTCTTTGCCGCGCGGAACCACCGGTCGCTGGATCGAAGCGTTCGGACGATCGCGACGCAGGTCACGACGTTGATGCTGCTGTTCTGGACCTCGACGATCGCCTGCCTGGCGATCGCGCAAATCGCCTACAACGCGATTCGGTGAAAAGGGCTCTGATCAGGTACGCCCCGTACGCCTCGTACGCCAGGTACGTGGAACGCTCTGACGCTGGCCTTCTTTCTTTGAACAATGAAACTCAGCGTCAGAAGGTTCCTGGTACCTGGCGTACGAGACGTACGGGGCGTACCCGGCGTACCTGATGATCGCGTTTAGTTGTGATTCGGACTCGGCGGCATCGCCCGCTTGTGATCGGACGTCGATCGCAGCTGTTCGATGCGCGCCGCGACCTCCGGCGGCACCGCCGACGGCCCCTTGGCGATGTACGCCTCGAGAATGTCGTAGCTGAAGCCCATCTCGGCCTCGTCCGTCTGGCCCATCCAGAGACCCGCCGTCGGCGGCTTGTCGATGATGGGCTGCGGCACGCCGAGCTCGCGCGCCATGGCGTTGACCTCGCTCTTGAGCAATCCGCCGATCGGCAGCAGATCCACGCCGCCGTCGCCGTACTTCGTGAAGTAGCCAAGGTACAGCTCGCTGCGATTGCCGGTGCCGGCGACCAGGTAGTTCAGGGAGTTGGCGATGAAGTAGAGCGACGTCATGCGCAGGCGCGGCTTGATGTTGGCCTCGGGCATTTGCTGCTTGATGTCCACGACGCCGGGATGAGCCGGCAGGCCCTTGAGCGCCGCCTGCAGCGAGTCCGTCAGCGCGTCGAACGTCGCGTCGAGATTAACCGCAACGGCCGGGATGCTCATGGCCTTCGCCACCAGCCGCGCATCGGCTTCGTCCTGCGGATGGCTGTAGCACGGCAGCAGGACACCGACGACGCGCTGCGGGATGGCGAGGTGGCAGAGCGCGGCGACGAGCGCCGAGTCGATGCCGCCGCTCAGCCCGACCACGAACCCGCGCGCGCCGGCGGCATGGGCGCGCTCGCGAAGCCAGGTGGCAATCGTCTCTGCACGAGTCATTCGCAGATCCTAACGCTGATATCGTTAGGCAATACATCGCACATGCCGCGCGTACTGCTGACGGCCATGCTCCTCGTCGCGACACTGACGGCGCCGGTTCGAGCCTTGCACGGTCAGCGGGGCGCCGCCGCTCGCCCTCGTCCCGAGAACGCCGTATCCCTGGTTGGCGGCAAGCTCGCCTGGGGCAAGCTCGTGCTCGGCATGACGGTGAAGGAAGTCGAGAGCGTGCTCCACGCGGGCCTCGTGTTTCGGCCCGGCGGGGGCGCTGGCTGCACGGGCCCTGAGGCCGAGGTCGAGTGGCAGAAACAGCGCGCCACGCTGACGTTCTCGGGCGCCGAGGCAGACAGCCGGCTGGTCGACATCTTCGTGCCCTTCCTGACGCCGCGTGATCTACCCGAGGTCGTCACCGCCCTGAAGAAGCAGGTGCCGGTGCTCCGGTACGAACCCAGCCCGCACGAGGTGTCACCGATCAGCGAGAAGGACAACCTGAAGCCGCTCTACGTCCTGCGTGACGACGCGCAGCAGGGCGTCCTCATCGGGCCGGACGAAGGGCTGTGGATCAGCCGCGGATGCTGGGACTGAGCCGCACGCTGGCGATCGTGGCGCTGTCTGCCGCGCTGTGGAGCGCACAGCAACCGCAGACCGGTGCGATCGCCGGCCGGGTGACCGATCCGTTCGGCGGCGTCCTGCCGGGAGTCACGGTCACCGTAACAGGCCCGGGTGCCCCGAGAAAGGTGGTGACGAGCCGCAACGGCGACTACACCGCGGACAACCTGCCGGCGGGCTCGTACCGCATCGAGATGTATCTGCCAGGATTTCGTCGTGCCGTGACTGAGTCCGTGCGGGTTGAGAACAGCAAGTCAACGACTCATGACGTGACGCTGCGTCTTGGCCTCCTGAGCATCGTGGACTACATGTTCCCGGCGGACGGCGTCCCAGGCGCTCTTCGAGAGGCTGACGTCGTCGTCCACGTTCGGCTCACCCGTTCCGTGGGCGTCCGGGTGGTGAATGACATCTTGATTGTGACTGACCACGACGCCACGGTTCTCGGCGTCGTGAAAGCCGATGACGCAGGAATCGCGTCCGGAAGCTCCATCCGGTTTGCCCAGGACAATTCCGGCCGCTGGGCCGAGGACGGCTATCAGGCTGTCGGGATCGAAAGGCCGTACGAGCCGGGCGAGTCCTTTGTGGCCTTCCTCATGCGCCAGAAGGATGCGAGTCTGGGCGAGTTCCGCGGCGCCGGTTACATGTGGCCGGTCAAACAGGGGTTCGTCATTGTGGCGAACCCGGCTGGCGGCACACTGCCGGCCGCTCTCCGTACCACGATGCCGCTGGACCAGTGCCTTGCTGCCCTTCGGAAGCTCCTGGCTGCGAAGAATCCCTAGTTCCCCAGTTCCCCAGTTCCTCAGTTCCTCAGTTACACTGTGCGCCTCTTCCTCCTTCAGGAAAGGGTTTCGCCATGAGATCCATGCGTTACGTGCCCTTCGTGCTCGCGGGCCTGATCGCCGGTCTGGCTCTGCAAGGACCCCACGGTTTGCTGTCCGCCCAGGCGCAGGACGTCCGCGCGCTCTACGAGCGTTCGGCCAGCCTCAACGAGCGGACGAACAACCGCGTCTTCAACGTGATGTCGGACACGACATGGGTGCAAGGCTCACCCGAGCTGACGTACCGCAAGACCGTGAAGGGCGGATTCCAGTTTGTTCTCGCCAATCCGACGACGAAGACCAAGGCGGCACCGTTCGACCACGCGAAGCTGGCGACGGCGCTGTCCACGGCGAACAACGCGAAGTACACGGCGGAGACGCTGCCGTTCACGACGTTTACGTTTGCCGACAACCGGCAGGCGATTGAATTCACGCTGGGCGGCGGCGGTGGCGCCGGACGTGGCGGTGGACGCGGTGGGCCCGCGCCCGCTGGAGGGCCGACGGCGCCGCGGTGGAAGTGCACGCTCACCGACTCCACGTGCACGCGCCTGACGACGCCGCCCGCGGCTGATGCGCAGGCCGGCCGCGCGGGCGGTCAGGGTCGCGGCGGTGCCGGCGGGGGCCGAGCCGGCGGCGCGCCGGGAACGGCGGCGCCGGAAGTGCGCACCTCGCCCGACGGCAAGATGGAAGCGCTCATCCAGAACTACAACGTCTACGTCCGTCCCGGCTGCGCCAAAGGCCGGCCGGCGTTCATGCTTAGCACGGACGGCTCCGAAGGCAACGCGTACCGGTTCCAGAACCTCGTGTGGTCCCCCAACTCGACCAAGATTGCCGCGATGCGCCGGCGTCCCGGCTACGACCGGCAGATCCACTTCATCGATTCGTCGCCCTCCGACCAGGTGCAGCCGAAGCACACGACGATGTTCTACCGCAAGCCGGGCGACGTCGTGGATTTCGACCAGCCGGTGGTGTTCGACGTCGCGTCGAAGAAGCAGCTGGCGGCGGACATCGCGTTGATGCCGAATCCGTACGCCGTCACGCAGTTGGCCTGGCGGACGGATAGTCGCGCCGTCGCGTTCGAGTACAACCAGCGAGGGCATCAGGTCTATCGCGTGCTCGAGCTCGACGCCACGAGCGGGCGGACGCGCACCCTCATTGAAGAGACCAGCAAGACGTTCGTCGAGTACTCGGGCAAGCGCTATCGGATGGACATCGCCGACGGCAAAGAGATCATCTGGCGGTCCGAGCGCGACGGCTGGAGCCACCTCTATCTTTATGACGGCGCCACCGGCCAGGTGAAGAACCAGATCACCAAGGGGAACTGGGTCGTGCGCGGTGTCGAGCGGGTGGACGAGAAGACGCGCCAGATCTGGTTCAGCGCGAGCGGCATGCACGCCGGCAAGGATCCGTACTTCATGCACCACTTCCGCGTGAACTTCGACGGCACGGGCCTCACGCCCCTCACCAACGAGGACGGCGTGCACACGATCACCTGGTCGCCGGATCGGCAGTTTTACGTGGACACGTGGAACCGTGTGGACCTGCCGCCGCAATCCGTGCTGAAGCGCGCCAGCGACCAAACAGTCGTGATGGAGCTGGAAAAGGCCGACGCTACCGAGCTGCTCGCCACCGGCTGGCGCACGCCGGAAGTGTTCGTGTCGAAGGCGCGCGACGGCCAGACCGACATCTGGGGCATCATCATCCGGCCGACGAACTTCGATCCGAAGCGGAAGTACCCGGTCATCGAGAACATCTACGCCGGACCGCAGGGATCCTTCGTGCCGAAGACGTGGAGCACGCAGGGCGGCATGCAGGCGATCGCCGAGTTCGGCTTCATCGTCGTGCAGATCGACGGGTTGGGCACGTCCAACCGGTCGAAGGCGTTCCACGATGTGGCGTGGCAGAACCTCGGCGACGCCGGCTTCCCGGATCGCATCATCTGGCACAAGGCCGTGGCGGCGAAGTACCCCGCCAACTACGACCTCACGCGCGTGGGCATCTACGGGACGTCAGCCGGCGGGCAGAACGCGGCCGGCGCGCTCCTGTTCCATCCGGAGTTCTACCACGTCGCCTATTCGAACTCCGGCTGCCACGACAACCGGATGGACAAGATCTGGTGGAATGAGCAGTGGATGGGCTGGCCGATCGGCCCGCACTACGGCGCGTCGTCGAACGTGGACAACGCGCACAAGCTGCAGGGCAAGCTGATGCTGCTCGTGCCCGAGCTCGACACCAACGTCGATCCGGCGTCGACGATGCAGGTGGTGGACGCGTTGATTCGAGCGAGCAAGACGTTCGAGCTCGTCGTGGTGCCGGGCGCCAATCACGGCGCGGGCGGCGCGTTCAGCACGCGCAAACGCAACGACTGGTTCGTGAAGCAGCTGCTCGGCCTCGATCCGCCGAACTGGAACACGCTGCCTCCGCCCGCGGCCGGCGGCAACGGATTCGACGACGAGCCGGATTACTTCGCGTTGGAGCGAGCGCCGTTCTTCCCGGAGCGGGAGCGCTAAGAGCCTTCACCACGAAGCTCACGAAGGACACGAAGGCCCGGCGTGCGGGCGGGGCAAGGCCCCGCCGGCGGCCGAAGGCCGCGTGGGGTC
>Ga0137433_1000247_pt1 | contig 32017 bp, 22 predicted proteins | sample EasRivERMZT840_2_FD_102335 | JGI IMG/M metagenome (GOLD analysis project Ga0137433, IMG submission 102335) | Soil microbial communities from meander-bound floodplain in the East River, Colorado, USA - East River MetaG ERMZT840_2 | ecosystem: Environmental > Terrestrial > Soil > Floodplain ...
GCGGAGCCTCACTCTTGGGCGTGAAGACCATCAGCGTCTCGATCCCGGCCGAAGGAGCGCGCCGCACGATCGCGGCCGCGCTGCGCGAGGAGGCGCAGATCTCCTGGAGCACCGCGAAGGCCCTCATCGCGCAGGGTCTCGTGCGCGTCAACGGCCAGACCGCTGGCAGCGCCTCTGCCCGGCTGAAGACCGGCGACAAGCTCGAAGCGCGGTTCGACCCGCAGACACGCTACCGCGAGAAGAGGGCCGGCGTCCCGGTGGACGGCTACCGCGTCGTGCTGGAGGATCGGCATCTGATTGCCGTGGACAAGGATGCCGGCGTTCTGACAGTCCCCACGCCCAACGATGACGAGGACACGCTCGCCCAGCGGCTGCTCGCGATGTACCGCCGGCGCGGCGTCAAACAGCAGCGTCTCTGGATCGTGCATCGCATCGATCGCTTCACCTCGGGGCTGGTGCTCTTCGCGCGCACGCAGCCCGCGGCCGAGCATCTCGTCGAGCAATTCAGCCAGCGCAGCCCGCAGCGCGAATACCTCGCTCTATGCGAAGGGTCGCCCCAGCCCGCCAGCCGGCGTCTGGTCTCCCGTCTCCAGACCGACACCGGCGGCAAGCGGGTCCGCCTCGCCGCGAAGGGAGCGCCGGCGCGGGAGGCGGTCAGCCACTACGAAGTCATGGAGCGTCTGCCGGGTGCGACGCTCGTGCGCGTGCGCCTCGAGACGGGGCGCCGCAATCAGATCAGAGTGCAGATGGCCGAGATCGGGCACCCGATCCTCGGCGACCGCACGTACGGCCGTCGAAGCGACCTCATCGACCGGCCCGCGCTGCACGCGGCGCGCCTTGGCTTCATCCACCCGGTGACGCAGCGCGACGTCGCTCTGGAGGCGCCCCTCCCCCCCGACTTCGAGAAGACCCTCAAAGATCTGCGCAAGTCGAAGGCCCATTAGATGTCCCGGGTGCTTTTCCTCGATCCATACCACGGTCCGAGCCACGCGGCGCTGTCCACCGCGTACGCGGCGCATTCGCGCCATCAGGTGACGCTGCTTGCACTGCCGCCACGCAAGTGGAAGTGGAGGATGCGCGGCGCGGCGCTGGCCTTCGAGCCCCAGGTGCGCGCGCTCCCCGAGCCACCGGAGGCCCTCGTCACCACCGACATGCTCAACGTCCCGGAATTCCTCGCGCTGCTGCGCGACGCGCTGCCGCCTCGTCTTCCCGTAGTGACCTATTTCCACGAGAACCAGATCACTTATCCCCTCCCGCGCCGCGACGAGCGCGATTTCCACTTCGGTCTGGCGAACATCCACACCGCCCTGGCATCCGACCTCGTCGTGTTCAACAGCGCGTTCCATCGCGACGAGTTTCTCGCCGCGATCCCGTCGTTGATCGGCCTGATGCCCGACCAGAGACCCGAAGGCCTGGTGGCGAGGGTGGCCGCGCGCAGCCAGGTGCTGGGCGTGCCGGTGGACGTTCCCGATGTCCCCGGACCTCCGCGCGCGCCCGAGAAGCTCATCGCCTGGAACCATCGCTGGGAGGAGGACAAGGATCCGGACGCGTTCTTCGCGGCGATGGAGGCGCTCGACGCCCGCGGTGTCGAGTTCAAGATGGTGGTGCTGGGTCAATCATTCCGCGAACAGCCCGCATGCTTCGCGCGCGCTTCGGCCCGGCTCGCCCACCGCGTTGCCCACTGGGGTTATCTCCCCCATCGAGAGGCCTACCTCGCCATGCTGGCCCGCTGCCGTGTCGTGGCATCGACCGCGCGGCACGAGTTCTACGGCCTCGCGGTGAGGGAAGCCATCGCCGCGGGCTGCTATCCTCTCCTGCCGCACCGGGTCGTCTACCCTGAGCTGGTGGACGGGCGGGCCGAGCACCTCTGGCGGACCCATGAGGAGCTGGTCGCGAGGCTCGCCGATCTGATGGCGGGTCCGGCTCCGCGGGTGGACCCGGCCTTGCGCGCGCGGGCGGCCACCCCCACCTTCTCCCAGGCGGCGCGCAGGCTCGATACGTGGATCGACGAACTCATCAGGTGACGGCGCGCACCGAAGGTGGCAGAATGTCCGGAGTCTCCGGAGTCTCGAGGTGAAGATGTCCAGAAAGCCCCAGCCCAGCGTCACGCCAATCCGCTCCGCGCCGCAGGCCATGCCCGCGCCTCAAGGCCAGGCGGGGATCTCCCACGAGCTGCTCGTCGATCTGTACCGCAAGATGCTGAACGTGTACTACGTGGAGGATCGGGTCAAGACCTTCGTGCGCGCGGGGAAGGTCTCCTTCCATGCGTCCACCAGGGGGCACGAGAAGGTCCAGATCGCGATGAGCTATCTGCTCCAGGCGGGCAAGGACTGGTTCTTCCCCTACTACCGCGAGAAGGCGCTGATGGTCGGGCTGGGGATGCCGCTCAAGGATATCTTCCTGCACATGCTCTCGAAGGCCGATGACCCGTCGGGCGGGGGCCGCAACATGAGCGAGCACTTCTCGTCGCGCGCGCTGCGCGTGGTCTCGCCGACCGCGTGCACCGGGACGCAGTTCCTGCCGGCCGTTGGTCTGGCGCGCGCCATCAAGGCGGAAGGCAAGGACGAGATCGTCTACGTCTCGTCGGGCGAGGGGGCCACGAGCGAAGGCGAGTTCTTCGAGGCGCTCAACTGGGCGGTGCGCGAGCAGCTCCCGGCGCTCTTCCTGATCCAGAACAACGGCTACGCCATCAGCGTGCCTCAGGAGGTGCAGACCGGCTCCGACGTGGAAGACATCTCGCGCGGCTTCCGGATGCGCACGATGCAGATCGACGGCACGCGCTTCACCGACATGTACACCAACCTCAAGCCGCTCATCGCGGAGATGCGCCAGGGGGGCGGGCCCCGTCTCATCGAGGCCCATGTCGTGCGCCTCGACTCGCATTCGTCATCCGACGATCAGAGCAAGTACCGCACGCCTGAGGAGCTCGAGGCGATCGAGAAGCAGGACCCTCTCGCCCACACGGCCGGCGTGCTGCTGAACCGCGGCATCCTGAAGGAGACGGACATCCGCGCCATGCACGAGGAGATCAAGGAGCTGGTGGAGAAGGCGGCGCGTGAGGCCGAGGATGCGGCCGACCCCGACCCCGCCATGGCAACCCGGCATCTCTTCTCCGAGAAGCTCCCGATCAGCCCGTCAGACCCCCAGCGCCCGCTGCGGCCCGTGTCGGAGCAGCCCATCACCATGGTGGAGGCGCTGAATCGCGGCCTCATGGAGGAGATGGAGCGCAACGACAAGATCCTGATGTGGGGCGAGGACGTGGCCGACCCGAAGGGCGGCGTCTTCGGCGTGACGCGCGGACTGGGCAAGCGCTTCCCCGGCCGCGTCATCAACGCGCCGCTGGCGGAAGCGAGCATCGTCGGTGTCGCCCAGGGGCTGGCCATCGCGGGGCAGCGCCCCGTCGTGGAGATCCAGTTCGGCGACTACTCCTTCCCCGCGTACATGCAGATGCGCAACGAAATCCCCACGCTGCGCTGGAGAAGCGGCGGCGTCTGGAGCTGCCCGATGGTCGTGCGCGTCGCGGTGGGCGGCTACATCAGGGGCGGGCCGTTTCATAGCCAGTGCATCGAGGCGCTCTACGCGCACACCCCCGGCTGGTACATCGCCTATCCCTCGAACGCCACCGACGCGAAGGGGCTCATCAAGACGGCGTGCCGGATGGACGACCCCGTGCTCTTCCTCGAGCACAAGGGGCTCTACCGGCAGGTCTACTCCAAGGGACTCGAGCCCGACGCGGATTATCTGCTGGCCTTCGGTGTGGCCCGCATCGCGCGCGAGGGAACGTCGGTGAGCGCGATCACCTGGGGGAGCGGCGTGGTGCGGTGCGAGCGCGCCGCCGAGGCCCTCAAGGATGAAGGGATCTCCGTCGAGGTGATCGACCTGCGCACGATCATCCCCTGGGACCGCGAGGCGGTCCTGAACAGCGTCCGCAAGACCGGCAAGGCGATCGTCGTGCACGAGGCGATCATGACGGGCGGGTTCGGCGGCGAGGTGGCCAGCTTCATCGCTCAGGAGGCCTTCGAGCATCTCGACGGCCCCGTCCGCCGCATCGCGGCGAAGGACTGCCACGTGGCCTACGCGCCCAGCATGGAGGCGGACATCCTCCCCTCCCAGGAGCAGGTCACCCAGGGGATCCGCGAGCTGGCGCAGTACTGAGTTCGCCTACGCGGCCGGCCTGACCGGCTTCGCTAGGCCGCGGGCTTGGCCTGGGCCAGCTCCAGCTCGATCGTGATCCAGACGTCGTCGCTCACGACCAGCCCGCCGCCGTCGAGTGTCTTGCTCCACGACACGCCGAAGTCCTGACGGTTGATCTTCGTGGTGGCCGTCGCGCCTGTCTTCATGTTGCCGCGCGGATCCTTGATCGGCGCCACCGGGCCTTCCACGTCCAGCACCACGGGCTTGGTCACGCCGCGCAGCGTCAGGTCGCCGGTCACTTTCAGACGTCCCTCGCCCGCGGCTTCGACCTTGGTGGACTTGAACGTGATGGTGGGGTGGGTCGCCACGTCGAAGAAGTCGGGGCTCTTGAGATGCTCGTCGCGCCCGCCGTTCTGCGTGTCGATCGACGCGGCATCGATAGTGGCCTCGACGCTCGACTTCGTGGGATCCGCCTGGTCCCACGTCATCTTCCCTGACACCTTGCCGAAGCCGCCGCTGACGGTGGAGATCGACAGGTGCTTCACCTTGAAAGTCGCGCTGGAGTGCGCCGTGTCGATGTCGTAGACGGTCGGCGCGGCGTATCCCATCGTGGGCGCCAGAACGAGGGTTGCCGCCACCGCTGCGAAGGCCGCGGCGTGGATGATGGACCGGATTCCTCTGAATGTGACGTACCTGCGCATGAACTCCTCCGTTGCTGGCCGGCCGGGGCCGGGGAGATTGGGCCTAGGGTTGAGGCGACAGGATAGCGTGGTACGATGCCGGCATGCCACCCGCAGCCGCAGCCTGCTGGCTACTCAAGACCGAGCCGGGAACCTATTCCTGGGAAGATCTGGTGCGCGACAAGCGCACGGCGTGGGACGGGATCAAGAACCCCCTCGCGCTCAAGCATCTGCGATCCGCGTCCCGCGGTGACGAGGTCATCATCTATCACACAGGAAACGAGCGACGGGCGATGGGCTTCGCGCGCATCGTGAAGGCGGCCTACCCCGACCCGAAGCTGGATGACCCGAAACGTCTCGTGGTGGACGTGGAAGCCGCGGAGCCTCTGGCGGCGCCCGTGACACTGGAGCAGATCAAGGGCGACCCGGCGTTCGCCGGGTGGGATCTGCTGCGGCTGTCGCGACTCTCCTTCGTTCCTGTGCCGCTCCCGATGCGGCGCAGGCTGCTGGCTCTGGCGAAGAGTTGAGCTCGGCTTTGGGCGACCGCGCATACACCTGCCCGATGCATCCCGAGGTGCGCTCGACCTCCGCCGGCTCCTGCCCGAAGTGCGGAATGGCGCTGGAGGCCGTCGTCTTTTCGCCGGCAGAGCGGACCTGGACCTGCCCGATGCATCCCGAGGTGCGCTCCGCCTCGCCCGGCTCCTGCCCGAAGTGCGGCATGGCGCTGGAGCCCGCGACCATCGGCCTCGCGGATCTCGCCGCCGCTCCCGAGGATACCGAGCTGACCGACATGACGCGTCGCCTCATCGTCGGGACCGCGCTGGCGGCGCCGGTGTTCGTTCTCTCCATGGCGGAGATGATTCCCGGGGCGGCGCGTCTCATAGAGGCCCTCAGCCGCACGACGTTTCTCTGGATCCAGATGGTCCTTGCGACTCCGGTGGTGCTCTGGAGCGGCGCGCCGTTCTTCCGGCGCGCATGGGACTCGCTGGTCAACCGCAGCCCCAACATGTTCACTCTCATCGCCATGGGAACCGGCGCCGCATGGCTCCACAGCGTCGTCGCGACGCTGTTTCCCGGCATCTTCCCCGCATCGTTCCGCGACCATGGTGGCGCGGTCCCCGTCTACTTCGAAGCCGCGGCCGTCATCACGGTCCTGGTGCTGGTCGGCCAGGTCCTGGAGCTGCGCGCGCGGCAGCGCACCGGCGAGGCGATCCGCGGCCTGCTGAAGCTGGCGCCGCGCACCGCGCGCAGGGTGCGCGGGGACGGGCGCGAGGAGGACGTGCCGCTCGCGAGCGTGTTGGTCGGCGACCGGCTGCGAGTCCGCCCCGGCGAATCGATCCCCGTCGATGGCGTGGTGCTGGAGGGTTCGGCGAGCGCGGACGAGTCCATGGTGACGGGCGAGTCGATGCCGCGGACAAAGGCTCCCGGCGACCGCGTCACGGGGGGAACGATCAACCTCAAAGGAACGATCGTGGTGCGCGCCGAGCGTATCGGCGCGAACATGCTGCTCGGGCGCATCGTGAGGATGGTGTCTCAGGCGCAGCGCAGCCGCGCGCCGATCCAGCGCATCGCCGACCGCGTGGCCGCCTGGTTCGTCCCGGCGGTGATCGCCGCGGCCGCGGTCGCGTTCGTCGCCTGGAGCCTCTTCGGCCCGGAGCCCCGCATGGCTCACGGCCTGGTGAGCGCCGTGGCGGTGCTGATCATCGCCTGTCCGTGCGCTCTCGGCCTCGCCACGCCGATGTCGATCATGGTCGGCGCCGGGCGCGGGGCGACGGCCGGCGTGCTCATCCGCGACGCCGCGGCGCTCGAGACACTCGGCGCGGTCGACACCCTCGTCGTGGACAAGACCGGAACCCTCACCGAGGGGAAGCCCCGCCTGACGCACGTCGGAGGGCGGGAGGGCATCACGAAGAAAGATCTCCTCGGAGCAGCGGCAGCGGTGGAAGCGGCGAGCGAGCATCCGCTGGCGTCAGCCATCATCCGCGCAGCCGAAGGGGCCGAGCCCGCGTCCAACCCGGCGCGGGACACCGGCAGGGCGGCGCCGGCGGTCCGCGACTTCGCGTCCTTCGCTGGCGAGGGGATCCTCGGAACGGTGTCGGGACGGCGCGTCGGGGTGGGGAACGAAGCGCTGATGAGCAGACTCGGAATCGACCCGGGAGACCTGAAGGGTCCGGCCGCCACTCTTCGCGAGCGAGGATGCACCGTCTCGTTCGTCAGCATCAACGGAACTGCTGTCGGCCTGCTCTCGGTCGAAGATCCGATCAAAGAGTCCACCCCCGAGGCGCTGCGTCTTCTGCGTGAAGATGGCGTGCGTGTGATCATGGCCACCGGAGACAACGCCGCCACGGCGCGCGCCGTGGCCGGGCGGCTCGGCATCGAACAGGTCGAAGCGGAGGTGCTCCCGGATCGCAAGATCGCCATCGTGAAGCGGCTTCAGGATGAAGGGGCCACCGTGGCGATGGCCGGCGACGGCGTCAACGACGCTCCGGCGCTCGCGCAGGCGCACGTGGGGATCGCGATGGGCAGGGGGACGGACGTCGCGATGGAGACCGCCGGCATCACGCTGGTGAGCGGCGACCTGCGCGGCATCGCGCGGGCGCGCCTGCTGTCGCACGCCACGATGCGCAATATCCGGCAGAACCTCTTCTGGGCCTTCGCCTACAACCTCATCGGCGTCCCGATCGCCGCGGGCGCGCTCTACCCTCTCACCGGCTGGCTCCTCAGCCCCATGATCGCCAGCGCCGCGATGAGCTTCTCGTCGGTCTCGGTGATCCTCAACGCGCTGCGCCTCAGGACGACGCGGATCTAAGCGTTCCCCGCCTCCGTCCCCGCCACGTAGCCGCTGGCCCAGGCCCACTGGAAGTTGAAGCCGCCGATGCGGCCATCCACGTCGCAGATCTCGCCGCAGAGGTGGAGGCCGGGACATCGCCGCGACTCCATCGTGTCGAGATGCAGCTCGCTGAGAGGGACCCCACCCGCGGTCACTTCGGCGTAGGTGAAGCCGCGGTTTCCGGTCACGGGGAGGGGCATGGCGGCGATCGATCCTGCAAGGGCGCGGCGACGCTCCCGCGGCAGAGATCCGGGCGCAGCCGCGGGATCGACCCCCGCTTCCTGGCAGAGGGCCCGGGCCAGGCGCTCGGGGAGGCGCCCGCGCAGGATGCCTCCCGCGCTGCGGCGTCCCGCATCGCGCAGCATCGTGTCCACGGACTCAGTCGTCTCGCCTGGCAGCCAGTTCACGACCAGATGCGCCCCCGGGTCCTCTCGTTGCGCGTCGATGAAGTAGCGGCTGATGTCGAGCACCGCAGGGCCCGACAGCCCGAAGTGCGTGCAGAGGATCGCGCCCGTGAAGGAGGTCATCCTGGCTCCCGACGCGGTGCGAACCTCCAGCGTTCCCGGCGCGCTGAGCCCGCTGAGACTCCTGACGAACGAGCCAGCCTCCAGCGTCAGAGGCACGAGCCCCGGGAAGAGCTGCGGCGTGGTCGTGTGGCCGAGGCCGCGCGCGATCGCATAGCCGTGGCCGTCGGAGCCGCTCTTGGGGAGGCTCATGCCGCCGGTGGCCAGGATCACGCGCCCGGCGCTGATGCTCCCCCAGGCTCCCGGCGCGCCTGAGATGACGAACCCGTCGCCGTTGCGAGCGACGCTCTCGACGCGGCGCGGATGCATCACCACCGCGCCCGCATCGGCGGCCGTCTTCAGCAGAGCCTCCAGCACCGTGCGCGCGCTGTCGGTCGTCGGGAAGAGCTTGCCGGTCTCCTCGCGCTTCAACTCCACGCCCATCTCGCGGAAGAACGCGATCGTGCGCGGCACGTCGAAGCGCCGGAGCACCTTGCGGATCGCGGGAGACGTCGAGCCGGCGAAGGCCCCCTCATCGACCGTCTCGTGGGTGACGTTGCAGCGCCCGCCCCCCGCGACGAGGATCTTCGCCCCGGGCTTGCGCGCCGACTCCAGCACGAGGATCCTGCCGTGCCTTCCCGACCGGCCCGCCCAGATGCCGGCCATCAGGCCGGCGGCGCCGGCGCCGACGATCGCCAGATCGCAGGTGTCGTTCTCCGGGAGTGGCTTCACCGCTTCTTGAGAAACGTCCCGCGCTCCAGCTCATCGAAGGCCTGCCGGAGCTGCTCCTGCGTGTTCATCACGATCGGCCCGTACCAGGCCACCGGCTCGCCGAGCGGCTTGCCCGAGACCAGCAGGAACCGGATCCCCTCGTCCCCCGTCTGCACGGCGACCTCGTCGCCACGGTCGAACAGCACGAGGGTGCGGTCATCGGCCTCCGCGGGCGGCGCCGCGTCGGCCCATCCGGCCGGCTCAGTGGGGACGGCGAGAGGGCCCGAGGCGTTGCAGAACTTCCCCGCCCCCGCGAAGACGTAGGCGAAGGCATTGCGCGTCGTCTCGATGGGAAGGGTCTTTCTCACACCCGGCGGCACTTCGACATCGAAGTAGGCGGGCTCGGCCGCGACCTGATCCACCGGACCCTTGGTGCCGCGGTAGCTGCCGCAGACGACGCGCACGCGCGTTCCGTCGTCCTCGCGGACGACCGGAATGTCCGCCGCCTTCACCTCCTGATAACGGGGGTCGGTCATCTTGAGCTGCGAGGGGAGATTCGCCCAGAGCTGGAACCCGTGCATCCTGCCATCCGGGTCCCCCTTCGGCATCTCCTGGTGGACGATGCCGCTGCCGGCCGTCATCCACTGCACGTCGCCCGTGGAGATCGCGCCGCTATTGCCCATGCTGTCGCCGTGCTCGACCGTCCCCGCGAGGACATACGTGATCGTCTCGATGCCACGGTGCGGGTGCCACGGGAATCCGGCGAGGTAGTCCTCCGGCCTGTCGTTGCGGAAGTCGTCCAGCAGCAGGAAGGGATCGAAATCAGAGGTGGTGCCGAACCCGAACGCGCGACGCAGACGCACGCCCGCGCCCTCCATGGTCGGCTTGGACTTCACGAGGCGCCTGATCGGTCGCACGGACATGATGGCCTCCAGAGAATACAGGTTGTCCCGGTGACCACAGCATACAACCGCCGGCCACGATGCGCGGTCACTTCCCTCGGCGGCCGCGCGGGTGCAGGTCCTTCGTCCGCTTCTTTCGGACGGCCCGAGGATCGACTCTCGTTCTCAGTCGATCGGCGCCCGGGGCGCGCTGACGAGGACGGCTCTTGTGCGGCATTTCAGCGCCGGAGCGGGATGAGCTCCTTCAGCCGGGCTTCACGCAGCCAGAGGCCGAGCCAGATGCAGATCCCGATGAGGATATGAACGAAGACGTAGTCCCCCACGCGCCAGTGCGTGAGGATCGCGCCACCGATGAACCCGGTCAGGAGGATGGCGCCCATGATCGACGTCGACGGGATCAGGTAGACGACGACGCAGGTCAGCTCAAGAATCGCGAGGGGCAGCGTCATCGTCTCGGGAAGACCGAGATGGCTCATCCCTTCCGCCAGCGCTTCCCCGCCGGCGAACTTCATGATGGCGCTGAACGCGAAGACGAGAGCTACGAGAATCGAAACGACCCGACCGATCCAGGCGACCTTCCCGCCCGATGCCACCATGCGTCCCTCCTTCGAAAGCCCGGGTGCTGTTGCGATGCCGGCCACGAGCCCGGCCGGAGAATCGTCATCATACCTGCGTCATGCGCCGGCGCAAGTTCAACTCCGCGGCGGCTCCGCGAGAAGATCCTCGATCTCGTCCCGGCGCGCCTCGGCGTCGGCTTCGCCCAGCTCGATCAGCCGCGTGAGGTAGTCGGGCTGGAACATCAATAATGAGAGCAGGTCGTTGGAGCGCGTCTCCTGCGTTCCGAGGCCGCGCGTCAGGAAACGGAAGGCCGCGGGGAGCCGTACCTCGTAATCATTGGCGAGCTTGCCCAGGTCGCGCGACGGGCGGATCACGATGAGGCGGATGGTGCGCAGCCCTTCGCGCCGTTCCTCCGGTATCGACTCCACCACGCCGTTGAGCCTCTGCAGGCCGAGCGCGTCCGCGTCGAACAGATCGAGAAACACGGCATTGAAGAGCGACCCCATGATCTGCGCCGGGGGCGGATAGCCCGTGACCGCGGGCTGGTCGGCCTCCACCCGGCTTCGCTGGTAGCGGGTCGAGATGGCCAGGATACGGTCCGCGCCGAGGTGCACCGCGGGGGAGAGAGGGGCCGTGAGCCTCAACCCGCCGTCGCCGTACCACTGGCCGTCGATATCGACCGCGGGGAAGAAGATCGGCAGCGCCGCCGAGGCCATCACGTGGCGCACGTTGAGCGTCGCGTTGACCGACTTGCGCTGGGCGCGATCCCACTGCGGGATGCCCGAGCCCTGGACCCAGGTGATCGACTGTCCGGTCGTGTAGCTCGACGTGGTGATCGCGACGGCCCTCAGCGCGCCGCGCGTCAGATTGTCCTCGATGCCGGGGAGCGCGCCGTCGCGGGCTTCCAGGGCTTCTTCGAGCAGATCCCACAGCGGCCTCGTGTCCACGGCGGCGCGCGGACGGGGCGCGGAGATGAATCCTCCCGAGACGAGCTTGAAGCCCAGACGCAGGACGTTGCGTCCGAGCGACAGCGTGTCGACGCGGAACACGCGCTCCGCGGTGAGGTGTCCCCAGAGCTTCGCGAGCTGCTCGACGCGGGTCCTGAAGTCCTCCGGGCGCGCAGCGAGGTATGCCGCGTTGATCGCGCCGGCCGAGACGCCGGTCAGGATCGGCACGTGCAGGTTCGGATGGCGCCGCGCCAGCCAGCGCAGCATCCCCACCTGGTAGGCGGCTCGCGCGCCGCCGCCGCTCATGACCAGCGCCAGATTGCCCCCGGTGCCGTTGCTCACGGCGGGCAGTCTACCGTGCGCGCGCCCCGCGGGGCCGGAGACGCTTGCTGGACGCCGGCGCCTACCAGCGGACTCCGAATCCCAACCGGCCCTGGAATGGGAAGACGCTCAGCTCGCCGAAGTCCCCCAAGTCGATCTCCTGGTTCACCCAGCGCACCCCTGCGATGATCGCGAACCGCTCAGCCAGACCGATGTCGATCCCCGCTGAGAGTCCCCACGTCGAATTCCCTTCCACGTCGAGTTCATCCTCGCCGGTGAGAGCCATGCCGTCCGCATCCAGCGACATCTCGCCCCAGTCCGTGAAGGAAATCGTCGGCCCGCCGTAGAAATCGACGCGCCCCGAGTCGAGAAAGTGGACGTTGAGCGTCATGTCGAGGGAGGAGACATGGGTGTCACCGACGGCCTCGCCGGCGATCTCGATGTCGTGCGTCGCGACGGCGTAGGCCAGCTCGATCCCGAGGAACCTGCTCCACCGCCACTCGCCTCCCAGGCTCCAACCCATCGCGTCCGCAACTTCCACTGTCTCTCTGGTGGCTCCGAAGTCGATCGAGCTGTCGCTCTGCGGCGACACATAGGTCGCCGCGACGAATGCGCGATGATCCTCACCCAACGCCATGGCGGGGGATCCCGACAGGGCCATGGCGGTGATGGCAAGCAGAAGCGAGGGGGTTTTCATCGTCACTCTCCTCGTGGATGGAACGTGGCAATCGGGGCTCATGGGCCTCGTACGCGAGGCGCGATGCGTTAGAGGGGAGATCCGGGCGGGATCCTTCGCCACCCCCTTGGCGTGGCGCCGTTTCCCGGAGAGGCTTGCGGGGGGCGCTGAAAGATTGTAATCATGGAGCCTGCATGAAGCCCACGTTGACGCTCGCCATCGGGGTCCTGCTGCTGCTCCAGACCACGGGGCTGGGCGCGATCGTCGCGCCGCTCCCATGCACCGATGGGTGTCCCGAAGACGGCCCCGACGGAGCCTGCGCTCCCTTGTGCGACGAGTGCGTCTGCTGTCCGACCGTGCGCAGCTGCGAGCAGCCCGGGTTCATGGTGGGCTCGCCGCAATTTTCACTCCTGAGGCGCGCGACGGAACGGCGGATCCCGTCTCCCGACACCGCCCCCGCCGACATCTTCCACGTCCCCAAACCCTCGCTCGCCTAGATCGTCCCAATCTCCTGCCCGGCATCCGCGCGGTGGCGCGCGGGCCGAGGCGAGGAATCACATCAGCGAGGGTCTCATGTTCCGTTTGTGGAGGACGGTGTCCGTCCTCATGGTCCTGAGTCACATGCCGGCGGCCGGAGTCGCGCAGGTCGGTGACGCCAGGACGCTGACGATCGATCAGGCGATCACCATGGCCCGCGAGACTTCGCCTCACGTCCTCGCGGCGCGGGCCCGCGTCGCCGAGGCGCGCGGGCGGCTGGCCACCGCCTCGCTCCGGCTGCGCGGCAATCCGGTCCTCTCGGGTGGCGCGGGGCGGCGCACCGTCGATGGCGAAGACTTCACCGACTTCAACGTCGATGTCATGCAAGGGCTCGGCATCGCCGGACAGCGGCGCGCGCGGATCGAGAGCGCCGAGGCGGAGACGATGAGGGAAACCGCCGAGGCCGAGGAGACCGCGCGGCGCCAGATGCGCGACGTCGCCGTGGCGTTTCTGCGCGGCCTGCACGCGCGCGAGAGACTTTCTCTTCTCGAGGAGTCGGCGGCCGTCGCGGAGAGGATGGCAGCCAGCGCCGAGCGAAGACTGCAGGCGGGCGACGTCGCGGCGCTGGACGCCAACCTGACGGCTGCTGCGCTGGCGCGCGCGCGCTCGGAGGTTCTCTCGGCCCGGGCCGATCTGATCGACGTCATGGGCACGCTGAGCGCCCTGCTCGGGCTGCAGGCCGGCGAGGGGCTCACACTCGCGGGCGATCTGAGCCGCACTCCACGCAACGAGCCGGCCACGCCCGCCGAACAGGCCGCTCAGCGTCCCGATGCCATCGCCCTCGCGGCCGCGATCGCGCAGGCCGAAGCGGATGCCAGGGTGGCGAGAACCGCCCGCCACCCCGAAGTGGACGTGGGAGCGGGCTACGAGCGGGAAGAGGAGGCCGACATCGTCGGCGCCGCGCTCTCCATCAGCCTGCCATTCCTCGACAGGGGGCAGGGGCAGGCGGCGGAAGCCGACGCGCGGGCCACGCGCCTCGTCATGGAGCGCGACGCGTTGGTGCGCGCCGCGGAGACGGAGATCGCGACGGCGCAGGAGTCGTACCGCCAGCGGCACGAGGCGGCCATGGCGATCGAGGCCACGCTGCCCGGCGTCGTGGAGAGCGAGCATCTGGCGACCAGGAGCTACGAGACCGGCCAGATCAGCCTGGTCGATCTGCTCATCATGCGCGGGGGGCTTCAGGAAACGCGACGCGCTCATCTCGACAAGCTGCTCGAGGCGGCCATCGCGGCGATTGCGCTCGAGGCTGCTGCGGGGGTGTTGCGATGAGAACCATGGCCTGGCTTGCGATGATGATCGTTCTGCATTGTCTCTGCGGCGCGGCAGTCGGCTGCGGAAACCGGCAGCCCGTCGAAGAGAATGAGGAGCATGCCGACGACGCGGCGCACGACGAGAGCGTAAAGGCGGCGGAAGCCGCGGGGTTCGTGCGCATCGATCCGGAGATGCTGCGCGATTTGAGGATCACGACGACCAACGTCGAATCCCGCGCCGGGGGCCAGGGAGTGACCGTCCTGGGTGAGGTGGGCGTCAACGAGGATGCGTACGCCGAGGTCGGATGCCCGGTGGAGGGGCGCATCACGCGACTGATGGCCTCGGTGGGCGACCCGGTCGCGCCGGGAGCAGCACTGGCCGAGGTTCAAAGCGTCGATCTGGGGGCGGCGCGCGGCAGCTACGCCTCGGCGATGGCGCGGTCCCGCCTGGCCGCGCAGGCGCTGGAGCGCAAGCGGGGTCTGGTGGCCGAGCGGATCGCACCGGCGCGCGAGCTGGAGGAGGCCGAGGCCGCATCGCGCGCGGCCCAGGCGGAGCTGGCGGCGGCAGCCGCCGCGCTGAAGGCCATGGGCATCCCCCCGAATGACGCAGCCTCACAGGACGACGCGTCCCGGCTCATCCTGCGCTCCCCCATCGACGGCACGGTCATCGCCCGCGATGCCGTCCCGGGACGCGCCGTCAGCGCGGCCGCGCCGCTGTTCAAGATCGCGGATCTCTCGCGCTTGTGGCTGACAGTGCACGCCTTCGAGCGCGACGCCGTGCGCATCGGCGTGGGGGGCGAGGCCCGCATCACGTTTCCCGCGCTGCCGGGCATGGACTTCAGCGCCAAGGTGGCGCTCATCGGCCGGCAGGTGGATGTCAGCTCGCGCACGATCCCCGTGCGTCTGGAGATCGCCAACGCCGACGGTCTGCTGCGCCCCGGCATGTCGGCGACGGCGTGGCTGCCGGTGGGAGGGTCGGAAGAGAAGGTGATCGCCGTGCCCTCAGCCTGCCTGCAGCGCATGCAGGAAGGATGGTGCGTCTTTCTTCCGCGCGGAGAGGGGCTCTTCGAGATGCGCTCCGTCGGCCGGGGGAGGGACCTCGGGGGCGAAGTGGAGATCGTGTCGGGGCTGAACCCCGGCGAGACCGTCGTGGTGGAGGGGGCATTCCTCCTGAAGGCCGAAGCCGAGAAATCCCGCGGCGAAGGCGAGCACCACGAGCACTGAGGACGTCATGATCGAGCGCATCATCAGAAGCTGCATCACCAGGCCGCTGGTGCCGGTCGTTCTGGTGCTCACCCTCTCCTCGCTGGGCGCCATGGCGCTGCAGGATCTCCAGCGCGACGTCTTCCCCGATCTGTCGGCGCCCGTCTTCAACGTCATCGTCCAGAACCCCGCGATGGGGGCCGAGGAGCTGGAGACCGCCATCGGCATTCCGCTGGAAGTCGCCATGGCCGGCCTTCCCGACGTGCGGCGCATCCGCTCCGGCAACCAGCTCGGCGTCTCGCAGGTGACGGTGGAGTTCGAGCCTGAGGCGGACTACCACCGCTCCCGCGCGCTCGTGGCGGAGCGGGTGGCGCAGGCCGCGCCGCAGCTTCCCCCCGGCACCGATGCACCGTTGATCTCCAGCCTCACCGGCAGGCTCAACGAGATCTTCGAGTTCACGCTCGAAGCGGAGCCTGGCGCGGCGGATCTGATGACGCTGCGCGATCTCGCGGAGTTCGAGGTCAGGAACCGCCTGCTCGCCGTGCCGGGAGTGGCGGCCGTCGAGCGGCTGGGCGGGTACCTGCGGCAGTTCCAGGTGCAGCTCGATCCGCAGCGCATGTCGGCGCGCGGCGTGACGCTCGACGAGATCCTGCACGCGGTGGAAGGGGCGAACGTCAACGCGGCGGGGGGCTTCGTCGTGCAGGGGCCGATGGAGTGGACGGTGCGCGCCACCGGGCGCGTGGCAAAGGTGGAGGACCTGCGCGCGACCGTGGTCGCAATCCGCGGCGCCACACCCGTCCTGCTGGGGGATGTGACGGAGGTGCGCGAAGCGCCCGCCGTGAGACGCGGCATCGCGCACAGGCTGCGCGGCGAGGTGGTGAGCTGCCGCGTGGTCAAGCAGTTCGGCGCCGACACGATGAAGGTCGCCGACGGCATCCGGCGCGCGGTGACCGAGATGACGGGAAGCCTCCCGAACGGTGTGCGGCTTCGCGTGGTGTACGACCAGTCGCTGCTGGTGCGCTCGGCGCTCGGGGGCGTGGGGCGCGCCGTCGCCTATGGAGCGGTGCTCGTGGTGCTGGTGCTGTTCCTGCTGCTGGGGAACATCCGCGCCGCGCTGCTCGTCACGCTGACGATCCCCCTCTCGCTGGCCCTGGCCTGTCTCGCGCTGCGTCAGGCCGGCATCGGCATCAACACCATGACGCTCGGCGGTCTGGCGATCGCCGTGGGACTGCTCGTCGATGCCGCCATCATCATGGCCGAGAACATCGTCCACCGGATGTCCTCGCGGCGCGGCGAGGGAGCCCCACGGGATCTCGCGCTGGCGGCGGCGCTCGAGGTGGGCCGCCCCATCGCTTTCGCGACGATGATCGTGGTGGCGGTCTTTCTGCCGCTGTTCGGCATGTCCGGCATCGAGGGGCGCATGTACCACCCGCTCGCGGCCGCGGTGATCGCGGCGGTGGGCGCCTCGCTGCTCCTGGGCCTCACGATGGTGCCATTCCTCGGTGCTGTCTTTCTCCGCCCACGGCCGGAAGGCGTGCCCGAAGACGTCTGGCCGATCCGGGCGCTCAAGCGCGCGTACGCCCCATTGCTCGACGCGTGCATGCGCAGGGCAGCCCTGGTGAGAATCGTCACCCTCTGCCTCACGCTCCCCGCGCTGCTCCTGGCCATGTTCATCGGCACCGACTTCATGCCCGCGCTGGACGAAGGGGCGTTCCTGATTCAGACCATGCTCCCGCAGGAAGCGTCGCTCGACGAAGTGGATCGGCTGAACCATCGGGTCGAAGACGTGCTCAGAGAGTTCCCCGAAGTCGAGGACGTCGTGCGGCGCACCGGCCGCGCCGAGCGGACCGAGGACCCCATGCCGCACACCGTCTCCGACGTGCTGGTCGTGCTGAAGCCCGACCGCGCGCGATCCCTCGAAGATCTGGAGTCGGCGATGCGCGAGGCGGTCGCGCGGGTGCCCGGGGTGTCACTGCTCTTCACGACGCCGCTGGGAATGCGCATCGACGAAGGGCTGGGGGGCACGCCGGCGGATATCGCGGTGCGCATCTTCGGTCCCGACCTCGAGCGGCTCTCGGAGCTGTCGGGAGAAACCCGTGAGATCATGGAGCAGGTCCCCGGTCTCGTCGATCTGAGGGCCGAGAGCGTCACCGGACTGCCCCAGCTGCGCATCGACATCGATCGGCAGGCGGTGTCGCGCGCCGGCCTGACACCGGGCGACGTGATCCGCGCCGTCAGGATCGGTCTGGTGGGAGAGAAGCTGTCGGAGATCTGGCTGGGCCAGCGCCGCTACGATCTCGTGGTGATCCTCCAGGACCACAACCGGGCCGACGTGCAGGCGATCCGCGTGCTGCTGATCGACGGACACGACGGCGCCCGGATCCCGCTCAGCCAGGTCGCGTCCATCGAGGAGACCTTCGGCCCCGGCGCGATCCGCCGCGAAGCCGGCAGCCGCCGCGTGGCCGTGGAAGCCTCGGTGACCGGACGCGACCTCGGCAGCGCGGCCGCGGAGGTGACGCAGCGGCTCTCTACGGGGCTGGCGCTCCCCACCGGGTACTTCTTCGACGTGGGAGGGCGCGTGGAGAGCCAGGCGCGCGCGACCCGCTCCCTCGCGGTCGCCATCATCATCGCCGTCCTGGCGGTCTTCGTCCTGCTCCACCTGGCGCTCGGATCGACGGCCGAGGCGCTCGTCATCGTCGCCACGCTCCCCGATGCGTTCGTGGGCGGCATCATCGCGCTCATGCTGGCCGGAGAGACCTGGAACGTGTCGTCATTGGTCGGTCTCATCGGTCTGTTCGGCATCGCCGTGCAGAACGGGCTCGTGCTCGTGGCGCAGACGAGGATCCTCGTCGCGCAGGGAACGCCTTTCCCCGAAGCGCTTCGCGAAGCGAGCATCGGCCGCGTGCGCCCCAAGATCATGACGGCCTGCACCGCCATCCTGGGCCTGCTTCCCTTCCTGCTCCTGAGGCTTCACGGCACCGAAATCGAGCGCCCCCTCGCCATCGTGATGATTGGCGGCCTGGTGACGTCCACGCTCTTCACGCTGCTCGCCCTGCCGACCTTCTACATGCTGGTCCACCAGATGTCCGGGCGCCTCCGCGCCCGGCAGGAACCCGGCGCCCAAGCCTGACGTATGGCACGCAGGACCCTCGCGGAGATAGAATCTCTCCGCCCCCGATGCCTATAGGAGCACCAGCATGAAGAAGACAAAGAAGAAGAAGGGTCGCATCGCCGCTTCCCGGAAAACCACCAAGCCCAGGAAGGCTCCCCGCAAGACCGCGACGCCACGGCGGACCAAGGATGGCGGTCAGCCGGGGTGGCCAACGCTATCGCCGTACATGACGGTGCGAGACGCAGCGAAGAGCCTCGCCTTCTACCGCGATGCCTTCGGGTTCGCGGTCCACGGAACGGTGATGAAGGATGATCGGGGCCAGGTGATGCACGCCGGCATGCGCCTCGGCGCCGCCGCCATCATGTTCGCGCCGCAGAACACGCCCAACGGGATGAAACCGCCCGCAGACACCGGTGCTGCCGACAGCCTGTCACTGTACGTCTACGTGCCCGACGTGGACAGACTCGCGGAACGCGCTGCGCGCGGCGGCGCGACCGTTCTCGCGAAGCCTGCGGACCAGTTCTGGGGCGACCGGATCGCCATCTTCAAGGATCCGGATGGCTACCACTGGACCTTCGCCACCAATGTCGGAGCGTTCGACGCCAGCAAGGCGCCGAAGCACTGAGGAGATCAGGGACTCTGCGCGTGCAGCAAGTCCGACATCGTCGTCACGACGGGGCTGAACTCCCGGAAGCAATCCCCCGCGTGGCCCCAGTTGGCCATCTTCCAGAAGGCCTCGATGTATCTGGCGCGCTCGTTCCGGTAGTCGATGTAATAGGCGTGCTCCCACAGATCGCAATTGAGAAGCGGCGCGTCGCCTGACGTCAACGGACATCCGGCGTCGTGGGTCACCTCGATCCTCACCATGCCGTCCGGCTTCTGCACCACCCACGCCCAGCCGCTGCCGAAGTGCGATTCGGCCTGCTCTTCGAAGGCGCTGCGGAACGCGGCGAACGAGCCGTAGCTCCGGCTGATGGCGTCGCTCAACGGCCCATCCGGCGCGCCGCCCCCCTTCGGGCTGAGCGACTGCCAGTAGAGGCTGTGGTTGTAATGTTGGGCGGCGCTGTTGAACACGTCTCCGGCCGAGCGCTTCACCAGCTCTCTCAGCTCCAGGTTCGCAAGCCCGGTGCCGGACACGAGCTTGTTGAGCGTGTCCACGTAGGTCCTGTGGTGCCTGCCCCAGTGATACTCGAGCGCCTCCGCGGACAGATGAGGGGCGAGCGCGTTCAGCGCGTAGGGAAGATCGGGAAGTGAGTGGGTCATCGTTGATTCCTCCTGCTCGCTGATACGTGGAGCTTGCCGAAGCCCGAAGCACATCGTGGGCCGCGAGCCTCGTCCTTTTCAGCTTAGCCCCCGAAGAGCGCATCGGCCAGATCGGACATGAGTCGTCTTAACGCGCGCGCAACGCGCATGGGGCAAACACCCTACCGCCGCGCATGCTACCCCAGAAGCAGCGTGCACCCTTCCCCTCGGATCCGCTCCAGCATTGTTTGCGCACCGAGCAGCTCGTAGGCGGTGAGCGCGCCTCGTCCTGATACAGAGCCTGCGCTGAGGGCATGGGCCGCCAGGACACATGGGAGGGCCGCCATCCGCTGCCCGTTGTGCGTGGCAATCAAGGCGGCGCGTTGCGCCACGTTGTGCACGTCGAAGAGCTCGACCATGACAACCCCTCCTGAGGATCCCGACCTGGATACGAGCCGGCCAAGTTTCTGCAGAACGCGACCGCTCGCGGAGCCCCAGTGAGAGGAGCACGCGGCGAGGACTGCAAACAGCCTCGTCGCCAGTCGCAGCTCGAAGCCGACCTTCACCACGACGGATTTCAGATCGAGAAGCTCGGGGAGCAGATCGTAGTCAGGACTCTCGACATTGAACACTTCGCGGTGACCAAAGGGATCAGGAAGAGCGACCCGCACACCGTCCCGGAATCCGTAGATCGTCCCTTGAGGCGCCTCGATCGCTTTGCCGAGCTTGGCCACGACAGAGCGGACCGCAGCGAGACCTTTCGGGTTCCTGTTCCCGATGAACAAAGTGACTCTGGCCGCTGCAACGGGAGCGCGCAGATGGGATGCGGCTGCGAGGGCCAGGGCGCCGGAGAGTGCCGGCAGACTGGAGCAGCCAAAAACCGCGCACAGCTCCTTCCGAGCCAGCCGATCGCCATGGCTGCGAACGAGCCGCGTATACCCTCGATCGTCGCTGATGTCGACATGGTGGCAACCTGCTTCCAGGCACTGTTCGAGGAGAGTCAGCTTCATCCCCCCAAAGGGGCCGGCACAGTTCACGACAACGGGCTGTCGTACCAGCTCCGAGCGGTAGGTCGAGGGGTCCGCGAGATCCGCTCGCAGGGCTCGATGCCGCGGGCCAAGAGCCTCGGAGAGCCGCAGTGCGCTGCCATGATCGCGACCAGCGACGATGACGCGCACACCCAATCCGGCCAGCTCACGACAAACGTGAGAACCGAAGACCCCGTAGCCCCCGAAGACCAGGACGTCCTTCAAAGCTGTGGCTCACGACGCGTCAGGTGACGCGTGACGGCAAAGCACCACCCACAGAAGATGCCGATCGTTGGTCCTGTGACCAGCTCCAGGTATCGCGGGTCGCTGGCGAAGCCGGCAGCCACCATCAGCATTCCGCACAGAAAAGTTCCGTACCCGAGATACGGGATGTAACGTGCGCCATTGGCATGCCTTGCGAGACAGCGGGTCACGAGCAATACGGCAATGGCATAGAGGCCATTGGCCACGATGGCACCTGAAGCCACGAGGGCGCGCTCGAACGCCAGGAACAGGTCGGTCGTGAGGGGACGAGAGCTCGCCAGTCCCGGCATGACCGTGATCTGGACCGTTTCACAGACAAGATCGACGGCAACCCCCGCTCCTGCGAGAACGAGTGCCAGTGTGCCGGCAACGGACGACTTTGGGAGACAGCCGAGAAGCGCGGCAAGAAACGCCAGGAGAGCGAGCGCGCACGCCATCCACACGCCCCATCCAATCGTCCAGAGCGCAGGAGCCGTGGAGAGATAGCTCAGCCGCTCCTCCAGCGTCACCAGGGGCGACCCGGGACGGATGCCGACCAGCGCAAGCGCGAGGCCGAGCACGTGCGTCCCGATATTGATCCAGGCAAGTGACCAGAGGATTCGGGCGCGATGAAGCTGCATGGATCAGACTCCCAACCGAGTCAGAACGTCCGTCTCCTCGATGGCGCGCTTGAGTCCATGCAGTCGGGCCGTCGTATTCCGCAGGAAGACCCGACGGATGATTGGGTCCAGGACAGGCCGCAATGCCGGCCAGCGCGTCCCGAAGCTGTATCGAAAGATCACTCGGGTCTGCGTCGGTGTGAGAGGCGTGAAGCGCCAGGTGCCGGCGAAGTGCTCGAAGAAGAACGGCCCCTCGAGCATTGCCGTGGCCACAAGCTCCGGCGGGCGGTACGAAATGTACTCCACCAGCATGACGAGGCCGTTTTTTGCCCTGACTCGGACTCGCACGCCAACGGCAGCCTCCTGGGCGCCATCGAGGAAGCGCATTTCCCGCAGGAACGGGTCCCATTCCAACCTGAGACGGTAATCCTGGGCGAGCGCACAGACCCGATGGTTCGCCGCCCGGATGTCGATGTTCGCTTCAACGATGGGCATAGCGTGCGCGCGACGCGCGCCTCATGGCGAAGTTTCATGTTCTCCCGGGCGGTCTCGCGCCGAGGGCCGCCGCCGACAGGGAGACAAACCTATGTCGCCCACTGCCCGAAGCCCATGTGCCGCCAGGGCTGCCTACCGTCGCGTTCTCCCCGTCGATCGGGACTGATGCCGCCTGGCGCCATCGATCTGATCCGTGGCGCGGTCATGATCCTCATGGCCATCTCGATCCCGTACAATAGGCACCCAACCTCCACTGATTTCGAACCACCCCGTGCCGGGGAACGGAAGTCAACGTCCTGGGGATCAACAACGTGCTCAAGGCCGCCGCCGTCCTCGACGCTCCTTCACCGTTGGAAGAGCCCATCCGTGCCGAAATCTTCGGCATCGAGCGCCTGGAGCAACACGCGGAGAGCCTGGCCGCGGCCGATCGTGCCACGGGATGGTCTTCTCGTGGAAGGAATCTGCTCCCGAGGGTTCGTGATAACGCCATGGTCCTTCTGGCCGCGTACCGGAACATCGCGGCAACCGTCCTGGCGAAACAGGAGATCACCCCCGCCGCGGAGTGGATCCTCGACAACTTCCACGTCGTGGATGAACAGCTTCGGGGGATCCGGGACCATCTCCCGGGGAGCTATTACCGCATGTTGCCGAAGGTGGCCGCGGGCCACCTCGCGGGATACCCGCGCGTCTATGGCGTCGCCTGGGCCTACGTCGCCCATACCGACAGCCGCTTCGAGATGGAGACGATTCAGCGATTCGTGCGCGCGTACCAGCGCATCCAGCCGCTGACCATCGGCGAGCTCTGGGCGGTCGCCATCCATCTCCGCGTGGCTCTCGTGGAGAACCTGCGGCGGTTGTCACAGCTGATCACCCGCTCGCGCGAGGAGCGGGCCCGTGCCGACGTGCTCGCGGATCGTCTGCTCGGCCTCAGCGACCGTCCGGCGGAGCGTCCGGAAAAGGTCTTGAGCGGCCTGGACCGCACCCCACTGGCCCGCGCGTTCGCCGTGCAGCTCGTCCAGCGGCTTCGCGGCCAGGACCCTTCGATCATGCCGGCCCTGGCCTGGCTCGACAGGAAGCTGGGGACTCAAGGGACATCGGCCGATGAGCTGGTCGCCCAGGAACACCAGGCCCAGGCCGCCGCCAACGTCACCGTGCGAAACATCATCACCAGCATGCGATGGATATCCTCCGTCGACTGGCCCGACTTCTTCGAAAGCGTCAGTCTGGTGGACGAGGTCCTCCGCACCGCTGCCGGGTTCGCCGCAATGGATTTCACCACCCGCGACAGGTACCGGGCCCGGATCGAGCTGCTCTCGCGGCGGTCGAAGCATTCGGAAATCGACGTGGCGCGGGAAGCGGTGCTCCTGGCACGGAGCGCCGGTCGTCAGAACACACAAGTGCAGACGGACTCCTTCGCTCCCGAGCGCGCCGAATCCGGTTGCGCCGAGGAGGACCCGGGGTACTACCTCGTTGCCGCGGGCCGGGAGGCTTTCGAGAAGCGCCTGGGGATTCGGATGCCGTTGCGAATCCGACTCCGCCGCGCCCATCGCGCCCATGCGATGACCGGTTACCTGGGAGGGATCGTAGCCCTCACCGCCCTCCTGCTTTCCGGCCTCATGTTGCTGACCTGGGCGGCCGGGGCAAGCCCATGGAGTCTCGCCCTGCTTCTGATCCTCGGCCTGGTGCCCGCCTCGAATATCGCGGTGGCGCTCATCCACCGCCTGATTCCATTTCTCATTCCACCCGGGTTGCTCCCCAAGCTCGAGCTCGCCCAGGGCGTTCCCCCGGAGCTGCGGACGCTGGTCGCCGTGCCCACGATGCTCACGCGCCAGGCCGACATCGAGGAGCAGCTCGAGGGGCTCGAGGTGCACTATCTCGCCAATCCCGAAGGCCATCTTCACTTCGCCCTCCTCACGGACTGGGCAGACGCGACCGATGAAAGGATGCCCGGCGACGAGGAGCTCCTCGCTGCGCTGGCCGAGGGTATCGCGCAACTCAACATGCGCTACGGGAGCCCGCCCGGTGGCGGGGATCGGTTCCTTCTGCTGCATCGACGGCGTCTTTGGAACGACAAGGAAGGCAAATGGATTGGCTGGGAGAGGAAGCGCGGGAAGCTCCATGAGCTGAACCGGCTTCTGCGCGGCGCCGGAGACACCACGTTCGTTCATTTCAATGGTCAGCCGCCCACAGTGCCGCAGGACGTTCGCTACGTCATAACCCTGGATGCAGACACCCGGCTTCCCATGGGGACCGCCCGCCGTCTCGTCGGGGCGATGGCGCACCCGTTGAACCGGCCGCGCTTCGATCCCGGGAAGGGACGCATCGTCGCGGGCTACGCGATCCTTCAACCCCGGCTCACACCGTCCCTGCCGACGGGGGAAGAAAGCACCACCTACCAGCGGATCATCTCGGGCCCCGCAGGCGTGGATCCCTACGCGGGTGCGATCTCCGACGTGTATCAGGACCTCTTCGGTGAGGGGTCGTACACGGGCAAGGGGATCTATGACGTCGATGCCTTCGAGACAGCCCTGGAGGGAAAGGTCCCGGAGAACACGCTCCTCAGCCACGATCTCTTCGAGGGCTTGTTCGCGCGGGCCGGGCTGGCGACCGACGTGGATCTCTTCGAGGAATTCCCCACCAACTACGAGGTCGCCGCCCGCCGCCAGCATCGATGGGTGCGGGGTGACTGGCAGCTCCTTCCCTGGATCCTGGGCCATGCGCGCGACTCCTCCGGAAAGAGGCAGACGGCCCGCATCCCGCTGCATGGACGATGGAAGATGGTGGATAACCTGCGCCGAAGCCTCGCCGCGCCCTCGGCGTTCCTGGTCGCGGTGGCCAGCTGGACTCTTCCGGCCGTTCCGCCGCTGCTCTGGACCGGCCTCTTCGCTGGATCCGTTGTCGTGCCAGCCGCGATCCCGGTTCTCGATGGTCTCATCCCACAACGATGGGGAATCTCCAAGCGAAGTCATCTTCGCGCAGTGGGGCAGGACATTCGTGCAGCCTTGTTGCAGACGCTCCTGGCGATCACCACGCTGGCCCACCAGGCATGGCTCATGGTGGACGCCATGATCCGAACACTCGGCCGGCTGTACGTCACGAAACGCAGTCTCCTCGAGTGGGTGACCGCCGCACAGGCGGACCATGGAGCCGACCTGAGGCTCCGGACCTTCTACTGGCACCTCCGGTGGGGCGTGCTGCTGGGCGCCGGAGCCGGTGCGCTCTTTGTCGTGCTCAAACCGGAAGCCTGGCTGGTGGCCGCGCCCTTCGTTCTGCTCTGGGTGTCGTCACCCGTCCTCGCCTGGCGGATCAGCGTCCCACCGAAGCAGGCCAAGTCACAGGTTCTCTCCTCTGGACAAGCGCGCTCTTTGCGCCTCATCGCCCGCCGGACCTGGCGCTACTTCGAGACGTTCGTGGACGAGCGAAGCCATGGCCTGCCGCCGGACAACTTCCAGGAGGACCCCGAGCCGGTGGAAGCGAGCCGCACCTCGCCGACGAACCTCGGGCTCTATCTGCTCAGCACGATGGTCGCCCGCGATTTCGGCTGGATCGGGACCCTCGAAGCGACCGAACGACTCGAGACCACGCTGCAGACCATGAGCGGCATGCGCCGCATCCGCGGCCACTTCCTCAACTGGTACGACATCCGGGACCTGCGGCCGCTGGAGCCCATGTACGTGTCCACGGTCGACAGCGGCAACCTGGGAGGGTATTTGATCGCCCTGGCTCAGGGGTGCCGCGATGACAGGCACCGTCCCATTGCGGGGACTGAGGTCTTCGAGGGGATCGGAGACGCACTTCATCTGCTGATCGATTCGATCGAAGGGGCGGAGCATTCCCTCCGTGCGCAGACGGTCACGGCGGCGCAGCTGCGCGAGGCCGCGGTGGCTATGTCGGCCGCTCTCGAGGATCTCCCGGCGTCGCTGCCCGAACACGTCCGCCGCCTCGACGAGCTCGAGACCCTGGCGGACAACCTGCTGGACATCGCGCGCAACATTGCGAGCGAGATCCACGAGGACGCCCGATCGGACATCCTGATCTGGGCGAGTGCCGTCCGTCACGCGGTCAGGAGCCACGCGCGTGACATGCAGCTCCCGGAGGGAATGCTCGCTGACCGCCTCCTGGCCATCGCCTCGCTTGCCGAGGAGATGGTCCAGGCCATGGACTTCCAGTTCCTGTTCGATCCCACGACCAAGCTCTTTTCCATCGGCTATCGCGTGACCGATAGCACGCTCGATCCCGGCATGTACGATCTTCTGGCTTCCGAGGCCCGGCTTGCGAGCTTTCTCGCCATCACCAAGGGCGACGTGCCGCCACAACACTGGTTTCATCTCGGCCGATCACTCACGCCGGTCGGCCGCGGCGCGGCCCTGGTGTCGTGGTCCGGGTCCATGTTCGAGTACCTCATGCCCCTTCTCGTGATGTCGCAGCCCGCCCAGAGCCTGCTGGAGCTCACCTGCCGCCTCGTGGTCAAGCGCCAGATCGACTACGGCGCGGAGCGGCGGGTTCCCTGGGGGGTCTCGGAATCGGCCCACAACGTGCGAGACGCACACCTCACCTATCAGTACTCCGCTTTCGGCGTGCCCGGCCTGGGGCTCAAGCGCGGACTGTTCGAGGACGTGGTGGTGGCGCCGTACGCCACCGCGCTCGCGGCCATGGTCGACGTCGACGCCGCCCTGAACAACTTCCGCAGCCTCGAGCAGGCCGGCGCGCGCGGAGCCTACGGGTTCTACGAAGCGCTCGATTACACGCCCTCGAGACTCCCGGCGAAGACCGCCGCGGTCGTGGTCCGCTCCTACATGGCGCACCATCAGGGGATGACTCTCGTGTCTCTGGGGAACGTGTTGCACGAGGGGCTGACCAGGAAGCGCTTCCATGCCCACCCGATGGTCCAGGCCGGGGAGCTTCTTCTCCAGGAACGCACACCGCGCGCGGTGGCCGTCACCCGGCCTCGGGCCGAGGAGGTCCAGGTCGCCGCGCTCGTGCGTGACCTCCTTCCTCCCACCCTGCGGCGCTTCGACTCACCCCACGACGTCACTCCCCGCACCCATCTGCTCTCCAACGGACGCTACACGGTCATGGTCACGGCCGCCGGCTCCGGGTTCAGCCGCTGGCGCGAGCTTGCCGTGACCCGCTGGCGGGAGGACACGACGCGCGACTGCTGGGGGACGTTCGTCTTCCTGCGGGACGTGGAGACCGGTGGGGTGTGGTCGGCCGGATTCCATCCGAGCGGAACGACCATGGATCAATATGACGTCGTCTACTCGGAGGACCGGGCCAGGATTGTGCAGAGTGACCGGTCCCTTTGGATCACCGTCGAGATCGTGGTCTCCCCCGAGGACGACGCCGAGCTGCGCCAGGTGACGGTGACCAATCGTGAGAACCGGCACCGTGAGATCGATTTCACGTCCTATGCCGAAGTCGTGCTGGCTCCGCAGGCGTCGGACGAGGCCCACCCCGCCTTCTCGAATCTGTTCGTGGAGACGGAGTTCGTCCCCCATCTCGGTGCGCTGCTTGCCACACGGCGCCCGCGCTCCGCGGACGAGCCGAAGGTCTGGCTCGTGCACCTGGCCGCGCTCGAGGGAGAGGCGGTTGGCCCACTGCAGTACGAGAGCGACCGCGCGCGCTTCCTGGGGCGGGGCCGCGGGATCCGCACGCCGGTTTCCGTGATCGACGGTGGGCCTCTGACCAATTCGGTCGGAACGGTCCTCGACCCCATCGTGAGCCTTCGGCACCGTATGGCACTCGCTCCTCAGGCGACGCTCCGCATCGTGTACACCACGCTCGTGGCACAGTCACGGGAGGAAGCGCTCCAGATCGCCGAGAAGTATCAACAGCCGGCGACCTTCGAACGGGAGAGCACCTTCGCCTGGACGCGGGCCCAGGTCCAGCTGCATCACCTGAGGATCACGCAGGACGAGGCGCACCTCTTCCAGCGTCTGGCCAATCGCCTGCTGTACATCGATCCCACCCTGCGCGCGGCGCCTCAGGTCCTGGCCATGAACCGCAGGGGCGCGCCAGGGCTCTGGGCCCACGGCATTTCCGGCGATCTGCCCATCGCTCTGGTGCGCATCGAGCAGGACGAGGAGCGGGGCGTCGTGAGGCAGCTCCTGCGGGCGCACGAGTACTGGGGCCTGAAAGGGGTGCCCGCCGATCTGGTGATTCTCAATGCGAAGGGCACCTCCTATGCGCAGGATCTCCACCAGTCGGTCGAAGCCATGGTCCGGGTCAGTCGATCCACGGCCGGGCGCGAGGCCGACAAGGAACGAGGGCGCGTCTTCGTGCTGCGGGAGGATCTCCTGTCCCAGGAGGACCTGACCCTGCTGCGCTCCGTGGCGCGCGTGCTGATCATGGCGAACCGGGGCTCGCTTTCCGAACAGACCATCCGCCTGGATCGGTCGGCACCGGCTCCGACGCGGCTCGACACTCCCCGCGAGAAGGCGCAGACCGTATCTCCTCCCGCGCTGGATCTCGAGTTCTTCAACGGTCTGGGGGGATTCACGCCGGACGGACGCGAATACGTCACGGTGCTGGGCGCAGGGCAATGGACACCGGCTCCATGGATCAACGTGGTGGCCAACCCAGGTTTTGGATTCCAGGTCTCGGAGTCCGGCTCGGGGCATGCGTGGTCGGTGAACAGCAGGGAGAACAGGCTGACGCCTTGGTCCAACGATCCCGTCAGCGACGCTCCGGGAGAGACCATCTACGTCCGCGACGAGGACAGCGGTCTGGTCTGGGGACCCACCTGCCTCCCCATCCGCGAGGAAGCCTGGCCCTATGTCATCCGGCACGGCCAGGGGTACAGCCGCTTCGAGCACACAGCGCACGGCATTGCGCTGGATCTCCTGATGCTGGTGCCGCTGCGTGACCCGATCAAGATCTCCCGCCTCACTCTGGTGAATCGATCCGGCCGCGCGCGGCGGCTCTCGGTCACGGCGTACGCGGAATGGGTGCTCGGTGTCGCGCGTCCGAGCTCCGGTCCTTTCGTTGTCACCGAAATCGACGCCGCGACCGGAGCCATTTTTGCCCGGAACGCCTGGAACAAAGAGTTCGCCAACAGGATCGCCTTCGCGGACCTGGGGGGGCTCCAGACTTCGTGGACCGGCGACCGCCTCGAGTTTCTGGGCCGCAACGCGAGCCTCGAACATCCCGAGTCGCTGATGCACGACGAGGAACTCTCGGGCAGGACCGGAGCGGGCATGGATCCGTGCGCCGCGTTGAAGACGATCGTCCAGCTCGAGCCCGGAGAACGCACCGAGGTGCTGTTCCTGCTGGGACAGGGTAAGAGCGTCGAGGAGTCCCGAGCCCTCATCGAGCGCTATCGCGCGATGAACACCGATCGGGTTTTCCACGAGGTTCAGCAGCACTGGGACAGCCTGCTCGGCGCGGTGCAGGTGAGGACCCCGGATCGATCCATGGATCTCATGCTCAACCGCTGGCTCCTGTACCAGACCCTCTCGTGCCGTATCTGGTCCCGATCCGCGCTCTACCAGTCCGGGGGGGCGTACGGTTTCCGCGACCAGCTCCAGGATGTCCTGGCCCTGGCGGCGATCAGGCCCGACATCGCACGCGAGCACCTCCTGCGGGCTGCCGCGCGCCAATTCAAGGAAGGGGACGTCCAGCACTGGTGGCATCCCCCCACGGGCCGCGGGGTCCGGACCCGGATCTCCGACGACCGCCTCTGGCTTCCCTATGCGGTGGCCCATTACCTCGGGACCACCGAGGACCAGGCAGTGCTCGACGAGAAGGTCCCCTGGCTCGAAGGAGCGCGACTCGATGACGGTCAGCAGGAAGCGTACTCGGAGCCTGCGGAATCCGATGAGCGCGCGACGCTCTTCGAACACTGCGCGCGTGCCCTGGACCGGAGTCTCGACATGGGCAGCCACGGCCTGCCCCTGATCGGCGCCGGAGACTGGAACGACGGCATGAACCGCGTCGGCCACGAGGGCCGCGGAGAGAGCGTCTGGCTGGGGTGGTTTCTCCTGGTGAACCTGCGGGAGTTCGCCCGCATCGCCGATAGGCGCGCAGAGGGGGAGCGCGCGGCACGGTGGCGTGCGAGCGCCGCATCCCTGGAAACATCGCTGGAGCGCGAAGGATGGGATGGAGAATGGTACCGGCGCGCCTACTTCGACGACGGAACGCCGCTGGGGTCCGCGGCGAACGACGATTGCCGGATCGACTCCATCTCACAGTCCTGGGCGGTTCTCTCGGGCGCCGCCAGCATGGGACGGGCGCGCCAGGCCATGGAATCGGTGGAGCGTCACCTCGTCCGTCGCGCGGATCAACTTGCCCTGCTCCTCTCCCCGCCCTTCGACCGGACCCCCCTCGATCCCGGATACATCAAGGGATATCCCCCCGGAATCCGGGAGAACGGCGGGCAGTACACGCACGCCGCGATCTGGTCGGTCATGGCTTTCGCCAACCTGGGCGACGGCGACAAGGCCGCCGATCTGTTCCGTCTGCTGAACCCCGTCCACCACGCAATCAGTCGTGCGGATGTTCGCCGGTACAAGGTGGAGCCGTACGCCGTGGCGGCGGACATCTATTCCGAACCGCCCCATACGGGACGTGGGGGATGGACGTGGTACACAGGGGCTGCGGGCTGGCTGCACCGCGCGGGCCTGGAGTGCATCCTCGGCTTCCGGAAGCAAGGTTCCGCTCTCCGCATCGATCCCTGCATCCCCAAACACTGGAAGGACTTCGAGATCGCCTACCAGCATGGCGGCACGGCCTACCGGATCATCGTCGAGAACCCGAGGGGTGTCTGTCGCGGGGTATCCCTGATCCGTCTTGACGGAACCCTGCTCCCGGCGGAAGCGCTCGTCCCCTTGTCGGACGACGGTCGCGAGCACCAGGTCCAGGTCGTGCTCGGGTAGGCATTCTCAGAGCACTGCTCAACGACCCCCCGTGGTGCCGTGACGCCTGCTTCAGCGGTCACCCTTGGAACGGAGGGAGGTGTTCTGGCGATGTCCGCGCCGGGCTTCTGGCGGAGCGCCGCCGGCATCGGTGCCTCCCTGCGACTGCTCCCCCTCGCCGAGGATCTCTATCTCTCCGGCCTCGAGCAGCTTCTTGATGGCGGGCCGTTCGGCCGCTTTGTCCGCGATCTGGCCAGTCTTGAGAGGCCCGAGGTGCATGAACTTCCCACCGGCGAGCGCGATCTTGATCGGCCTGTTGGTCTTGTTGGAGATGATCTTCACGATGACCCTCCGAGGGAGCACAGTCTACATCAGGAACACCAGGTCCAGCATCGCCCGATCGAGCCACTCGTCCAGCTCGTCGCGTCGCTGGCTGAGGACGCCGATCTCCGCGAACGCGCGCCGGTGCAGGGCGACCGCGAACGACAGGCGCGCGCCGCGCTGGGCTGTGCGGAACCACCACTCGTCCCCGCCGAAGGCGGCGAGCGTCGCATCCTGCTCCACGCGCTGAAGCAGCAGCCGCAGACGCCAGGTTCCCCTCTCCTGAAGCTCGCCCCAGTCGACGCGCAGATCGGCTCCCGAGCGGCGATCGTCCGCGCCGGCGTTGAACAGCAGATCGAGGCGAAGACGCAGGGGCCGGTGCTCGCCCAACCACTCCCAACCGACGGAGACATTGACGACCTCGAAGTCGGAGAGGAACTCCTCTCCACCGGAAGCCAGCCGGTTGGTTCTGGCGTAGCCCGCCTCGATGAGCTCGGACGTCCGATCGAAGTGCCAGAAGGCCCCGCCGACGGAGAAGCCACCTTCAGTTTCCCCCTCCCAGCGGACCGCGGCTGCAAGGCTCTCATCCTCGTGGTCCTGGCTGCCCACCGAGACCCCGCCATAGACACGCTGCGCCAACAGCGCCCCGGCGCGGAGCTCGGCGCCAGCGAGGACTCCGCTGAAGCGGATGTCGCGATCCCACAGGACCTCGGTGCCGGTGAATGGAGAGGAGGCGAGCCCGATGGTCGCGGTGAAGGTGCTCTGCGGAGCGGCGAACCGCACGTAGGCGCGGTCGACGGTCAGCTCGTCGGAGACGAAGTTGTCGCGCCGGATCTCGTTCTCGGCGTTCGA